>Ga0116227_10009085_pt1 | contig 18262 bp, 13 predicted proteins | sample S1TSphgellanicum_FD_89693 | JGI IMG/M metagenome (GOLD analysis project Ga0116227, IMG submission 89693) | Host-associated microbial communities from peat moss isolated from Minnesota, USA - S1T2_Fb - Sphagnum magellanicum MG | ecosystem: Host-associated > Plants > Peat moss > Unclassified... | reverse complement strand
TGGTGGGAAAACAGACTTTTGTCATTGTTTTTTGGAGAGTCTGTCTGGTTGGGGGAGTTTTGGAGTGTGTTTATTTGGGGGGGGGGGAACCTTTATGCATGCAAGGTTAAAGCTGGTAAACCCTTGCTTTCTTTCTTTTGCTCATTTCTCATTCTTGCGCTCATCTTTCTTGCTATCATATTGGTATTCGGTGGGTGGGTGTGGGTCATTAGCTACATGAGTCTTTTCTATCGACGACTTGTTTTGTTGCTGTCTGTTGCAAAGTCTCCCCCTTTTCTTTTATTTTTTCCCCCCTTTCCAGCTGATGTGTTGTTGGATCTGGAACTCCAGCTCTGCTAAATGCTCTTCTCTTTCTCGTGCAGCATATATCTATCTGCATGCCTGTAGCTGAGTGGGAGCTTATGACACAAAGTTGGTGAGGAAAGCTGCAGGTATATACCTCTGCTTTGCATTGGAGCAGTGGGTTGATCATCAGCAGTTGAGAGCTGGTGGAGGATGAGAAGGCGTAGAGAATAAGCTACATTGCTAAGTTGAAGGGCAAGCAGGGAGGAAGGAACTCATTCAGTCAGCCTGCACTGTGTCTGCAACCACCTACAGCAGGCAGGCTCAGCTTCCCAGGAAGGAAAGGAAGCTGTGAAGGCGCAGGATTTGTGTGTCTTTTCCAATGGACGAGAACCTTAAGAGACAGAAGAAAAACTTGGGTTTTTGGTAGTCAACAACAACAATGCAGTGTAGGAGCTTGGAGGCAGCAGGACATGGAAGACAGAGAGGAGGTGCAGCAAATTTCAAGCAAGGAATAGTCACTGGGTTCACTGAGATAAGCAAGCTTGTGAGGAGCTTAAGAAGAAGGGATCATCATCAAGCAGCAGCTTGGAGGTTTCTGGGAGCAAGTATTCTTGAACTTTGACATAGGGAAGGCATCAAGAAGAAGAGAAAAGAAAACCACAAAGATAATAAAGAGACAAGACAAATACCAGTAGTAGGATTTGGGCACAGATGGACACCAAGGGATGGTGGTGTTGTTCAGCCTTTCTTCATCACACCCGGTTCCAAGCTCTGCTCTTCTTCATTTGTGTATTGTTCCTCATCGCACAGGAACCTTCAAGTGCACTAGAAGCTTCAAGTGCAACAACATTCTTGTCTTCAGCACCACCCATCACTACATTGTTGCCCTGTGATACCCCCCCTGGAGCTGGTGATCAAGGGGTTCAGTACAGTCAGTACCGAGCATACATTGCCCTTCAAGCTTGGAAGAAGGCCATCACTGATGACCCATTTAGTATTCTCACAACATGGGTTGGGCCATCGGTGTGCAACTACAAAGGTGTGTTCTGTTCCCCACCTATCAGTGGTGAACCACCCAACATCCTTGTGGTTGCTGGCATAGACTTGAACCACGCAAACCTCTCTGGAACTTTGGTTCCAGAGCTAGGGTTGCTGTACGAGCTTGCACTTTTCCATATCAATACCAATAGGTTCACTGGGACTGTCCCCAGTGAGTTTGCAAATCTCAGCCTCCTTGCCGAACTGGATTTGAGTAACAACCTTTTCTCAGGCTCATTTCCAGAAGTTGTTCTGAGCATTCCAGAGCTCATTTATCTCGACATACGATTCAACCAGTTTACTGGTTCTCTTCCAGCTGGGCTTTTCTCAAAGCGCCTGGATGCTGTGTTTGTCAACAGCAACCTGTTCTCCAGCAGCATTCCTGAGAATCTTGGCGAATCTCCAGTGTCAGTTGTGGTGTTTGCTAACAACTACTTGTCAGGGCTCATCCCGTCAGGCATCGGCAACATGTCCAAAACTCTGAATGAAATTATTATCCTCAACGATTCACTATTTGGACCCATTCCTGATGGAATCGGTCTATTGGATTTGGTTACAGTGTTTGATGTGAGTTACAATGACCTCAGTGGTTCACTTCCTTCAAGCATCTCCAACATGACCAACTTGGAGATTTTCAATGTTGCCAGGAACAACCTCACTGGAAATGTGACTGCGAATCTCTGTGGTTTGCCAAACCTGAAGCAGGTCAATGTGTCTGATAATTTCTTCACTGGGATTAGTCCCATCTGTTACGACCTCGGTGCTCGTGGTGTTGTCATCGACACAGACGGCAATTGCATTTCAGGGGCTCCTGCACAGAGATCATCAAATGCTTGCTATGGTCTTACAGGAGTTCCTTCAGCTCCTCAACCAGGGTACTCTTCTTCTCCGCCTCCCATCATCTATCCTCCTCCAACAACCACCCCTTCATCTCCTCCACCGCTACCACCATCACCTCCATATTATTCATCACCACCACCACTACCACCATCACCTCCATATTATTCATCACCACCACCTCCTCCTCCCTCACCTTCTCCTCCTCCTCCCCCTTCACCTTCTCCACCACCCACATATCCTTCACCATTCTCATCACCTCCTCCACCTACATCACCCCCATTGCTGCCATCCCCTCCACCTCCAACATACTCATCCCCTTCACCTACGCCCTCATCACCAATTTATTCATCTCCATCTCCTTCATCTACACTACCACCACCACCTCCAACATACTCATCCCCTTCACCTTCACCCTCATCACCAATTTATTCATCTCCATCTCCTTCATCCACACTACCACCTCCACCTCCACCACCACCACCATCATCGGTGTATTCAATACCATCACCATCAACACCTTACTACTCTTCATCCCCTTCTCCATTGCTTATACCTTCACCTTCACCGCCGCCACCATGTATCTTCTGAGCTACCCAGCACGATGCTGTTGGGTTCAAATTTAAGAATTGGGGTTTCGTGGATTGCTGAAAAATGCAATGGACAAACCAACATGCATGCAATGCATGTTGGCTTGAATTTCTCGTCGAAATTGGGGTCAGCTGAGGAAAGGCGGGCAGTTGTGATGCATGGATGGATGGGTAACAAAAGATGGCTGGCTGTGGAAGCGACGTCAATCAGTGCCATTAATCTTCTTCATAGCCCAACCCTTAACTCTTTTTTTTTTCAGGGGACCCAGTTTGGTAGCGGAAGCTGCCTGATAGTATTGTGATCAGATTTAAATTTTTTTGGTGGGGAAGATGGATTTTTTATTTTATGTTTTTCTTTCAACATTTTCATGACTACGGTTGGATCTAATTTCACATGACTCTGGACAGAGTGTGTGATGAGATTGAACAAAAAGGTTTCAGCAAAAGAGAGAAGTTTGAAGAGAGAAAAGTTTGTGGGTGGGTGGGTGGGTATGTGTGTGTTGTGTTTTTTTTGGTGTAGCAAGCAAGAATCAATGGGGAAATATTGGCTCAGAACTTTCTTTACTTTTTAAACATTTGTGATCAAAATTTCTGAAAGACGGTAATGAAAAAAAAAAAACCCTTGCATTCTTATTCTTTCTTTGAATGAAATGCTTACCCTGCCCAATCTCTCTTGTTTGAAGAATTGTTTGCTTAATATAAATGTATCTTATATAGCATTGGGTTTAGGGTTTAGGGTTTTAGCTGTGGTTGGTTGAATGGCCGATTTCGCAATGAGAATTTTGTGAATTTGAGTAGGCCTTTTGGATAATTGGTTAAAATCTTTAGTTTTAAGTTTTGATCCGAGGATTATTATTTTCATATGATGATATTTTTTTCATCACTTCATGATATTAATAACTAGTGAAAAAACAGAATATAAATATATTATTATATATATACTTTCTGAACATATGCAGTTCATGTGAATCATAAGGCAATTTGATTTGAGAAGAAAAAGATTAGTTTGGTTTGTTACTTGAATCTTATAAAATGATGTTCGTAATTAATTATAATTGCAATTGAAGAGAAATTCATGAAGTTTTTCATTATATCATTTTTTCCATGTTGTAATTTGGAAATTTGTGCTACACCATTACACAAGTTTTTGTCCTTTGGAGAGCTTAATTCAGATTTTTGGCATGGCAGGCAACATATTTTTCAATAAAATTGGCAATTCCAAAAAGTCGTTTATTAATGCCTACTAACCAGGCTAGGTACTATAGTACCTTTACATCTTCATTTGTTATTGTTGGTTTATTACTGGATTTGACATCATTTTAAATCAATGTTGGAATTTTCTAATTATATTGCACACCTTAAATATAAGGTGTACATGGTTTTTTTCCTTAAAATTACCCTTGAAAAATATTTGTTTAAAAAATATATTTAAAAAAAACTTAAGGTTAATTATCATATATGACTAGGGATTTAAGCCTAAGGGCATATATGACCTATTTTTAAACCAATATGAATATAATCTTATTGGTCCAAGGTAGGGAAAGTATATGGGTAGTGTATCTCCCCTTATTGGGTTGTCCCTTTATTGGATTCATAGCATTAATTAAACATTAAATGGCAATTGTCCTAGGTGGGTTGTAATATTTTTACAAAAATGTTGGTACAAGTGGCAACCTAGGAAGTGCCTAGGTCTAGATGTGGCTAATTTAATTATTTTTATTTCAAAAAATGGTGAATTGTTTTCTAAAATTCACATTTTTTTCACTTTTTGAAAAGAAAATCTCCAAGTTTTGAAAATTCACAAAGAAAACACTAGTTACAACACTACAAAGTTTTTTTTTTGGAAAGAAATGCACCAAAAAAAAGGGTCCTAAATTGAATTCACTAGATTTAAAAGGTTTGGTTTACAAGTTGTCAAACAACAACAAGATTACAAAATTTTAATTGCCCTAGTTGTCTTATTGTCATTTAATGTCAAATCCTTCTTGAGATGTTAGCCAAGAGGCAACAATAAAAAATTAGAAAAGAAAAAAAATTGATACACATTTATGTAAAATTTAATTTCCTAGTAAAATAATTTAAAATTTTTTATTGAACTTTCAATGACAAAATATATTCAAAAATTAAAAAACTTCTAGATAGATTTGAAAATAACCAAACCACATTAGAATGGTGGTACCAAAAAAAACCAAACCTTTTCAAGACACTCATACTGAAAATAACCAAACCACCTCAAAACATTCATACTCAATGACTTTCCAACATGTATTACAAGCACACCCCAAAAAGGACAAGTGTGATGTATCACCTAGCTATACTAGATTTCCCCATTACCATTTGTCAAAACATTACCTCTCCCAACATTTCATCGCATCATTCTAGGTTTCTCATCACAACCATGCACCAATTCTCCCAAACACAAATTACAATTCCCTTTTCAACACTAATGATCCCTTCTACCACTAATCAATTTCAACATGAGCCTAGCATGCACACAATGTGTCATTTTGATGCATTGATAGAAACTCCAAAAAGAAAATTGATAAGTTCACCCACAACCTAGACTAGACCAACTCATGCAAGATAGAAATATATGGCATGCCTTTGATCACGTGCATGATGCACATTAGGTTAGTTGCCAAGGTAGTGGAAATTCATGATAACAACCATGAATTGTCACTCCCCCAACCAATGCATGCATTCAAATCATCAAACAATTGATTGCTTTTGATTATTCAAATAAGATTTACAATGTGGCTATAAAATTGAGGCACAACCATTGTTTCACTAGAAAAACTTTAGTACTTATGGTTGTTCACACAATCCCACATCACATCCTTAATCAAGTTGATCCTTAATGAAATGCTACAATTTTAGAATATTGCTCACACTTTGTTTTTTCTACATGCACTCAAGCAATCTAACTATTCACTTTGGATTGCAACCAAGATTCTTTAACTCATTGTTATTCTAAAAACACCATGACCTAGAAACAAATACTAGAACCTACTTTCATATTGATACTCGTATAAGACCCACACATATGCTTGACATTCTATTTTTAACACAAATCCACCCTTTTAGTTCAACTTTGCATTAGCTTCCTTCATAGTCTCCCTTTTTTCCTCCATTGTTAAACACACCACACATTCCAAAAGAACTACATTGTGCCTCTTCCTCTCCACTCAATGCCACCCCTTTTTCCTTCACATTTTTGCACAATTTCTATTCCACCAACCTTTCAACACTTTAGTAACCCCCTTTTTCTTTCATATTTTTGCATAAATTCTCTTCAAGTAACCTTTCAAAGTTTGATTACTAAAGTTCTTCACCAAGCCTCTTGGCTCAAGTAATTGCATATCGCCTGACCTTAATTTCAATTCATAATGGTGACCTCCGGAAAGTTCCAATAAGAGAAAAATAGAAATAGTAGTAGAGAAAACAATGTTACATCGAGGGATGTACATAACCATGGCCTTAAAACTAAACACCAAGTTCATTTGCTAATAGGTACATTGTATTTTACTTTACATTGTAAAAATGACCATTTTCCTAAATAATCAAACTAGATGAGGGAAATTTGAATTGGTAGCCCACCACCAATCCAATTCCATTATTCAACAAATTGGGATTGAATTAACACACAAAACCACTAGAAGGTCACAAGGGATGGGGGTTTCTTATTTTCTTAATTGGATCGAATAATTGAAATGACCATAAGAAAATAAAATTCCATTGGGTTCAATCCTTAAATAATCACAATGATTAATGATTAACTTTAGTTTTTATTTTTATTACATGCTTGATTAATAACCGAATTGGGATGTTGAATGCAAAAAACCTTGTCCGTTAAGTTTTTAATTTTCATCATCTACATAATAACAATTCAATTATATGGTTAATGCATAAAAAAACCTTTTTTATTATGTTATAGTTTCTTAGGTGTGGATGTGTTTTGAATGAACCAACACCTACATTAATGACCATGGTAAAAACCATAAATTTTGTAAGTTCTTCCTAACAATGGAAATTGTCCCATCTTAAGACAAAATTAGAGTCTTTCACAATGTTGGGCAAGTATTATTATTATTTTCAATAATTGACTAATATGGTTCATTATTATTATTTTCCAAAGAATTGAGATGGTTTTATAAAAAAAAATTACAAAAAGATAATAGCTTTGAAAAGACTCTTTAATTTTTTTCATTTGCAAAATCACTTCCTCCACAATCGATTTTCATTTCATTTAGATTTGTTGGTTATATTCAACAATTCTTTAAGATCAATTTCAGACTCTAAAATTCAAACCACCACAAAATATTTCAAACTTTTAAATATTTGATATGTGAACACAAAAAATCAACATGCTTCACTATAGATTTTAACTTAACACAAAAACATCAAGTTTTGAAATTTGGCATAAAAGCACAAGTTTGAAAATATTTGAATGATCAACAATTAAAATTGATAACCAAGATAGGACAAATAAGAATATCACTTTTTTTTTACAACTGTTTTCAATTTGTGTGGACAAAGGCCTATATCAATCCATGTTTTCATCCATTTTTTTTCCATTTCCTTGACTTTTTAAGCCATGTTGTATATTCTCACAAATTTATTTGGGTAGATTTGATGGAAACATACTTGAAGCTTTTGCAAATTTTCTCATTAGTAGTTGCATAATAATAAGCCTTGGAAAAGGTATATCCAAAACATGTCCCTTGGAAAAAAAAATCCACACCCAAAGTTTCACAATTAAAGTTGTTAACTTCAACACTATTATCATTATATTAAAATTAGAACCTTCATGTTTCACATAAGCAATGATGTTTTTGTCAAACCTTAATTGTTCCAAAATGTCTTGTAGATTTTTAATTAATGCTTACCTTGAAGTTTCAAATGCTTCAAATAAACCAATTGTATTATGTTTTGGCACCCAATTTATTCCAAGCCAATGGTGTAGTGTTTTGACCATCAAGGCAAAGACATCATGCGGCCCTTTGGACACCCAAAGATCAAAGTTGATAATGGCAAAAACACAATATGTTAAAATTGGCAAAACATATGTTGTTTTTTCTTTTCAACCAAGCTTGGTAACATAATTTGATTAAATGTTTTTTTTTAAATGAACACAAAATGAGGGCACAACTATATTACCAAATCTTTTAACTAAATGCTTTCAACAAATTTAATACACAAATGTTTCTTGATAACAAAAAACCAAAATTCTCCAAAAGTTTTTTATGTTACACATTATCCTTTTTGAAAGGATGGATGGCCCCCAAAAAGATGGAAATTATATTTGAATTTATTGTTGCCCTTTTTTTATTGGAATTGTTGTGTTATTGTTCACTTTTTTCTTAATTTTTTTTGTGATTAATCCATGGTCTACATTCACATGTTTTCTCAATGCACTTATATCATTACTTTTGAAGTAAGACACTAAATTATTCGTACACCTTGTTTTCTGGTTAAAATTTGTAGGACCCATTCAACGATTATAACACACCATATATTGCATTTGTTGTGGGATATTCACATTCATTTTTAACCTAATATTGTTGACAAAGTAAAATGTTCAATAAAGAGAATTTCTATCATGAAACTTTCAATTAATTCTTTGAATTTAGGGGCCTTTTAATTAGGGTTAAAGTTGCATAATGTATGTACAAGATTATTCCATATGTGGCCATGATGGGCTTGGTAAATTTTAATTCTCAAAGTGGGGTCAATTTGAAAGGTGAAGATGATTCTCATTTATGTATCTCATGTTGGTTTAGTTTGGCTTTCAACCAAGTACCTTGGGCTTTATGGGGACTAGTCACATTGTAGGGCTTGATGTGCAACAACATTATATCAAAAATTGTGAACAAATGGTTGGTTTTTATCTTCAACCTAAGGGAATTAGTGTAACTAGAGGGGTGATCAAATAATTTTAAATTCATGGATTTTTTTTGAGGGCTTTAAAGAGAAGGAGGAGGTTCTTTTCTCTCTCTATTGGGAACCCATCCCATTATTATTATTTTTTTACACTTATTTCCTATGATTTTTCTCCTTTCTTTGTTCTTTTTTTTTCCTTCATTTTCCTTTTTGGACTTTCTCTTTTATTTTTTATTTTTTCCTCTCTACTATTCATAGGACTATCCTACAAGGACAACTCCCTTTTGTACTCTTTTGTGGATCTGAAAGGAAATTTGAAAATAAATTTCTCTCACACACCTTTTTTGGAATTTTTTAATTAATAGGTATGGTGATTTAGGAGTTAGTATATGTAAAGGGGAAGGGAGGTGGCAATATTACCACCTTCACAAATAGCCCAAAGGAAATAGGGAAATGGATAGTAGAAAATAATTGGACCTACCTACCTCCATGGATGGGTGTGTTTCCTAATGTTTTATTTGTTTGATATGCTTGAAGGTTGTTGCCCAAGCAATAATTCTATTGCAATGTAAACTCACTATTCTTGGATTTGATATCCTCACTCCAATATTCAAAGGATATATCTTCACTTCAAAAAGTCATTTTGTTACAAAATATAATTACCATCCTAAGAACCTTATTGTGTGCACCTCTTATGTAAAACATTATCAACTATATTATAAATAATTGTACTAGAGTAAAGAGGGAGCATCATGCTTTTTATTATTTTATTTGCTCTTTCCACTAGGCGGAGTAATCGTAAGGCCCCTTGTTTGAGCTTATTTACAAAAATCAATTTGACTTTATCATGGTATACATATTTAGCCTTTTATTCATTTTGAATTGGTTTTAAAATAATAGTTGATTTTCAATTTTCATATTAGTTTAACATCCATATTCGTTTGTTATCAATTGAAGTCATTACATGTATCGATCCAAATGCACACTCTCATTGAAAAAGTTCAAGCAAATACTGTTGAAGATCCAACATGAAGTTGGTTAATTACACATAATAGCCAATCATTTTGCTTCCCATTCCCCTACCTGCTCTATCACACATTGAAGCTAATAATGTTACAATGAAATCAACACTCAAACCTTGCACACCTACTATTAATTGCTAGTAACTTTTCATTACAAAACAATATGTTAATATTATTAGGTTATTGCCAAATCAAGATCAAGTTGGTAGGATATATACCATCCCCAATCTTTTCCTTTTTGGGTGAGAAATTTCAAACTATTGCAAAAAAATTGAAAATTTTTGTCACAAATTTAATGATTTTTTTGATAAAAAAATCATCAAAATTAAAATGATATTTCAAAAAAATTACATTTTTTCCCCAATTTTCTATAAATGGTTCAAATAGGTAACCAAAAATATATAATTTTTTTTTTCCTTTCATAATGTTTAATAGCTAAGTTTGGTTAAATCAACTTACAAATGTTTGCCACCTTGGCTACATCACAAAATTGAAAAAAAAAAAAACCTATCCCCAATCAATATGAATGACAATATGGGGGCATATAGTATCATATACATAATGCAAAAATGTTTATAAGAGTGAGGCATGTTCTATGATATCAATATTACTATTAGTATTAATACTTGTCATATACATAACATACCCACCCCAACACCAAAACTCAAAGGGTACCTATACAAGCAAATTATACTTTTTAATTTCCAAGACAAGAAAGATGGGATGAAAACTGATGGAAATACAATCCTTCAAATAAGAGGAAAAAAACACATAGCTTGATAGAAAGCAATTTTCACTTAAGAGTTTAACAACTTTTAACATGTGCCATTGCACTTACATGTAGGGGTAAGGTTTCAAAGACACAATGAGGGGCATTGCCAAAATAAAGAGGCCTAGGACAAGGTAGTAGGTGAGTACTGAGTGCATTTCCACATCTTGGGAATGTCCCCCACCCTTAGGCCTTACTCACGATAAAGCACAAGATCACATTATCATTAGCTTAAACAACACATGTAGATCATGAGGTTGAAGGAGTGATAGGCACCTTATGCCCAAAGTTGGTGCAAGAAGTCTTTTGTAGAATGCAAGGTGCTAATTTGAGGAGACATTGTTAAAGTATATAAGGTGTTCTCCAAATACATGAAAAAATTTCTTGTAGTGTTTTACAAAGTAGTGAAAGCATAACATTAGAAAAAAAAAAGGCAAAGATGTAACCCATATATATATTTGCGACTTTATGCAACTATATTTTATTTGCAACTATTCACTAATTTTGGTCATACCTACAATTATGTTGTCGCTATTTTTTTTTTCATCTTTCCAAATGGACAATGTTTAAAAGCATTTTCATCCAAGAACAACCTTATATGACCCATTAGTTGTAATAGTGACCAAAATTAATTGCACTATTGTGGGGTGGACCTAAACCCTAGGGGTATAAATACTAGGGTGTAGTAGGATATATATATTAAAAATGTATAGAAATATGTATATGGGTGTATATGGTTGTATTTAAAAATTAATTAAGGATATTTTAATGTGTAAATTAAATATATGTATAAAGAGAAAAGTAGATTAAGTTGTTTAATTTAGCTTAACTTAGGTACCTAGCCCAACTTATCCTAACTTAACCTCATCAAATTAGGTATCTAGGTTAGATACTTAGGCTAACTTAATTTAGCTTAGTTAGGTACCTAGCCTAACTTAACATAACCAATCTTAACTAAAGTACATACCTAGTTTAACTTAATTTAAATTAGCCTAACCTAGGTTCTAATTTAACCTAAGGTTGTTTAACTTTGTTTGCTTAACCTAGGTTATGTAACCTAACTTAGTTAGGTATCTACGTTAAGTACATCATCTAACCTAACCTAATTTAAATATGTAGTTTAACCTAGCCTAACACAACCTAGGTATTTAGCCTAACTTAAACAAAGTACGTAGTTTAATTTAGCATAACCTAATTTAAGTACATATTTAATTAATCTAACGTAACCTAGCCTAGCCTAACTTATCTTTTAACCTAACCTAAGTACATGTAGTCTAACCTTGTTTAATCCAACCTAGGTACTTAGCCTAACCTAACCTAGGTATGTACATAGTTTGACATAACTTAACATATCTTATCAAAGGTACTTAGTTTAACTTAACCTACCCTAATCTACCTTAAACCTAACCCAATTACCTAACCTATTTTAGCCTAATTTAAGTAGCTCCAATAGCTTAACTTAGCCCAACTTAACCTAATTTATATAAACCTAACTTAATTTAACCTAACCTAACTAATTTACTTTAACATAACCTAATTACTTAACCTAGTTTAACCTAATTTAAGTACCTAGGCTAATTTAACTTAGCCTAACCTAATTTCTAACTTATTTAAACCTAATTTAGGTACCTAACCTAAACTAACTTATGTTAACCTAACTTAAGTACCTAGTTTAATTTAACTTACTTTATTCTAACCTAGGTACTTAGCTTAACCTAGCCTAACCTAACCTAGTTAATTAATTAGTAGTTGTTAGTTAGTATGTAATTGTTAGTACATGTGACTAGGTTCAAATATGTTGTTTTAAGTTGTTTGCATTTACAAATCAAAACCATAGATCTATATAGATCTAGAGCCTACATGGCCAATGGGATTGTTAAAATGAAAGCCTTGAATTGTTTTGAGGAGTTCATTTCAACAAATTGAAGTATAGAAAAAAATTGTGACTAATGAGATTGTTTGAATTGGTCCCTTGAATTGTTTTGAAAAGTTGCATTAATAAACTAACTAATACTTAAAACCTTGCATGCGATTTGCATGTGACGCCATGCAAAAAACATGTGAAGTGCAAGGAGCTTTTAACATGAATTTGGAGTTTTTTTGACACATAGTTTTTTGATATGAAACAAAGGGTGCACAAACCATAAAAAATTTGTATATACTTTCAACCTTATGACCTCTTAGTACTAACAACTTGTGCTCATTGTTTCAATTAGTATTAATATGAAGGTTATTGGAGATGATGAATGTAATGCCTAGAAGCTACAATTATGAGCTTTTAAGAAGATTTTGTTCCTATCTAATCCAACTCATTTCCACGTACCCAATTACTTATTGTTAAACAAATTCATATCCTCCCAAGAAGATGTGCACATTCAAGCTTTCTCATTCTATAAAACTTCAAAGAACTAACAAATAATACATCATTTCAAAAATAGTTGCAACATGCACATCTTCCCATGCAATTTAACAAGCCATCCTATTAACCCTTCTACTTCCACCTCACATTATTTAGGTAACTACCTATATAATTAAGTGTGTCATGCAGGTCATTCACACATGCCAACAATGTTATCGGTAGTGGTCATGATAATTAACATAGTTCACACTTTTGAATATGGAGTCTATAAATAGCCTACATGGCACTTTTATTTATTTGGTTATCAATCAAGGCAAAGTTGTGGTAATGTGCTTCAAGTTCATAAAAAATCTTCCAAAAATGAAAATTCGAGGTGTTATTGACTTTGTTAAATTATCACCTTCAAATTAAAACACATAAACAAACAACAATTAGCAAGCTATTGGTGATAAAACTTTGCAACATAGCTATGTCATCAAGTTCATGAAGTTCCACCACAAAGCTTTGCACAACCTAATACATTTTCACTTCTTTGCATCTTCACTTTATACCTAAATAGTTGCACAACACATCATAAACTTCTTTGAATTTGCATTGCACATGCCTTTGCATCTACGTCACACACCTTTGCATATGCATCATGCACCTTTGTTTTTTTATCATTCTTGCAAAAGAACTAGGGCATAGAAATTTGTTAATGATGAGCATATTTGGTCAATTTGCAAAAAACACATCAATGCTCAAAGTCAAAGGTGAAGGTAAAAATAAAGGATCATCAAGATTGGGAAATCAAACTCTTTGATAAAACACATGAAAATTGGGAGCAATAAAAAGTTATTGTGTTCATCAAATGCAAGCATCATGAACATGTAACTTAGGAGGAGTTGGTGGATTCTAGATCACACATGCTGCATGTAGTGATGGAATAAGATCATAATAAAATTGTATGTCATTCACATCAAGGTGTGAAAAAATAGGAAAATGTGCAAAGATAAACGGAAAAGATTGAATTAAGATTTTAAAAAATTCTTGGATTACCACAAGGGCATTAGGCATCACACATCCTTTTAGGAATTGACCATGGAGGAGCACAACACATATCATTTACTTCATTAGTTCAATAGAAAGAACTATGAAACGATAAATGTGTTTCAAGGTGGATGAATCACAAAACGCACTAATTCATATGAAGGATTTACAGCTTGAAGGTGATGCCAATTACACTATTCCAATACCAAAATCTAACACACAAGAATATCAATATCCTGCAAAGTTGTCCTTCATGTTAAATTTCTTGGGTCATGAACATCCAACTCCACAACAACATGATGTAACATAATAGGTGAGGGCCAATGTTGTGAACTGAGGAAAATTTAATGGCAATCTTCGATGCATCCCTTTTGTGATAAACCTTTTTGACATTCCAACTATATCTATTGCGCTTGCACTACCCCAACAACACTAATTGCGCATGCAAACACACCTAGGGAAGCACATGCATTACTATAAGTGCGCAAATGCATTTTCACATGTGATTGAAACCATAAACAAGAACAACAAACAAATTGTTGAAGGCATGGATCAAATATTAAACCTTACACAATTGCAAATTGAAGATTGTCACATCAAGATCGACATGAATCAATTGAAGTATTTCAAAGAGAGAAACAAAAGAATATTCAAAACAAACAACATGGTAATAGTTCTTTCCGATTTGAAAATAACAATGTGCGATGTTTTCATTTATGATGCAATTGTCAATTTTGATATAGACTCTTCAAAAGGTGATAATGTTAAGTTGCTACTGTTTCAACAAAATTGATACTAAATTCACCTTGAAAATATATAATTAAAATTCTTTAGATATCATATTCAATTTGAAGATAGAATCAGACTTTTCAAATGCCAAATTTATCTTGAAAATACATTCAACAAATGTAAAGGTTTGTTGTAACAAAATTGAACATAGTTATAATGATTGATCTAGTAGTCCCATGATAATGGAAATACTTGTTGCAATGCAAATTCATGTTTAAACTCCATAATGTCAAATGTATTTTTTATCAACGCAAAACCATGTTCAAAATGTTCAATATCCTCTTATTTTATTTCCAAGATATTATTCAAGAATTGTTATCTAAACTATTTTTGAAATATCTACACCTTGCAATTATGGTTCAATTTCATTTTAAATTCCTTGTCCCACAAAAATTCTTCCATTACCTTCTCTTATACTGGGAAGATTATCAACATTGATTCTATTTTCAAGCTCCAATTAGATCATCATTGTTGTAGAGTGTTTAAAGTATCACATGGTGAACATTTGTGAGGAATCATCAACTAAGGCCACAACTAGTAACTTTTGTCCCCAAGAATGTAGGGTTGGATATGTTATTCACCTTGATTTAGTTCAAACAAATCACCATTGATAGCTCTTTGATACAAGCTTGAAGTGGTTTGTAAGATACGAGTGTCATTGAGCTAGGCATACCCACAAATACATATTTGAATTTCTTTTGGTAATCAACAACTTGCAATTACATGTTGTAAGACTTTGACTTGAAAGAAAAATAATCGCTTGCAAATGTCCCTTTTAATTTTTTAATGTGGATCACATCTATGGCACCATGGATAGATGGAAGTCCACTAAAGGTTTTGAAATTGGCCATCATTTCTACCAACTCTTCTCTTTCTGGCCACCTCATTTGGTTTTTGAACATCATATATTCATTGCACAAAAAAACTCTTGAAGAACCAAATGAAGAGTGGATTTGTCGATGGCAAATAATTCATTGCATTCAAAATATTTTGTTCCATGAGCAAGCTTGTAAAATGAACATGCTTCAACCTCATGGTCAATTGAAAAGCAAATTCTTTGGTAACTTTGAAGTGTTCCACCCATCTTGGATCATCAAAAATTGGGAATACCATGTTGTAGACCTTGTTTTTACTTAGTTTCAAGATCCCTACCAAACAACAAATCGAAAGTAGAAGACAATTTATATTGGTGAAACATCAAGGAGTTCAAAATGGTTTAGAAAACAATTTTGTCTTTTGGAATGTGAAATTAAAAATCTTCATTAGGTTCAACCTCATAACACGTGATCAAACATTCTAAACTTGCAATCGTACTTGTGTGAAATGAATCAACAACACAAATTGTAATGGCTTCATCATAATATAATTGCAAAAATGGTTTGAAAATAACCAAAACAAAGAAGCGACAATGAAATTCAAGAACATGAAGGGGGAAAAAAAATGAAGAGAACATGAAAAAGAAAAAATTGAAATACAAGAATATGAAGAGAACCTTATCAAACAACAAATCTACAACACAAAAAAAACCTACAACAAACTTTTGAAGCAAAATACCAAAAGAGACAAACATTGAATGAAACAAGATGCAAGAACTTTTTTTTTGAATTTGAAAATGCTTGAAGCCAAGGAGATGTAGAAGACACAAAATTTTGAAAAACCAACTCAAAACCTTGAATCAAAACCTTTGGCAAAGCTTACACAAAACCTCAAATCAAAATCTCCACAAAACTTTAGCAAAGTCTCTAACCAAAATCAATGCAAACTACAACAACACAAAACTTTGGAGTTGAAGGAGAGAAAACCAATGCATATATGCAAATGAAATAGTTGTGGGAGCACTCACCTCAAGGAACTTGAAGACACATTCCCTTGTTGACATGCCTACTTGTGCACATAGCTCTCCTTGAATGGTGATAGGATGCAAAAGATAAGTAAATGATTATTGTTTTTAAATAGCAATAAAAATAAGAAAAGTTAGTAGGTCAGTTAGGGTTAGAGATAAGTGGCCAGATGAACATTGGTAGGTAATTATCAATAGTTAAAAAAAACCCTAACACTTTTTTGAAAACTAATCCTAAAAACCCTAATTTGTAGTGGTAACTAACTAACTGTAGTGCTAGAATCATGTGCTTTTGGAGATTTTCAATAGTCAGAATTTGAGCAAAATTTAAGGAAACTTGACCAGATTGCTATACAAGATTCAAGTCTAGAATCTTTTTAAAAATTAATAAAAAATTATAGAAGAATCTTTCAAAAAATTGCTTTCATATTTGGCTTGTAGTTAAATTTGGTTAAAGCTTCATGTGGATCATCACCACTTTGGTTAGAGCATCTGTCCAGCAGTGCTCGCTGAGTATGTGATGCTGTGAAATTTTTTTTTCACATCCAAGTTTAGTTATGTACTCTTTTTGCAACCCCCATCCCTAAAACTGAAACTGGGACAGCAAATAGGTGGTGGGGGGACTACTACTAATAGCAAACCACCTGGACGGATCATTATGATGGGCCAATCAGAAACACTGAGCAGCAGTTAGATCATATTTATTACACTCTTTTCTTTTCTGGAGGTGCACAGGGCTGCTGCTGCGCCTTTTACCAGCAGCCACAGCAGCAACAGGTGCAATTATGCGGAGCCAAAACTATTTTCCTGAGCCAAACCCGCATACTTTGGAATGAATTTCTTCATCGAATGTTACTACTGTGTAGGATCATATACCGAGCACAGCTGCAGATGCTTTTACAACACAAAATTGAGCAGAAAAAAAACAAAACACTGGAAGAATGTTCATCATGCATGGTGCATTGGTGGATGCTGGTTCTCTCTGACCCCCCGGGAATAGTGGTACTCACAACCACTCTTCGCCATGGAGTAAATTCATGTAAAAGTGCATTGGCCCTTGTTTGATCATTGTTTGTTTTTTACGGGAATGTCTGTCCCTTCTGTGAATGGAAGGGACACGCATCTCGCACAAGCCCATTCCGCTTCAGAATGTGCTTCCAAAAAACCAATGCAGAAATTTAAACATGCCTAACAACTCGGTTAAAGGTCTTTCCAGCAGGTTTCCGTGTCCAAATTAGGTCAACTTATTACGCACGGAAAACGCAATGTCAAAGGGCAGTTTGAGGTCCCGTGGACAAGACAAGGGGAGCCCTGAAGAGTGTTCCTTTGTTTAAGGGCTTGAAAGGGAATCAAATAAGGGGATGAAATTCAAGTGGAAGATCAAGGGAATTTCACTAAGAAATTCCTTGTGCAATTTCTCGTCCCGGAGGAAGTTTCCATCCTTCCTTCCAAAGGCGACCTATCCTGGGCACTCTGCATGCATCAACTTTGTTGATTTCAAGTGGCCTTTTTAAAAATTAAAAAAAAAAATTGTTGAAATTTCACTAAATCAAAAAGTGATTAAAAAATGAAGTGATTTTTGAAGATTTCAATTGACAGAAGTGAGACAAGAAAATAGTAGAAATAGCTAGATTTTTAAAAAAATTCGGTTTTCAATATGTAGCCAAAAATAATAGAGGGATGATTAAGGATGTGTGCTTCATTTCTAGTTTATAGCCAGATTTTGGCTAAATCTCTTTAGGGATATGATCTCCATTTTTTCAACATCTTCTTACCAATGGTTTTTTTTTTTTTTTTTTTTTTTTTTTTTTTAAATTTTTTAAG
>Ga0116227_10009084_pt1 | contig 18265 bp, 13 predicted proteins | sample S1TSphgellanicum_FD_89693 | JGI IMG/M metagenome (GOLD analysis project Ga0116227, IMG submission 89693) | Host-associated microbial communities from peat moss isolated from Minnesota, USA - S1T2_Fb - Sphagnum magellanicum MG | ecosystem: Host-associated > Plants > Peat moss > Unclassified... | reverse complement strand
TGCTTCTGAGAAAATCTCCACCCTCATGTACAAAATTCATTTGAACCATTTCTGCTTGCTGTTGCAACGATCTCACCACACCCAACTACCTACCTATCTTTCCGCATGGTTTTCCAAATACTACTTCCATGAGACCACTATGTTCTTTCTTCACCTCAAGCAAGATCCAACTACTTTCAGTCCGACAATTTGTCACATATCAACCTGAACTTCCCAACTCCCAACTACAGCACCTGCTTGCTTATTTGTGACCCAATCGACAGTAACACAATGTCATGACTTGTCTTGATTCCGTTCAGATAACCCCCATTCTCACCAAGTTCCCTAGCAGAAAAATGAATACCTAGCATGTTCATTATATATTGCCTGCCCTCTACACCCACTTGGTCATGGAAAAACTTAACTTTGAACACATACTATTTTGATAAAATTTGAGCTCCGCATCTCATGCGACGCCAGCTTTATAGGGAACAAGAAAACAAGCCCATGTGGGGTAAATACATTATATGCCATGAATCTAGACGCTAATTTCAAAACCAATATAAATTTGTATGTTGACAAATGCATACATGGATGCTGACAATGACCTTGATGTGGGAAAGAAAGGCAACAAAACTAACATCAAAGCTGAAATTTTCCTTGTCTTCCACATCTCTTCCTTTCAGAGTTTTAAACTCACCCATCCTTCCACACAATACCCTTGATGTAGGTGGTGCCCGAGATCATGGTCTTCCATCCTCTTGCAAAGTTCACCACTAATAAATGTTGAACTCCTTACCAACAATGGCAAACATCCTTTCTCCATAACATTTTTGTTATAGAAAGACAACATCTTAAACCTATCATGACATAAGGATCAAGATTCGATCTCATCCATGCCCAGAACATGGCCTGGCATATTTGATCATCTCATGCATGTGATAGGTTACGATGCATGAATTGACGTATGAACCATCTAAACGGCCTATCTATACATAGGTATTGGAAGAGGAGCAATGGGGGTCAAGAATCAGAAAGAGAAGCCGTGTTATGTTGTCCTGTACGGAGAGAAAATGAATTGAAGGTATGTGGGGTCACAGCAAAGTTGAAGGTGGTATGTCGGGTCACCTTTTGTACAAGTTGCATATAAAAACCCCTTGGGTTGAATAATGTGACGGGTTACCGGAAAGATTGCACTATTTTGTGGCAACGGCACCTGAATTTGTGGACTGGAAAAGATGGGTGAGTAGACTTGGAGGTAAAGGGAATGTGTTGTTATAAAGTCGTGCACAAAGTCAAAAGATTCCAACCCATCAAAGCAGTACCTGCAGCTATGCCTCTAGAGGTGCATTTCCCAACCAGCAAATCATATTCAACCCATGTTGAGGGTTCAAAGTTCAGAGGTAAGAAAGTATAGAAATGGATGATATCGAGCTGTAGGGAAAAATGAACGCTGTATTCAATATTGTAGGACCTTTACCATTTCGGCAATAGACTGCCGAATAATTGACTAAATTTTAAATCTTAACTTCGGGACTTGGTTTTTTAATTCTGAAAATTCCAAGTTGTAATGGTTATATCCAATAATAAACATATGTTATTCAATGCTGTGGCAAAGTCTAGTTTGTTTAAACCACTTCAGTGCTTAGAACCCTGCCTGCACTGCACGTGAAGAGGACTTTATTCATACCCTAGAAACTATGTACTGTAGCTTGGCTGCCTTCACACGGGTTTGTGAGAATAATTAATTAATTTTGAGATTTTCATTTTGGCAGCTTGAAAGTTGAGGTGAACCAGTTGATATAAGATTCTATCGATTTTGAACAAAAATGGGGATATTCCCAGTTTGCATTTGCCCTCACAACTATTATAAAACCTGTTAAAGAAGAGGGGAGAACCCCTCCAGCGCTGGCATTGAACCTCTGTAGTAGGTTCCAGTAATGACTAGGAGACAAAATTCTGCTCATTGTTTTGTCATCATCAAAGGTAAGTATGCTGTGAAGTTTCTTCAGTTCAATTCCTCAGAGAAATCGCCTGTTGAAGGCACATGCCTAATGGGTTGGAATGCTTGATGTTTTACAAACTAACAGAAGAAAATTACATGCAAATCCTGGTGTCATCCCCTCTTTCCTTTTTTTTGCGACTTCATTATTTGTGACCCAATCGACAATAACACAAAGTCATGACCTGTATTGATTGTGTTCATGTAACCCCCATTCTCTCACCAAGTTCCCTTCCAGGAAAATGAACACCTGGCATGTTCATTATACACTGCCTGCCTTCTATACCCACTCCACGCAGTGCCCATGAAGATCATGAAGACTTTATGGACACGTTAGAAATTATGTATTGCTTGGCAGCTTTCACACAGGAATGTCAGAAGAATTAATTAATTTTGAGATCTTCCTTTCGACTGCTTGAAAGTCAAGGTGAACCAGTTAATAAAAAAATTCTATCGATTTTGAACGAAAATGGGGTAAGGATCATTTTTCTTTGCCAATTTGTAGGCAAAAGGAGGTTGTTGATAATTTGGGCCCAGCCAATCTAGAAGATCAAGCACATTCTGAATATGGCTGCGAATTTCAAAGGGAGTTGACAGCAGCCGAGGGCATTCAAAGATATCCAGTATGTCACTAGCCTCATAAAATAACCAAAGAACCGACATGTCAAGAACCAGATGGTGTGTTGGCCAAGGGAAAATGGCAGTGGTCCTTGCAGGGTATGGTTCCAACTACCACCTTGTCATTATGGTTTCAAATTTCAAAGGGAGTTGACAGCAGCCCACGGCATTCAAAGATGTCCACTATGTCACTAGCCTCATAAAGTAGCCAAAGAACCAACATGTCAAGAACCAGATGGTCGGTTGCCCACAGGAAGATGGCAGTGGTCCTTTCAGAGTATGGTTTCAACTACCACCTTGTCATTATGGTTTCAAATTTCAAAGGGAGTTGACACCAGTTTAGGCCATTCAAAGATGTTCATTATGTCACTGACTCACTCGCCTCATAGAATAGCCAAACAACCAACATGTCAAGAACCAGATGGTGGGATGGCAGTTGTTCTTTGAGGGTGACATGCGAGAGAGTTGTATGTGTAGGGTAAAGCCCCGCGGTGGGGGGATTCTCAAAATAAGGGACCTAGGATGAGGCGATAGTTGAGTCAGGCCCCACATTTTGGGAATGTCCCCCACCCATGGGATATTTTAAAGCAAGATACAAAATTTATCATGAACCAAACATACACGAGGCTTATGAATGGGACGGTTCTTATGCCTCCTCCTCAACAGTGACAGGGTGCTGACATCTATAAGTAGGCATAATTTCACTTCCACCCTTGAGGAGAATGCATAATTTCCCTCACAATTTGTAGGAGAGAAATTCATGGATATAAGGTGCCCTTCACATACATTACAAATTTTCTCCAAGTGCTTTAAGGAGCCTGTGGAGAAGACTCGGATACAAAAGCAAGGGGGTGAACTTTCTTGGAAGCTCAAAGCCAGACAAGCCGCAAATGTTGTCTAAAAGGCAGCTTGGATGCAAAAGCAAGGAAAGCAATGGGGGAACTTTCTTGGAAGCTCAAAGCGAGACAAGCTGCAAATGTTGTCTAAAGGCTTACACCCATAGTTGAATAGTCCATAGTTGGCTCTTCCACATAAGTCATATGATTAATCCACACCTATTTTCAAAGAGGTGGGTGTGGCATGCAGTCCAAGATTAGACCATAAAGTTACATGGTCCAATTCCAAACATGCAAGACTACAATGTCAACTTTTTTATCCATTCACATTTCCAAAAGGTTCCAATTTGTATATATTTACAATTTAGTTTATTCTGACATAAGGACATTTTTATGGATGATTGTCACTTGAACAACATCACAAAATTGATGATATTTTTAAAAAAACATTGTATAGCAGCTTGCAGTGCTTACACTAATTATATTATTTTCAACAAAACATGTTGTCAAGGAAAAATTCAAATATTTTAAGATATCCCATTTTTACCATTGAAGCTTTAAAATAGAATAATTATTCACCACTAAAATGTCGAACTTGCCATTCTACTAAGATATAACCCCAAGATACCTAATGCCCACAAGTTTCATTCAATAAAAAGACATCAAACTAAGTGCCTTGTTTTCATCTCACCTTGTTTTGTTAATAGAATGCCAAACTCAACCAAAATTAGTAAATAATTAGTTAAGATTTCATAGTGTATTTTAAATTTGATTATACAATTGTAGATGCTAGAGTTGCCTAGTGAAATTTCAGTGTATTTGGATGGCATTTTTTATTTGAATACTCCTCTTAAAAAAGAAGAAGGATTTTGCATCTCATCATCTTTAAGAGAGAGGATTTTAATGAAAAGGATTTTATGCTTATAATTTAAAAGTAGGAATATGTTATAGACACCACCATCACCCATCACTTGCATCATCCCTTGCACCAACATAGTCGCCTACATTAACATTTGCATGATCATTAACTTTTAGTTAACTCCCAATTCATTTTTAATTAACTTTCAATTAACTCCCAATTCACTTTTGATTAATTCTTAGTTAATTTCTAGTTAACTCTTAGTTAACTTTCAATTAAGTCTTAAATAAGTCATAGTTAATTCTTAATTAAGTTTTAGTTAAGTTTTAATTAAATTCAAATTAATTTTCAATTAACTTTTAGTTAACCCTTAGTTAAGTTTTAGTTGACTATTAATTAGAAAGATTCTTTGGTTGATGCACACATAGAAGCTTGAATGCTTTCTTGAATTAAGTCTTTAATGGAATATAAATAAAGGTAAGACCTCCCATTACTTTTAGTCTTTTCAACACCAATTTTGGGTATGTTTTCTTGTCATATCTTTTGTTTTCATACGTTATTAGAATAAAGTCATGTTTGAATCATCTTTTGGCATATATTGTGTTGTCGTTTTACATATTTGTGTTTTTAGTTTTGGATTAGACTTAAGGTTACATTTTTTATGATTTTTTTCTTGCTTTATCCTTGATTTAGTTTCTATTTCTATAGTGTTTCGTGCCCATGACAAAATAAAATCTTTCCACTCCTAAGGATTAGATGTAAGAATCGAATCCCCTCTTACACTTAATGATCTAGGTTTGTTTAGGTTTGTGGTAACTTTGGTGGAGTATTTTATGATGGGTAAAGCCTATAAGTGCGAGACACTATCATAGGCCTTTTGTATGGTAAAATCTAATGTTTTTCAGTTCTTAATTTTAAAAGGAATTTTAAGTCTTGTCCAAATTTGATGAAATCTTTAATTTAATCTTGAGAATAGTTCTTTGAATTTTCAAAAAAATATCCTTGTCTTTTTTTAACAAAATTGAAGCCCAATTCAAATTTAAATCAAATTCAATTTCATCTCCATCATATAATTAAACATAATTTTTTTGGTTAATATTAGGGCCACCTTAGATGATGGTCCAAGATACCGTAAGGTCCAATGAAATAGAACAATCCTATTGGTTGAGAACCATAAATTGGACCCATGGCCTTTAGGTGAGGGTCCAAAACTGAAAAGTGGCAAATTGAGTTTAAAATTACATGGCACCAATTTGAGGAAAAATCAATTGGTTTAGACAAAAAAAATAAAAATCAAAGTGCTCATAATTTGGAAAACCAAGATGCAAGTTAAGGTCCAAGGCAGGGCCCAACTCAAAGATTCAATTTATTTCAAAAGAGTCCAAATTGGTTTTTAGGAATTTGAATTTTAGATTGAAGTGAACCTTAATTTGTTCAATAACTCCACATAGTCCAAAATGGAGATTGTGTAATATTAATTATGCACAACAATTTAAAGCTAACTAAGGTGGATAAGCCTGCGAGCAAACATTTAAAAAGTCTTTTCAAATCAAATCCTCACACATTGTTCCTTTGCTTCTAAACCTCAAAAAACATTTGTAGCCCTTCACCTAGTGTTTCCAATGCCACAAAATTGGAGGTTCGACACTTAATGATGGGTGAATTAAAACAAATTAGGATTTCAAGTTTAAAACCTTGGGTCATTGCATCTTTGTCTCTAAAATACATAGAAGTTTTGTTAAGCTTTAGTCGATGCACCTATCAAATTTTTAATCATTCAAAACAAACTAAAATTGAGGAAGATATGGGGCTAGAACCAAAAAGAGCTCAAGAGTTATTTTTTTCAAAGCATTTAAGCAAACTATCACTCATCCTCTTCCTGCATTTTCTTAGTTGTTCCTTTACTTTTGCAACTAAAAGAACATTTGATGCCCAGAACATTTGTAGCCCTACAGTTTGCATGTCTAATGACACAAAAATCACTCAATTTGATTAAAGAATGAAGAAAATATTGAAAAGTATTCAATGGGTGATTTTTTCCTATTTGTTTAAAAAGTAGATCATCTTTTTATTTTATCATTTTAAGAATTGTACTTATCTACCAAAAGAACCTAAACCTATTTTAAAGGTAATATGCATGCTTTAAGTCCTAAATTGATTTTTCAAAAAGCTTGGTTGTCTAGTCCCATTTTACTGTTAGTTTCAAGAAAATTCTAAACCTTTAGTTTGGATAAACTAAAACTTAACCTAAAACTACCTAAAATCAAGAACATGCCAACACTGGTTCAAATCCTAAGGTGGAAACTTTTACCCTAGATGATAAGCTCCTAGCTAGCCTAGCTTTACACCTTTCCAATTTTGGATGCTACATTTTTTTTTGTGCATTTATTTGGGAATTGATTATCTTGTTGTATTCATCATTTTTTCTTTACAACCAATTCCATATGGAAAAACAAGGACAATCTATAAAGAAATCTCCCTAGGTCTTTATCCTTCACATGTTCTTAACTGGCTTTGGTGTTTAATTAAGTTTTTTTAATAATGTTATTTTCCTAAATGGGACATGTGGTATGGTTTGATGGTTCCACATTAATTCAGTTCTAGTTTTAGTCTTTAAATAATGGAATTTAGAATCCAATTTCGAATCTAGTTCTGGTTTCAGCTTAAAAAAATCAGACTTAGTTCCAATCTGGTTATGGGGAACCCAAACCAAAACTAGTGATTACCTATCAATTATCCTCCAATTAGTCCCCCAATTCTTTTTTTTTTTTCAAAAATCCCAGATCTAGTTCTGGTTCTGTTTTTTTAAAAACTAGGATCTCGGTTCTAATTTAGTTTTGGTTTTTAAAAGAATTGAGAGCCCAACTTTGTTTCCAACCCTGGTTTCAAAAACCAAACCTAAATCTGGTTTGGTTTAATTAGTCGCAACCATCACAGGGTTCGAACTTGCCAAACTATGTGCCGAACATTGGTAGGTACCTTAGAACCTCCTTCCTTCCACATTTTATGGGATATTTTCCATCCAATGGAAAAGACTGAAGAATATATGTAAATATTATATGGATATTATTATACATTAATTATGCACATATTGTAAGTAATTAAAATAACAGTGCACACCAGTGTTTTTTTTTGGGGGCGAATTTTTGCATGTTGGCAAGAAAAGAAAAGCCATGGTGAAAACCCTTACTAATTTCTAGCTTCGGCTAAAATTCCAAAAAATTGAAGGTGTGGGGTGGGCCACTAACCATCCAATAGATCTCTGATCTTCTCACTACACCACCTCCACCGATTGCTCCAAACCCCTGGATGCCACTTCCTTTCTAGCCTATCACTATCCTTGGCCTTTCCATATTTCAACTTTTGGTTTTTAAAATTTGGGCACGTTTAAATGATATTGTTTGTAATTCTACTTTGCACATTTTTTAGTTTTCTATGTTTCTAACATCCAATTTTGTTGCTACCATGTTTCAATCTATAGTCTTGAGTCAACATGTTTCCTACTTTGTCTATTTGTTCAATGGTTCTTTTTTTTTAAAACCTTGTTTTTGTCCATTTGAATTAGTTTGTCCGTCCATGTTCCTATGGTGATGTCTAAGCTTCTAGAAAAATCAATTATGTTGATTCACTTGGGTCATCCCTTCATCTTCCTATGGTAACATCCAAGTTTTTATGAAAATCAATTATGTGGACAATCATGTTATAGACTATACTTTTATTTCTTTCAAGGGTAAGTGTAGTTCATGTCTTCAAACATAGGGACCAATTATGTTATGGCCTTCATATTTTTTATGGAGTTCTAATCATGTTAAGTTATATTGATATTTTTGTTCGAGCAAATGCAAAAGGTTCAACAAGACAAAAGCGTTTAAAACATCGTTGATGTATTGAAATAAGCTTGACCAATGTGAAATGCTTATACAATTACCTTTTTTCACATTTTTCAATTCATGTTTTAATTCCAACATTTCCAATGTGTATGATTAAGTTCTAATCATGTTTGGGTTGTTGTGTTTCTATAAGGATTCTCAAGAGTTTTAGTTCATGTTTCGATCCTTAAATGTCATTTTTGGCATTTACATTTTTAACAAAATTTTAGTTATTATGTTTTTACACATTTTCCATGTTTTTAGCCATGTCTAGTTCAATGTTTAGTGTAATGTCACTATTTTGATGTTCAGTCATGTTTTTTATTCATGTATATTTTTGGTCATGTTTCAAATTTGATGTTTTTACAATGAAATCGCAAATGTGAAATCATGTGTGAAAGTCCTTTCAATTGAATTAACTATGTCAAAATTTACCCATCAATTCCATAATGTGAAAACATGTGATATTGGTTCTAATTATTTGTGCAATAAAGATGAAAAGAAAACACTAATCACCAAAAACAAAATTGCCTCTAAGGAATGTCATAGCTTGTTGTTTCTTCACACTTGCAATAACAACTTTTATTTTTGTAATCAAAATTACACCAACTTGTGTGTACCCAATATTTTTCTTAATACCATGGTGAACCTTGTTGGAATATAAACCTAAAATATTATCGTGGTTTGGTTTGAAAACCAACCTATAATCTACAAACATGAATTCCACTCCACCATGTCCTTTGAATGTAGTTCCTAAACACATAATGATGCAAAAACCAATCATATTCTTGGGTCAAAACATGGTTGGGGTATAAAAAAAGACTCTCATTTTATATCCAATGGACCCCTTCATTTGAACATGTTGTAACTTAATGACACATTCATGTTGAAAGTTTGATTTTCTTCATGGATAGATACATTATTAAAATATTATTTTATGCATAGCATGTCAAATTTGAACAAATTTTAAGATTCTTACCAAATCCTTGAAAAAAATCTAGAACTTTGTTTCTTGAAAAGAAAAGGTTCAAAGACTCATAAATAATGTCTAAACAAATTTTTTTGGCCTAAAAATTCTTACCACAAACACCTTGGGTACTAATGTACATAAAATGCATGAATGTGACAAAAACCAAATGCCATATTGCAACGTAAAATGTTTCAAAAAGTGAAATTTTTAGGAATTTTAGGTCATTAATAAAATGTGGCCCACATTGGATAAATTTTATTATTCTTACTTTCATAAATGAAAAAAATAGATATTTTAGAAGCCTATATAAAATTTTGAACAAAATTATTTCATTTGACATGAAAAAGAAAGGGGAAATTTAAGACAAGTCATCAAAAAAGTGAAGAAAAAGGTGAATTTGAAAATCCTATGAGTGAGTTCTTATGTTTCAAAGGGGATACACCAATCATGTTTGGACGCTCTTGTGAATCAAATATTGAAATGAATTTAAACATGAAAGGGGAAGATAATTCAAACCTTACTTTCATGGAACCATATAAGGCAATAAAACCTTGAGTCATTTTTGTACAAATGTGAAAGGTTCAAAAATCCCTTAATGATTCCTATTGTCATGACATGGTGTTTTTTTATTTTACCCAAATTTTCACTTCAAATATCAAAATATTTTACTTTTGCAATGCAATTAAAAAATAGTGGTAAAATGAATGTGTAATTCATTTGTCAAATTGGTAACATCGATTTTCAATTTCATAATTATTGCTTCTAAATATATCAAGCCCATCAAAATTGGCCTTGTATTTTATTTCCCTCAAATTGGATGTGCACGTATACCTAAAACAAATCATACTCAAACTAGGACATTGACAATTAATTTTCAAGAATCAAACTTCATTTACAACATTTGATTTTAATTTATTCAATACCTTATGTACTCATTGTCCCATCTCTAACCAAACATAGCCATGGAACTCAATTTCTTGGATTTTGACCTTTTTACATAACCTCCATTTCAAAACAATCACAATGTTTTAACACCACAACATGTAGCCTATTGTTTGAATATTCTTCTATGCTAAATGATTACCACAATAAATTCATCATCCATGACAACACTACACCAATATGTGTTTTAGTTCACTTTGTATTTCATTAAATTTTGAATGAACTTGGACAAAATTTAACATGGAAAAAATGACCAACCCCATAATAACATAAATTAGTTGTTACTAATAAATGAATTCAGTACTAACTAATTGAACTCATTAATAGGTGATTAAATTCACTAATAATTAATTCACCAAACTAACCTCCTAGTTCATAACTAAATTAAGTTATGCATAGGTTCTTAGCCTATGTTAGAAGGTTAGGCACCTAAAAACCTAGGCTAACTTATGCCACTTAGACCACCAAGGTGTAGGTGTGAAAGTTTGAACTTTTCACCTCCCTTCACCTCCATGTTTATAGAACAAGTCATTAACCATATGACCACTAATTAAATAAATCAAATGATTTGTCGCCACTTATTATATTTATGCACTTTCATTTTCCTAACTTATGTGTAACTTATCATAAGCTACTAACAAAGGTAATGGAAAATATGAAACCAAGTCTTTTTTTTAATTTCCATGTTCATGTCCTACACTAAAACAATAATTCCATAGCAACTCTAATTAGATCAATAAAATTAAGGTGTTAATTTTTTCCCAACAAATTTTCTCATTTCTAACCGAAAAAAATGGGATATTTTTGGGAAATGAAAACATGTGTTTTGTGAGGTAAATCTGACTATTTCCAATTTTTTCTATAAGAAACTGCCAAAATTTTATACCAAAAAAATTGTTAAAAAACCATGGTTACTAGATAAACCAAAAACAAAATTGTAAAAAGAGCCTTGAGGTACCATCAACCTAGACCCATAAACTAGTATGCTATGTGTAGAATGGACAATAACCAAAGCCATTATCACTAAGAACATATTGTTTTTCTACATGTTAATTAAGGATGTTTTTAGGGTCTAGTTTTGTCAAAATACCCCCCCCCCCCTAATATGAACAAAGAAAGTGTCATCTCCTTCCCCCCTCCTTCAGCTTTTCCCCCTCTTTATAGTCCCTCTAAACTATGGTCAAAGCAACCTTGTCTATTAGTGTGAGGAGATTACAAGGTTGAAATAACATTCAAAATGGTTAGGGTTTGTGCAACCTAAGTGACAACTCTTAGTAAAATGAGAGGACTAGGTGTTAAAATCTCCTTTACATTTGAACTTTTTTTTGCATGCAACATGTAAGCACTACTTCCTTCAAGCAACTTTTCAAACCAATTAAAAGTATTGATTTGAACAATCTCATCAATGAAATTCTTTTTCTTTGCACCTAGACACAAACTTATGAGGTTATTACAACATTTAATTACCTCTTTGCTCAAGTTAACTCCTCAAACCAACTCGAGACTCCCATTGAAATAATTTGATTGGTCACATAGGCTTTTCTTTACCCCTAGGCACAAGCCTATTTCACAAACCCTATATAGTATTACATTAATACTATAACCCTTGTCAATATACAAACAAGGTTAAACATATGTTTAATGTTAACCCAAAGGGCCCACACCTTTAATACACATGTTTTTAACCATACCAATTTACCAACCCTTCCCAAAATTGGGTTGACATGTGCATGAATTGGCCTATGGGTGGTAACTTTTTGGGCATGTTTGGTTAAGGTTCTCATAAGTTTTAGCTTATATTTCATAATTTTAATCCTCTATTTTTTGGTGTTTTGGCTTAATATTGAAATCTATTTTAGCATGTTGGCCTATGGTTGGAACACATTTTTAACAAATTAATGTCATTGAGAAAACATGATGCAAAGTTTGTCATGAACTTAAAACATGCCTAAAATATGAGTGGAAGGGTGTTTGTGAGCTTTCAAAGAAAACATATAAAGAAATAAGTGTTGGAGAAAGGAAAAGAGGGAGATGTTCATAAAAGAATCAAATTGGGCATTTATATTCCCTCTTCATTAATGATTCATCATGGTGCCTTTTGTAAGGGACACCCAAACACACAAACTAACCATGTTGCCTATTAGACTTTGGTTTTTTTTAAAATCCACACACTTTTGCCAAAACAAATTACAATCAATAATTGAGAATGCGTGCAATATGCACTCAAGACGCCCAATTATTTTGGTTTTAGTTGTGGAGGGGGGGAGGGCGGGCGGGGTGGCATGGGCTTTGCAATTTTTAATTTTCCCCTTTGTTCCCAAATCATTCCCACTATGTTCCCATAAAGTTTTGAATATATGTTCCCCAACACATGCCCAACCTCATTTTTTAACTAATGCATTGGCGAATGCTATCCTCCTCTCACTTACATAGGTGGGCCAAAGGGGAGGAACTCCATTCTTCAAGTAACTATAAACTTTTCAAGTTGCCCACATAATAGCATATTGGTTCGTTGTAGCAAAAGATGAAAAAGAAAATTAAAGAAAGACCCCAAAAATGGAACCATGCAAGCACCCATATACTTACATCAAACCATAATATCAACCACACCTAAGTACCCTCTTTCAACAAATGGTGACAACACGCAAGAGGAAAAACAAATTGTTCTAGGGACAACCTGTTTTTTTACTGGTGAAATTTCGCCATAAACTGACATTAAAAATTAGAAATTCAAATATGAATGTGGCAAAATTGACCCTCATATTGGGATCATAGTAAAACCCCCCCAAAACTTGTTTAAATGGCCAATTAGGCTCCAAAAATTATAGATTTGGACTCAGGGACCCTGATTTTGATTATGGAGATGATATTTATAAATAATTAAAATATTTGCAAGTAATTTAAATGGGTTTTGTGGTTTTTACCATGACTCCAATGTGGGATCAATTTGCCTTGGCAGCTCCTTGAAGAGAAGGCAAAACTTTCCCATTGTCATTGGCCACAAACTTAAATCTTGGTCTTATCTTACAAAATTACACAATTTGTTACATTTGTATGCAGCAAGGATTTTTTGTTTGGAGCCAAAGTGGCTATCTATCATCCATACGAATATGTCAAAAAAAGTGGTGATTAGTCCTAAGAAGATATAGCCAAATCTAGTTATAATCCATATATGAAATACATTTTTTAATCGTCTTTCTATATTTTTGGCTACACACTGAAAACCAACTATAGAAATTTGGCAATTTTTAACATTTATTTCTCGGTTCTAGTAATTGAAAACCTCCAAAATCACTTTAATTGGGAATGTGGAAGAACTTGGCTGAGTCTTTTAGAATTTAATCTTTTAAAATGCCTCAATCCTATGCCTATGAAACATAAATTGATGTAGCTTTTCTTTTCTTTTCTTTTTTGACAAAATTTTGGAAAAAATGAGATGAAAATTAAAATCCCAAATACAAGAGTTGATTTTGGGGTTTTTCAATTGCCAAAAGTGAAAATATATATGTGATGATGATTAAAATTTATACTTCATATTTGGTATACAACTGGACTTTTTGCCTATTCTTACTAGTGATGATCACCACTTTTATATCATCTTCCTACATATAATAACCACTTCGGATCCAAAATAGACTTCCCCAAAAGCCCTCTAGTTTAATGTATATAATCACAATGACAATCGTCCATAGGAAGAGAAAGTTAGTCAAATTTGTAAATGAACCAATTTACCATTTTTTTGGGGTGAACAAATGGATTATTAACACCTCCATTCAAATACAAACTTTAAAAATTGAAATCATCCTTTCATGTAACCAAATATAAAACTTTGATGATTTAAAAAATTTCCTTCCATTGAAAGCTCTAAACATGATTGGGTTGGGTTTTCACATTTTTAAATCATTTTTTTTGCCAATTTTTCTCTTGTGAAAGGGTGCTCTGGTTCTTGAGGAAACTCTATCAAGAAAACCATGTCCTTAAATTTAACAATGCTTGCTTGACAAAACCCCCCTCTATAAAGACTTCAATGGTTGTAATGAATAGTTGGAACTTAATTAGGGGACCATTCTTTAGAATGGAAGGGCATTTTGTCATGATGTCATTATTTCCAAAGGAGAGGTGGCATCTTTACTAGACATGACATGAATTTGTTTAGACCTTGGCCATCAACCAACCCCAACATTAAATGTGCACATAGTTGTTACTGCGGTTAGTACAAAAGTATTGCTACAATTTTTTTTCACCAATCTACCCTTTGCCCAATTTCTTTTCACCTTGTCATTCTTACACCACTAACATGCCCATGTTATGCTTGTTGTGGGCATGTTACAAGTGCTATGGGATATGTAACATGCTACCTAACATATAACATGCGCCTTGGTATTTGTAATGTGGGAGGTTATGGGTGCAAAGGGCGAATGAGGTGAAATAATCTCCAAAGGGCAAAAAGGGAGAAAATTTGAATCTAGCAAAATAGACTAGAGGGAAAAAATTGCACTAGTACTTTTGTACAAACTACAATAATAACTATGTGCACATATAATGTTAGAAATCAACTACCTATTGATGTGAAGTTTGGATAGTGGACTATGGAGCAAGTTAGTACAAATGAGATACATAGGTTGGTTGCAAAATGACTAAACTATAGATTACAAAAAAATTATTGCAAGTAGGTCCATATATTAGAATAGGCCAAAAGTTGATATGGATGCATACATATATGCATATGTTACACCATATGTGAATGATCATAACTATGGTGATGAGATTAACTATGCATGTTCCTCACACACTTCAATGTGGTTCCTAGAAAATTTGATAATGAGTGTGCCTTCCAAATGCTTCTTTCTTTGAATCCCAAACTATTGGTTCCATGTTTGTTTTCAAATCCTTGCTTTATGTCTTCAAATGGCATTAGCCTCTTGCGTTGCAAGGTTCATATATTCTCTAAGCTCTCTCAAATGCCTATATTTAAAGACATATTTGTCCAATGTTCATTCTCATACATATAGAGCAACACCCATATTGTTCCTATGACCACATACATGTGTTGTATAATGTGCCAATAATGAAGAATCCACCAGTAATATGGAACCATAGTGAGGTTGAAAAAAAAACTCATGTAGCCTAAGAAAACAAATTGACCTCCATCTTGACTTTCATTATTTCTTGCCAATGGGGACAAAAAACCAAATTTAACCACATAAATGCACAATTAAGAAATTTATTTTAAAGTTCTAGATGTAATGATAAAATAAGCATTAATTTAAATCTTACCTTCAATGAACCAAGAAATCACTAAAAAACCCATATCATGATCTTTATATATGGACATAAGAGTTGTAATTCCTTGTCAACCCATTATAGAAAAACACGTCCCCCCAAGTCATGCTTAATCTCTTGGCAATTTTTGTGGGAAAAGTCCATCCAAACCATCCATGAACAAAGCCATGGATGAATGCAATGACATGTCAACAATTTTCTTAACCCAATGATTGGCATTTGCTTTCAATTCTATCGTTAAATATTTATCTTTAGATTGTTTTCCTCTGAGATTGTGCATATACCTATCCAAAAACAAAATTAAACTTATAAGTGTCTTAATCATTAACTTAGTTAAATATTTACTAAATATGTAAGGTTATGACCACATGCGTACCAATCATTTAATTGTTATGACAAAACCAATGTCCAAACATTGTTATTTTAGATGTTGGAGAAGTTGTTCTTTTGACAATGCTTCCATATTTCTACAAATGAGCCACATATCCTAAATCCATTGATGTTTTTTCAAATGGAACAAAGTCATGCAAAATAATGGGCCACACAATTTGTCTGTTGTAAATCAATATAAAATCTTGTGTGATTTCATCAAATTTGTTCATGGTTTCAATGATTTCTTTTTCTTCAAAGTCTTTTGTTGTTCCATGGCCAAGTCCGATGATTGTTTTCATAGAATATATAATACTATAACTTAAGTTTTAGAAATGTGGTAATATCCACATGCTATTTCATTCCCCTTAGTGCAATGTTTGGTGTAACTTGTTATGCTTAAACCAAAAAAAAAAACATTAAAATCCATGAGTGAAATATTTAACTAAAAAATATTGATACCATGTCAAATCAACTTGATGTTTTTAAAAAACCCATGAAAAGATGTCATAGATGACTTGCCACGCTAAAGGTTATGCTGATGAAGATACATCTTGACCTTTTGGCATAAACAATTTAGGTGCAATTTCTTGTGATGTGAACACATCACATTGAAAAGGTTCAACTTGTAATGAAGTATGACCATTCTTCAACCTTTTTAATTCTTGCATGATGATTTCCATCTATCAACCCTTTGGTTTTACTTTGAGCTCTATTCAAAAGCTCGCCAATTTTGTTGCAAAAAGGTACCATAGTGCACCCTCTACTATTGTGTGTGTTTTCACAACATTATGTTGGTCAATACTTGTTCCTCCTTATATGCATACATCACATACATCACAAAAAAAACTCCTAAATGTGATGGATTCCATATAAAACACAATCAAACCCTATAGAAATTAAAGTACAGTAAATTAAAACAACTCCATGTTTACAAAAGAAATTCCATAGCCACATGAAGAGGCATGCAAATTTTTTATTATATATGTATAAACTTCACTACATTTAACAAAAAATGATCTCAAATTCAAAAGCATAAAACATCTGTGAGATACTAAATAAATATCATATTTTTGTGTTTATAGAAAACTCCCATCACCACGTGGAGTGGCAAGTGGAAACTTCCTATAAACATAGATTATACTAGATACAAACTTTTTAAATGATTAAAAAAATGTTTCAATAACACATCATAATATGAATATCATATCCCTACATTTATAGAAATATCCCCATGACTACATGGAACAATAGGTGGAAAAATTTCTACAAATGTAGAAAGTTTAACGAACTTAAGAAAAATTGATTCAAGGATGAAAACATAAAACAAATATGTGATAGTTATAAAAACATTAAAGGTTACAAATGATAAGGAAAAAATACATTCATCCCTAAACTTACAAACATCATATCCCCATATTTATAGTAATTTCCCTATGGCCACATGGAGTGGCAAGTGGAAATTTTCTATACACAAATTACTACACCATGGGATTGGCATTACAATTAAGTAGCAACACAAGGTGGCAACAATGGCAGCATAGTTAAAAGGTGAACATAAAAGAAAATTTTGTAAACCTAAAACACTTCTAGGATCTTGATATGTTTTTATAAAACACAAAAATCCACATACCTAAATTCCAACTACTTATTTTATAAGGAGAATTGAACCACTTTAAAACATGTTTCATAGATGGTAACACAAATCAAGCTAGGGTTCGAAAGGAGAATTATTAGACGTTTAGACCTAATTTAGACATTACTAAAATGACAAAAGTTACATAGGGATGGTATTAGCACAAGAATAATCTTGTCTTTTTCCACTACCCAAATACACTAGGTTTTTAATGAAATAGGACAAAATTGACTAATATGTAACTTGTATGGTTTTGGTAAAAAAGGACTAGTTGATTAGGACATTTTCAGCAAAATGTTTTTTAATTCTTTTGGATGTCACATCATGTTGCACTATATAATTTTTAATTTAAAAATTATGAAATGAATATATGAGTTCTCAAATTAACATGTTGAGGAATAATGTGCCACATCATCGTATTGAAAAAATCGTTTTTATTTTTTTGGGATCATATAGTCACAAATTGCATTTTGTCATGGCATGACATGAAAGAAATTTAAAGGTTTTTCTTTTATTTTGTCAACAAAGTGGTCTTTTCACCATTCGCCATGATATACATGAATTTGTAAATTACATTTGTATGAGATACGTTAATACACACATCCATCAAGGATTAAACCAAGACCTCTTGGAAGCACACTAAAATCTTAACTACCAAACCATTTCAAGACTTTATTAACAAAAAAGAAAAAGTTTAATTTTATTATGTTCGGCATGAAATTGTTTAGGATATTCAAACTTTAACAATTTTTTTTTCAATTTTTATTCAAATGCTACATATGAAAACATGATTTTGAAACTTATTCAATATGTATTAAAAATAAATTATATATATATATATATATATATATATATATATATATATATATATATATATATATATATATAAAAAAAAAAAAATA
>Ga0116227_10009081_pt1 | contig 18266 bp, 14 predicted proteins | sample S1TSphgellanicum_FD_89693 | JGI IMG/M metagenome (GOLD analysis project Ga0116227, IMG submission 89693) | Host-associated microbial communities from peat moss isolated from Minnesota, USA - S1T2_Fb - Sphagnum magellanicum MG | ecosystem: Host-associated > Plants > Peat moss > Unclassified... | reverse complement strand
GCGGTGCTGTGCGGGCGAGCCATCGTGCTTTGTGAATGCATATTTGTCATTGATGAGTTTATTGAGTGCATCCACATCTTCGTTCAAAGGTGTAAGAATTGCACGCTCAATGATGTATGCAAATCTTACAGCATACTAAACAATAGATGACAAAGTGCCATACACTTCTTCAATCAAATCTGCCACAGTACGGTCATTGTAGCACATGTCATGAAGAATAAGAATGGAGTCTTCACCAATAGAGGGATACACGTGCTCTGCGCCCTCCCCCACACGTTGCAAATAATCAGCAAATGCATGTTGTCGTGTGGCATTTGCCTGTGCATGCGCCCCACCCTGAGCCAGCAACCTCTGCACGCGCATGTTGGTGTGCAGCTTGAATACACGCACATGTTGCCATATGCTGGAATGGTTCAAAGCTGCAGTGACGACATCTCCCCTGGTGCCGTGAGGCACAACAGGCAAAATTTGCCGAAAATCGCTACTAAACACCACAACCAAGCCGCCAAAGGGCAGGAACTTGAATGCTGGGTTAGTGATAGCCATGATGTCCTGCAAAGACTTGTTGACAGCCTCAAAAACATGCCTATGCATCATGACAGCCTCATCCCACACAATGAGCGCAACCACTTGCAAAAGTGCTGCCAACTCAAAGTCCCTACTGATGTAGCATGCGGACGTGCTGTTGAGGCCTTGCACAGGGATCTTGAGACATGAGTGTGCAGTGCGGCCTCCGTCCAACAGCAATGCAGCAATGCCAGACGATGCCATAGCAATAGCGACCCGACCCTATGCGCGCACGGTGCTTAGCAAGCAACTGTAGAGAAAGGTTTTGCTAGTGCCGCCAAGGCCATCGACAAAAAATGCAGGGCGATTGACATCGGCCATGACATTGTCATAGACAACCCATTGCTCAGGGTTAAGTTGCGGCACGCGCTCATCTCACATGGATGCTTGCGTTGTCGCATCATACCTAGCAATTTCGTCTGCCACCACAACACTGGTAAGTTAGGCCGCAGGCGTTGGCAAGCCAAATGCTGCCAAGCCCTGGCTACTGTTGAGGTGTGCCAAGTGCAGCGCCAATTCTCGCAGCACCATGTCCTGGATGGCAGGATCGAGTTACCGCGCTGGCTCGCCCTGCACGTTATAGGAGCACACACACGACATAGTGAGCATTGAACGTCGCACAACATGCAAACCATGACCATGCAAAGCCGCAAGGTGGGCTGACATGCAGAGCCATACACGGGCAGAACTAAGCACCAACTTGGCTTTGCCCAACCCATGGCACCGCACACAGCAGATGCAGGCAAGTGCCCATTGCTTTTCCTTCTTTTTCCATGTGGCAATGCGTGGAAAGTCATGGTAAAGTGTGTTGAAAGCCAAGTGCAATGGTGCAGATGGATTAAGATGCTCCCGTGCTGTTTTGTTAAATGCAAACCATGTAGTCAGAGTTGTGTGAGGGTTCCAATTAAGTACGGCCGTAACATCAGTGCCCTCTTGAAACAGGATGGTCTGACGCCCTTTCAAATGCACAACAAGCCGAACGATATTAGGGTGCTCCTTGTGCAGATCAAAGCCATACAGACGGTGGCTGGCCTTAAAAGCCGACACATACCGACTGTCTTGGTAGATCTTGATCTCATCTCGCATGCGTGGCTGAGCAGGCGCAACACCATCAGGTGCAGCAGCGTCCACCGGGCCAACGTCCACCTGTGCACGGTCATGGCCCTTGTAGACGTACTTGTAGAGGTATTTGACAGCTGCGACAAAGGTGCAAACCTCCACGTTGATGTGGCAGTTGAAGAGCAGGGACAGGTACATGTTGTAAGGCACCACCCAACGGTTGTCAAAAGCAAACCCACCCCTGCAGCAGCAGCAACCAAACAACAGTTGTTACATGAGTAGTGCCACAGGTCAATAAACGCAAGCATGGCAGCATAGTCGTGCATGTTGTCAGTCCAAATGCATGGTCCTATTGCCAGCACACTTACCACTCAAATGTGCGACCATCATCTCGGCGGCGGTATGTTGGGTAGGAGTCGGTGGTGTCGGTGGTGTGCTCTGTGAAGGCCTTAAGGTAGCCTTTTGAACAAATGCCATCAACCATGCAAGGGCAATGTGGGTTGATGGTGCCACAGGGGCCATGCAGCATGCAACTTGTAACGACCTCAAAAAGAGTGGGGTATGCATCCTTATCAGGCAACTCTGCAAACACCATGCGGTCGTACTCATCACATCGACACTAGGTGGTACTATAGAATCTATCTCTTTGGTTAAAATTGTTTTATTTTATTTTTGGGTGCGTTTGGGGGGGGGGTTGGTGGGTTTTTTGGGGTCTTTTTATTTGCACTGGATCAGTGTGGTTTGTCTCTTTGAGGGTTTTTTTTTTTTGATTTTGTTTACAGTGGATCAGTTAGTGTCGTTTGTCTCTTTTATTTTTGTTTTCAGTAGATCATTGTGGTCTGTCTTTTCTTTTATTTTTTATTTTTTTTGGTTGTTGGTGTGTTGGGTGGATCATTTCGTTTGTTGTGGATCCAATGGATTTTCTTTAAACGAATTTTCGCCATATTTGGTGAAATTTATTTTTAAAAAAATTATTTCTGATGTTCACTTTTGAAAAACTAGCCAAAAATCGAAAAAAAATCTAAAAAAAATCGCCATGTTTGCACATATTGTTCAAGCTACTAGCTAGGATATATATATATATTTAAATAAAGTTTTAGTTTTATAAGTTTTAGGGTTTGGCGGAAGTTAAGGTCATTTCTAGAGTTTGAGGTTTTCTTGGGATGTTTTTAAGGTTTGGAAAGATTAGGATTATTTTAGGTTCATGGCATCTTTTGATAATGATGTTTTAGTGGACATGGGTGATTTTGAAAGTTCATCGTTTAGAAGTGATGAAGGAACTATTTCAGAAAACGCAAAAGGTCCATCAGATGGTGTTTACAACTATGGTTGTTGGCACTAACACATTGGATTTGTTCAACTCAACGAACTAGATCCGAATGCAAGCCAATCAATTGACCATGATAGGTGTTCAAGATATGTTCGACAAAATGTGAGCCACTTGAAGTTTGTTCAAAACCTTAACAAATTTCAGTTTGTTAAAGTTTGAGGACTTTTGTGTTTTAACAATACCCACCATCTAGGCCCATGTGAGAACCACCGATGAGGCTCACATTGTGCCTAGGTCACCAACTAAGCTCACCCTAAAGCAACATTTGCTCAAATTCATCCTATACATGACACATGACAATGTAATCATGTATGATGCCATCATGTGGAATTGGAACAAATTCGCTATATGCGACAATGTAGTTTTCATTGCCTCCTACATTAATGAGGCAATTGGCAACGAGGTTTGATGGTGAAGTTAGGAGGAGTGCACAATTCTCGCCCAACATATGTTTAATTCCAAGGTTGAATTGGGGTCATTGATGGGACTCTCATTGAATGAATAAACCCTAGAACAATCTCATTCATCAATCTTGGTTCAATGGGTGGAAAAAGATGCACTACATGAACAACATGGTGATTGTCAACCATCATGGATTGTTCATCTATTTGGATTCATGATATATAGGTTCATTCCACAATGTTAGCATCTTGTATGAATATGAGTTGTATAAGAACTAACATTAGTTCTTTGTACACATAGATGACTACTTTGAATACTTGTGCAATGCAAGTTATTTGAGGGCACTCATTATGTGCTAGCTTGGGAGGCTCAATTTTACTCCTAGGCATGACCTAGATGCAATTAATGCTTTTAACAAAATGCATGCAGGTTATAGAATTAGGGTGGAATGGGGATTGGGGGGCTAAAGTGCAAGTGATGCAATTAATGAAAAAATTCGATTCTACAAAAGACAAGTGCACTCTTTTTTTTTCTTGCATCAATTATCCTAATTAACTATTTACATTTGGATTTCACATACAAAGTCATTGGCAACCATATTCAAAACCTAGTTGACTACATCTAGGACAGGGATTTTTACAAGTCTAGCAACTCTTTGACCTTAGCCTTAAAATTTACATTTGTCAAAACTCCCATATTTCTAGCTACCTTGAAATTGGCAAATCTAACATGTTTTTTCTTCTCTATGTTAATTTCTATCTTTGCCTTGATCATGCATTTTTGGTCATCGTTGTTCATTTGCATCTTCCACACCATGGTGGCAAAGCTATTAAATTAGACCTACAACATTTTAACTTTTGTCTTCAAGGTGCCACTTGACATGTTGACGGATGTAGGCCTAGAGGTAGATGAAAGGAAATGTTCTTTGTGAGCCAACAATTCTTTCTAGATATTTAGATTTATTGTCATTTGGTTGTTTTGTCAATTAAACCAATCAAAGATCAATACCTTGAACTAGCAATTCCTCATGGTTGTTTTGTGACAACATCATGTGAAATATAAGATAACATAAAGAATAAAAAGAAATATTTATTACAAATTGTTGTCAATTTTCATTTGAAAAACTATTACAAACTTAATGGAATGTCACACAATTTGTGTTACAAAATTGCACAAATGATGTGATAAGAACATGACATAGAAATAGTGGAACCTCACTATCATTTTGTTACAAAACACCATGTGAAATATGAATAACATTCTTTTAAAAATGAATAAAATCTCACAAAATACCAAATACAAATTGTTGTCAATTGTCATTTGAAAAATTGTTGCAAACTTAGTGGATTTTCAGTCAATTTGTGTAGCAACATTGCATGAATGATATGACAAGAACATGACATAAAAATAGTGGAACTTCATGGTCATCCCATTACAAAACACCATGTGGAATATAAAACCTTCACAAGATAAAAGGAGAAATGTCACACAATATGAAATATAAATTGTTATAAATTTTCACTTGAAAAAACATTAGAGACTTGATGGATGGCACATCTTTTTGTCTTGCAAAATTGGATGAACGATATGACAAAATCATGACACAAAAAATGGAACCTCATGTTAATTATGTTACAAAGTGCCATGTCACAAATCTGTTGACTTTTTTTCAAAGAGGTGTAGTGAATTAGCTCATATTGAATCAATTTGTCATTGAAATCTTGCTATACATGTGCATATGGGTAACATGCTGGAAATTGAAATTGAAATTTTCCAGTTAATTACTCTTAAGCAAAATGCAATGTTCTTCATTTGATTTGGATTTTTATTTGACTTATGGGTCTCCCAGTCTTAGGGAGTAACAAAATATATGCCTGGTGGAATCTCTACATACATGAGAGATCAAACTTTAATCAAATTCTATATGTTAGAATGATTGGGTATGTTTATCTCTCTTGACAGTTTCTTATGAAGTTTGCTTGGATGGTTTTTGTCATAGAAAAACTCAGATGCACTAGCGAGATGTTGGCTGAAGTTCTTCTCCGATCCTTCTTTGCAGTGGAAGGTATCACTGTTTGAAGTAGTAGTGTACATAATATGAAAACAACTGAAGGGTGAATAACTGGTACATTGTTCAAGGTTGTTAGTTCTGTGAGGATCAGTCAGTCACACAGTTGATCAGCAGGATTTAGATTTGTGCTTGTACTTAAGTACAAGGTTTTCTGATGCATCCTGGCTGGTTCAATGTAAATTTTAAATGTTCCATGGGTGGTACGAGAGCTGGTGCCAATGGCACCGGAGACTTTTACAGCTAACCTTTTCTGATGGAAACATAAAGCTACAAGATATCATGTTTAAAGCCAGGCAATATGAAAACACAATATGCAGCTCTTTCAACAAATGCAAAGAGAAGTCATCATTCCCAACAGGCTTGTTTTTAGTTGCACATCACAAAGAAACTGAAGATGGCAGATGTATCCCTTTACCCTATTCACAATTTTATACAAAACAAGGGGTGTGTCACACTGTGGCCATGCCATTTACATTAAAAAATATCTTAAGGAAAACGAAGAATTATGAAAATTCAAATATTTCACCATGCAAAAACATCATCTTCAAATAAAAATCCTCTAAAAGAAACCAAAATCCTTCAAGATATCATAACTCCATAACTAATCTCAAGTTTCAACACAAGCCAAAATATCATCTTTCAAAAATGCTCGAATAAAAAATAGACCTATTTACCTAGGGGCCAAAATCGCTTAAGCTACTATACTCTATAATTAATCTAAACAAAATATCCTTACCTTGGCAGGCAAGACCAACGAAGAACACTAAGCAAAAATACTAACAATCATTGGGTATATTTCAATGATGGTTTGGTATGTAGAGCTCCATGCCCGCAATTGATGCTGATATCAACATTGGTATCAAGGACCCTACCAGGCTGGTATGAGCTGAGGCAATACCAGCCTTCTACCAGTACCAGCATGGTAAGGACTAGTTTTGGGGAGTTTTTAGAATGAGGGATAGATACCCACTGGTTATCAAACTGAGGTGGTTCTTTGCTTCAAAGTTTTAAAGAACCAGAACCGGCAGTTCTCTGATTCTGGAATATTTAAAGAACCAGAACCGGTGGTTCTTTAAAAATTCAAATTAAGAAGCATACAACACTGGTAGGAACTAGGGACCTGAGGTAATACCAACCTTGTACCAGTTTCAATTCTAGGTATGTACATACCAACCAAAGAGACAATCTTGGACACAATATTCAGGACCATGCGGGTATGTTCAAAAGTTGATACCAGAGAAACACTGGTATACCTATTTGAACCAAGAACAGAGACATTGTGAAGGCTTTCCAGCTAACTAACAATGGATGATGTAAAGGAAGTGCATACTGCAGAGGCTGTTAATCTATGTACACAATGGGCCAATTGAAAGACAATACGAAAGGGTGGATCATGGATGGCTGGCTGGCTGGCTGGCTTTTGATGACTTAGTTTGAGGAGAAATTCATCTGTCTTCCACAAGCTATGAAATTCCACAAATATGGAAATTCAATCTCTCTAACCTCTTAATTTTCACACTAAGCATGAGAGATCCTTGGCATGCTAGTTCCTCATGGTGCACCCAAAGTTTTTCATAAATGGATTTTGATACAAAAATTTACAAGTACTTAGTTGATTCTGGAATAAATTGTTAATTTTGAATCTTTTTATAAACTAATGGATAGGAACAAGTTTTCTATTAAATTTGAATCAAGACGTTATTACATTTGTTAGTGAAGCCAAACATTATTATTATTTATTGTTGCAAATCAAAGTTTCTTTTAATTTTTCAACTTCCAAATGATCAATTGTTAATTATGAACTTTTCAAAAGTACAAAATTAACTACATCATTAAACTACTACTACTATAATTTAACTAAATTCTTCAAGTTCTATCCATTCACATCAAACCATGTGTTGATAATTTATTATTATGTACTAATGTGAGTAGGTATTAGAATTTGGCTCCTTCCATGACATGAATAAAATAAGTGATATTAATTTAATAGGTAAGCTTGCATGCAACACATGAGTACAACCTCCAAGGTTATGGTTGGAGCTAGCTGGGTGATATTGAATTGCAATCCAAGCAACAAGTGTCGCATGTGTGCTTGAATTACATGTACCATTGCTGCAATTGGATGCATTGTTTACAAAAGGGGGGAATCTAAGGGCACGCATGCATACATGCATACAACCAAAACAATTGCAATTCTGAAATAACACTATGTTTAATGTGGAATTTGACCCTTGGATGTGCATGATTTTCAAAGAGGATATTTATGTACATGATTGTTATTTGAATGGTCGGTGTATTGGTCATAGACCAAATCTTAGAAGGGTTGTGATAGGGTGAACTATGACCTTTAAAAACATCAAGTTTAACACTTGCTTGAGCTTTCCAAGAATTAGAATCTCTTCCCTATGTCATATGTGGCCTGGCAAATTTTTGGTTTTATAAGTATTAGTGAATGGAGGGTGGAAAGAACAAATTTTCAATATAAAAATGAGTCTTTTTCACTTATATATGACTGCATATGTTCTTAGACCCGAAGTGGAAAAAGAAAATTGCACATAACCTTCTTGTTTTATTTTCATGTCATCATGCAATGTTGTTTTGTTCCTCCTTTTTGCCATTGCTAACAATTGGTTATTTCCTAGCAAGAGTTTTTTGTGGCTAAATTCTTTCCAGAGTGGCTAAAAATTGTGTTTTCTGGGCCTTCTAGTCACCAAAATTTGAAAAAAAATTCATACAAAATCATCAGATTTTGCTGTCAGGTTCTAGCACATTGCCCAAAAATTTGAAGAATGGTTCCAAAAAAAAAAGTCCTATTTTGTTTGTAGCCAAATTTGGCTAAACTGCCTTCTCGATGACCACCACTTCAGCTACATCACAAAAATGAAAAGGAAACCCTGTTTCTGAGGCTTATGAAAAGAGGAACATGAGACTTGGAATAAAGACTCGTACTTGAAGTCAAAATCTCTATTAAACACTTGTCATTATGGTTGTCAATTCATAGTCTATGCAAATTAGTTCAAGATTGTCAAATCCCATCAAAATTTGGGCAATTCAAGGAACGCACCCCATCAGGTAATTGATGGAATAGGGCTCAATGAAAAACTGTAGAGTATGACTATAAAACATGAGTGCTTAATGATCTCTTTCCAAACAAGTTGGTCCTTAATGCAGATTCTATGGGTCAAACTTTTAGTTAAGGAGGTTTTGCACTTGCTTTAATTGCTATATCAAACTCAATCTTACACATTTTTCACATCTAAATCTTAGAAATAAATGATATTGCACTGAAGTAATGGTGCACAACACATTCATGCACCATGGTCCATATGGTAATGTGGGGAGGGGGGAGATCCTTCTTTGCAGATGTGGTGGTCACAACCACATCTTCATTTTGTTAGGCTATTAAACTACATGCAATAACAATAGAAGAGCCCACTTGTGAAATCAGGGTATTACCTGTGTAATGAAAAGACTTCCAACTAGTCATGTAATGCTTCAGCTACCCTAGTATCTGGGCCAATTTGGTTGTTCATTGTCAAATATTTAATTATTTTTCAAAAACTCAATTACTTAGATATCCATTTTGAATCGTTTAAAATAATATAATTATTACTTAATTATGTTTATATTCAACAAAGTTTGAGATATCAATTAGCAAATTGACAAAAGTTAAATATTAATTTAAGCCCTCCAGGCATAGACATAGGTTGATTTGTTTTTTGGTAGAAGTGCAGGCATAATAGGTATAGAAAATGGCAATGTCCATGGGACATCAACCCCAATATATGCATTTCAAAATATGACCATAATTCACATGGTTTTCAAGAAAAAAATCAAATGTATAGGTCTAAATTAACATTGTTATGTCTTACACATCTTGTAACACACATCTTACCAAAATGTTTTTAACAAAAAGTTATATATATGTCCTATTTCTATGTCTTCCATAACGAAATACTAACTATCAAAATTGCAGCCTTGATAACTAAGTGGTTGTAATATTGCTGCCACCAAACCTATAGCCTAAAAATTACATAATTGTAGCCTTGTTGTCAAGGTGACAAAATAATCCAACAAGTCAAAGTTGTTGATGGCATGCCACAAATTGTTGCTCACCTTTAGCTACAACTTTAACAATTTGATTCACAAATTTGGTGGTGAGTGCAAAGTGCACTTTCAAATTTTCACAAACCATGCACACAAACAAATAAAATTAAATAGCCATTTAGTGAAAACTAATTCCAATAATTGATGTTATGTTGAATTCATAAAAAAGTCTTCAATAAATTAGGGCAAAGGGATGCATCTATGCATCCCCTAATCCATTCGTATTTTTCTTTCCTTTTTTTAATTCAAATAATAATTTTCTACTAAGCAAATTGAACATCCCTAATAAAAACCTCTCGCATTCCACCACATACCTTAAGGTCATTAATAACATATTGACAACATTTTGACATGGCATGCCCATAACAAATGGCAACATAGGGTTATGACAATTGTAGTGAAACACAAAACACAATGTTTGTTAAGGTTATAATGAAGGTGCTCAAATTGACACCTTCATTTTCAACATATGTTATGACATTGTCCAACAATTCATACTAAGCAAGCAAGGCTTTCAATTGCACAACCATGGTGGTGTTTGATGTTTCATGAACCTCACAAATCCAAACCATGATATGACATGTTCCCCACCTTTTGTGGATATAATTTACAACAAGTGCACAAGTGTCCATGCCTTTTCAAAACATCCATAACTCCAAAATTGCAATAATTGTGATGTTTTAACAAGGGCAAGAATCACATATCATTCCATGGTCTTGTTGAACATCATTGGGATAACTTCACTAGCGAATTGCCTTCTATTAAAAGACACAACCCAAATGCACAAATGAAAAATAAACCTTTTCAACTAGATGTTTTCAATGGAGCTCAATGGGTGATAGCCGTTTGTGATGTGGAGTACCAGATCTTTAAGGAATTGTTTTTGAGTAGGGTTAGTTTTTTTTGAATTGTTTTTCTCCTCTTTTTAATAATTTGGTGAACATCAAATTCTATTATAACATTAGAGTGTCATATTTGGTACAATTCCAAAATTACATAATGTTTTAAAGCAAAATGACAACCCATGGTAATTGTGCCATGGTCTTTGTTATATAACCAAACCATTCTCACTTTGGGTAGAACTTTGACTTACCTTTTCTTACTACACGTTGTGCTTTAGAATGCATTTCATTTTTTGAAACTTACAAATATCCACAATAACATTAAGGTCATTAAGTTTGGAAATGTTCATGCACTTGTTGATTTTTGCCATGTGATCCATAACTTTTGGTTGAGATTTAATTTAACAAGTAGTTCCTCTTGCCATGCAACTACTTTAGCTTCAAGAATCTCCAAGTTATCTTCACAAAACTCTCTATCAAAAACAACTATTTCATTAAGACCTACTTAAGATCCAAGCCCACCATCACCACTCCCAAGCCCCTGGGCTTAACCAATGTTAACATCATAATTGATTATAAATAAAGAAAATCCCTCCCCATCTTTTGTCATTCCATTCATTAAAAAATTCAACTATTTGCATTCATTGTAAACTGATAATGAAAATTAAATATTAAGAAATGTAGAGCACAAAACACTTCAAACTTAACTACACAAAGCCACAAACCAACAACTCTTTCATCAACAATTTTCAAACCAAATCAAAGCCCACCTAAGCAAAACTTTAACCTAAAATTTCTAACCCTAAAGCTTAATGTGATAATGCTTTGCATTGGTATGTGATGCGCACTCCATCGATGCATTTCACAAATTTTGCAAAGCACAAGGCCTTGGGCCTAGGTGTGGGAATTGCATGTGTGAATGGGACAATAGAAGCATGCTCAAGTAATGTATATAAAAAAAAATTATTGCCCAAGGTCCAGTAGTCATAGAACCCCATACCCAAATGTATGTTTGGGTTAATATTCAACCAAAACTTGATACCCAACTAACTTTAATATAAACCTTAGTTGTGAACCAACCCATGTGGAAGGTAAACCATAATCCAAATGAATTGATGAATTCATATATTATGTAGGATCATTGTATGCAGCCCAACTTGCTTATGTGGGGGGGTATCTATGATGCAACCCGACTTTGAGGGAAATGTGAGGTCGCCACTCTCGCTCCTGAAAATGGGACTTGGGAGACCTCCAGGACTCCCGAAAACTCAAAATGCAATTGCAGGGGTCAAAACACCTTGCATTTAGGCATTCTTTATACCGTTGGAAAGGTCTTGGAGTGTAGATGTCCAAAATGGTCTCGCATGAGCCATTTAGACATCTGCAACACAAGTTATGGTCAAAAGAAGGGCCAGGAGTCAAATTGACAATTTGACTCCCGACCACTAAAAGTCGGGAATCGACCCGATCCCGGTGTGTGCAGGTGAAGTGCAACACACCGTTGGAAAGTTCTTGAGGAAAGCTACAATTTTGCTTTAGACTTCATCCCAATCCGAGGTTGGGGCAAGATGTTATGAACGCCCAAAGTCCCGGGAGGCCAAACCAGGATAGTTTCGGGACTCCACTTTGGGAGTCCCAAGAAAAAGTGCCATTTGGATGCAAGTGTGACGGTGAGATGCAGAGAATACTATATGGGGGAAGGTTGTGGCTTCCCCCAAGTCCAAGCCGTGGTGAGTCAAGTGAGTCCAAGGTTGCCCGTGGCTAGTCCCAACACCAAAAGGGTGCAGAATGAGTTATAACCAACTTGTTGGTTGGGTTTGGATGCAGGGCCAAATAACTAAGTAGCTTGTCCCTCTTCCTAGTCTAATCCTAGAGCTTTTAGCACGCCCCTCTCACCCCCTTTAGTGCTGGAAGTTGGGAGTGTGCCCCGAGTCCTTCCCAATTTCGCAACTTGAACAAATTAGTCCCAAGTTGGGACTAACCAAGGACTTAGGAGCACGTCAATCTAGGTGTAAGGTAATGCCTTGGCAAAACGGCATTGCCCAATGTACTAATTGGGGTAAGCCAATATAAGGGTATTTTTAAGACATCTTTCCATTTGGCTATTATGATCACAAATTTTGCCAGTAAGGTTGTTTTTAAATAGTTGCGCTCATAATCATCTTAAAGCTCCAAGAACTACAAATCAAATTGTGACTTGCCATACAACGACATCTATCCTTTTTTTTCCATGAGAACATATGTTTCCAAAATTCCTAACATGACTAGGGTAGACATGCCTACAAGTAAACACTTAATGGGTTTTCATTCAATAGCATGTTAGTTATTACTCAATTTCTTGTAATGTCTAAAAGCATTTTGTAGCCCCTTTATGGATGCACCATTTAGCTTTTAAATTATCTAATTTTGTTTAGAATTGTGAAATTTATGCCTTTCCAAAGTTAGGAAGGTATTCCGCTTGAAAAAAAATTTACCATACACCTACTGCCTTAATTCCAAGTAAGTCTCACCTTATGACCAATGATAAAATTCCTCATGTATTATCAAAATCCATTTGTTTACTAAACATTTATAAATTATGTCCCAACTGCGTTCCCCATGTAATCGTGTTCACATTTCATCAACGATTCAAAAATTTGTTTAGATTTAGGGCTTTAGATCAACGGTAATCAAGTTTATAATGTTTACGATAACCTAAAATTCAAACATAAATGGGCACTATCACCACAAGCTTCCATTCCTCCTTTATTGTTGCATCTACTACGACAATATTGTTTTTGTTGCCGGCCTTAGTGATGTTCGTCTCCTCCTTCTAATTAATTGGTTGCTACACCCCTCACAAGCATCATTATGTGTGGTGTAGGTCACACCTTGTGTGATGATCCTTTTGATTAATTATCAATTATTGTTGGCCTTGGTGACGTTCGTCTCCTTTTCTTGCTTGCCAGTCCTGGTTTAGTTCATCTCCTCCTCTTACTTGCCGGTCCTAATTTAGTTCATTTCCTCCTCTTGCTTGCCAATTCTGGTTTAGTTTGTCTCTTCCTTTTGCAACTTGCTGACCTTGGTTTAGTTTGTCTCTTCCTTCTTTCCTCCTTCTAATCAATTCATCTTCTCCTTTTTTCCGCCTTTTAATCAATTTGTCTCCTCCTTCTGATAAGTTCATTTCCTCCTTTTGCTTGATGACCTTGGTTTAGTTTATCTTTTCCTTCTGATTAATTCATCTCCTCCTTTTGTTCGTCCGTTTTAATTCAGTTCATTTCTTCCTTTTACTTAATCCAATTATAGCTTGATGACCTTAGATTAATTCATCTCCTCTTCTTACAATTGGCTAACCTTAGTTCAAATCGTTTCTTCCTTTTGTAGCTTGCCGAACTTGGCTCAATTCGTCTCCTTTCTTTAATTAGTTTTTGTTAACCATGTTCATCTTTTCTTCTAATCAATTCTTGCTTGCAGCTGTCCCTAGTGATTTTTGTTTCCTTTTTTTTATTAGTTCTTCTCCTCCTTTTTTTTACCAACCCCAGTTCAATTTGTCTCATTTTATAGCTTGTTGACTGTTGCAACCCTAGTTTTGGGTTCGTAACCATGGGCTCGTGATCAAAGCAAGGGCTTGCAAAGGTGTGGGCTAAGAGTGAGCTCAAGAGTCACATTTCATGCTTCTAGGAGTGTAAGAGAATGTGAAGGAATGAACTCGCACACTCCAAAATGAGCTCCCACTTTGGGAGTTGGAATCCCAATGGACTCCCAAATCTTCAAAGGCGGTTGTAGGGGTCAAAATTCATTAGATTGAGAAGTTCCTTATATCATTAGAAATCTCTTGGAACTTAGATATTTAAAATGGGCTCGCATGACCCATTTGGGTTATTAAAACATAAGTTATGGCCAAAAGAAGGTCCATGAGTCAAATTGGCAATTTGACTCCTGACCACTAAACGTTGGGAATTGCCCCAATTTCCTTGTGTGAAGGTGGCGTGCCACATATTGTTAAAAAGATCTCGACAAAGGCTACAACTTTGCTTTAGACCTCACCTCAATTGGAGGTTTGCACACAAAGTTATGGGCCTCCAAAGTTACAGGAGTCCTGGGACAAAATGACATTTGGGTGTTGACCCTATGGTTAAGCACAGAGAATACTATAAGGGGGAAGGTGGTGGCTTCCCCCAAGTTCAAGCCATGGTGAATTTTGTGAGTTTGTGTTTGTTTATGGCTCATCCGTGCACCAAAAGTGCTCCAACTATGCACTAACCAATTTGTTGTTTTGTTTGTGTAGGTTTGTATGAATAATTGATTTGCTTGTCACTTTTCTTAGTCCCCATCCCGGAGCTTTAGCACGCCCCTCTACCCCCAAGTGTTGCGAGCCAGGGAGTGTGCCCCGACTTGTAACCCTTCCATTGTTTTCACTTTAGATTCACATTTGAATCTATCAAAGAACTTGGGAGTGTGTTATTGGCCCTAGTTTAATTCATTTCCTCCTTCTTACTAGTTTTTGGTAGCCATGTTCATCTCCTCTTTTGATCAATTCTTGCTTGGTATCCTTGGTGATGTTTGTCTCCTCCTTTTGATTAATTCATCTCTTCCTTTTGGTTGCCAACCTTGGTTTAGTTCGTCTCTTCTTTTGATTAATTTTTGTTTATCAACCTTGGATTAATTCGTTTCTTCTTTTTTATCAGTTTTCATTTGTTGCCCCCCTTAATGTTCATCTCCTCCTTTTGATCAGATTTTGTTTGCTACCCCCTTTGATGTTTGTTTCCCCTTTTGATCAATTCTTGTTTGTTGGCCCTAGTGATGTTTGTTCATTCCTTTTGATAAATTGGTTGTTACCCTTCACACAAACATCATTGTATGTGGTGCAAGTCACATTCTATGTGGTGATCTCTTCCTTCTGATGAATCATCAAGTGTTGTCGACCTTGGTGATGTTTGTCTCTTATTGCTTTTGATCAATTTTTGTTTCTTGGCCCATGGTGATCTTCGTTTCCCCCTTTGATCCTCTTAATATAATGTGATTGATCACCTTGTGATGTGCATTTCCTATAATCCACCCCCCTATTTCTATTGTTTAATAAAGAGAAACAATGTTGTGCCTAGTCGGAACATGTCCAACAACTTGCATCCTTATCCTTGCTCTTATTTTAACAACCCTTTAAGTTTGGGTAATGGCACCAAGGTTAACACCTCTATACCCATATGGGCTAGCTCATAACCTTATTGTGAAATTGTTATGAAATTGATCCCCAACATCTTTAATTGCAATTGGAGACCAAGCTTGAATGAAAGTTGCCCTTGTTTGTTTTTCAATGGATTTTTGAGTTGCCCACTCAACAATAATCAAGGTTTTAATTGCCTTCTTGGACCGTTTCTCTTCCTTTTTTTTTGTTTACATTCTTTAATATCATTTATTACTGTTTTAGCCATAATGTTCAAGTACTTTTCAAAAATTACTACATGTGACATGTTGTAATCAACTAATTGCTTTCTCCTTCTTGTTTGTTTTATAGGCAAATGTGGCAACACTAAAAGGTTGTGAATGGACATGGAATCTTGTGTTGAGCTTAGTGGATTTTAATTTATTTTTTCTTCTTCTTCCACTAAGGGGTTTTCTAGGTTAACCATTAGTGTAAGAATGGTTGAGCATTGGTCTTGTCATTAATGTTACAATAGGGTTATGAGGCATTTCCTCATAGTAATGAGGTTCTTCTAGTATATCTACCTTAGTAGTTATGTTTATAACCTCAACTATGGTTGTTATGTTAAAAAACTATTCAACATCTAACTTTTCAACCCATTGTTGATTTTCCTCTCCTTTAAATTTTGAATTGGACTGTTATGTTTCTTCCATGTTTGTAGGTTCTATTGTGTAGATTTTTACAAGGCCAAATTTTTCATCCATGGCCTTTGGAATCAGTGGCTAAATCCCTATAACCCTAAACCCAAATCTGATATATATATTTGATAATGATTGGTCCAATGTTATGTCTATCCATCTAGCTAATGTGACCTTGTTTGGTTCTATGTAATTGTTTCTTACCATGGCTACATCCCTCTTTTTCTTGAATGCAATTTTGAATGGTTTGAAACATGAAACATCCAAGGGTTGTAAAACATGTGAAATATGGGACCATAAGGTAACCATGTTTAAGCCAAACTGATGAGCTTGCTCTATTGCTTGTAGAATAACATGGAATCCATGGCCATCCATAATTGGTAGGTGATAATTGGTTAAAAAGATCCCATTGAGAACTAACCTTTTGAAAAAATTTAGAAACTTTTTGAACAAATAGGCTATCATCCAAGCCTTCTTTTACATTGCCATACATTTGCTTGGTTTGCAGTCTTTGATATAGTCTTGTTGTAATTTTTCACCTTTGAATACGTAGAATGTTGGCAAAAATCTTTTCACAACATTGATCCCATAGTTCATAGTGAGCCGTTCCTTGGATTTGGGAATGGTTTTGTAGACACAGTGTGAACCATGTTTTGCTAGGACTTTGGCCTTTACTTGTCTACTTGCTTGAATTCCAATTTCATCATTGTTCCATATGTGGTCTACATGGTAGTTATGTTTGTTATATAATAATTGTAGGTTGTTGTAGAATGTTTGGCAAGACTATTGAATTAGTCCTTGTGCTTCAGATACCTTCAACCTTTTAGCTTAACGAATGAACAAATCTAGATGGTGCAACTTGAATTACTACCACCGGTTATTTCTTGGAATTCCATCCCAAAATGGTGTTGGTATGGTTTGAGTGATTTTTGCTACCCTTCAGCTTGAATTGTTGTAAGTTAATTTATAGACTTATTTTTTACATGGGGTCCAAATTCTTTAAAGTGTACCACTAAAGACAAAAAGGACCTAGTCTTTAATGCAATCCTTTTTTGTCTAATATTTTGGTCCCATCAATACCAATGAATCAAAATGTGTCAAATATTTTATAAGTACCATATTTTAAACCATTATAATTGTAGATTCCATCGATCTCATCCATTTTTTGTTTTTACATGGTCAAATAAAAGTATGTAAAAGAAGATAAAAAGGGTGACACCGTGACAATATTTTGGTATTCCTTAAAAATTTGAACCCCATAGCCAAAATCCAAGTAATTATAACAACATCTTCTTCTACTATTAGTATTCCCCCTACCCCGACTTTCCTTGTTTGTGTTTTACCATTTAAATGGTTAGATAGAGAGCTTAAAGGTATGCTCCACAACCTACTTATTTGCCTCAATGTCTTGTTGCCACATTCTATTGCATCCATTGCTTCTTCATGTGCTTCATTTGTCCACTACCTTTTCACACTCATTGTTGATGTTTTGGTAGCCCTTGTGGGCTTACGTATGGGGTCTAACTTGGGTGGGATGTTTTCTTGGTTGGTGTTAGGTTGTTGGTCCATAGTCACTCCACTTCACTTCTTGTAAAACACATGTAACATCATGGATTCCCCTTTCCTCCTAGCCCTAGCCTCTAGCTAGTAGGTGGATAATGCTTTGCCTTTACTAAAGGTACACCTTTATTTTTCCTAAAATCTACTCAAGAGAACAAAAAAATTGTTAGGTCTAGATATCTTTAAACTATATGCTACTTTAATTTGTTAAAGCTAGAGTACAAATTGTAGAATTCTGAAAAATCTTCCCAAACCAAATTGTGGTCTACTATTGTTACGCAAGTTGTGGGAATAAATCTCGATCCATGTGGAGCAAGAGCTCACTAAATCTACCCCTTTTTGAGTTGCTAGGTAGAGAATTTGGGACTACAAACTTGGAAACCCAACGATAATATATATATATATATATATATATATATATATATATATATTTTTTATATTTTTTTTTTTATATCTTGTCTAAAACCTCAATTTTTATATCTTTTTTTATCATTTATTTTTTCTTCTT
>Ga0116227_10009080_pt1 | contig 18266 bp, 11 predicted proteins | sample S1TSphgellanicum_FD_89693 | JGI IMG/M metagenome (GOLD analysis project Ga0116227, IMG submission 89693) | Host-associated microbial communities from peat moss isolated from Minnesota, USA - S1T2_Fb - Sphagnum magellanicum MG | ecosystem: Host-associated > Plants > Peat moss > Unclassified... | reverse complement strand
TGTTTACACACAGTGTGCTTTGATCACAGCAGTCTAATGGAAAGCCACTGACAAAGGGCTTTGTTTCTTGCTAGATGGACTGAGGTGCTTTCCATTTGAGAGTTGCAGGTAACTGGAACAAATTAATTAACGGAAAGATGTGTTGTGATAACAGCAGCCTAATGGAAGGATGTCCGAAGAAACAAACGATAGACCTACCTTCTGTAGTTGACAGGGACAATGCCGCCGACATACTGCGCCATCTGCAGGAAAGCAGGCATGGCCATGTCGAAGTGAGGTCTAGGGACATTGCACCATCCTCCGTTATCGCTGGGTTCCGCGAGGTTGGGTGGACAGAAGTTGGTGGCAGTGATGGTGACGGCTTTATAGGAAGACAAGCACCATTTGCTCCCGTAGCATTGGAGCTCGAAGCAAGCTCCACAACTGACTCCGTTGTTGAACAGGACGGTGCTCAAGGCTGCTGTGTTGGTGCCGTATCCTTCAGTGTATAGATTCCCATATCCACACGCACCACCTGCAGGATTCCAGAAACCCAGATGTAGACATGAGATCAGGTCATCATCATCTAATCAGCATAAGAAGATTCTAACATCATCGTCGAGAGCTGCAGATCACGTCAGATGGTAGTATAAGATCAGCTACATACCCATTGTTCCAGAGGCGTCGCTACCGCCATAGAATGTAGCATGCGCTTGCTCCCAGGGCCCCGTGTCTAGTACCGCGCCACTGGCGACTGCTGGCAAGAACACAAATACTAGTACTATCATCGAGTACGCACTGCAAACTGCTCTTAGGAATGCGATGAACGTCAGCGCCATTTTCTTCACAATTGCAAAACCCTGGAAACAATATATATTGATTGCCTGTTTTCACCACATCTTATGATACTAATACACTTTACCAAAAACACATCAGATCCTGATCGAGCTGAATCCAAAATTGCTGGTTCGATCAAAGCAGCTTGTGGATCTACATATATATCGATGAATCCAGCCACCTGCAGATGATCAGTTCATGAGATCATCAATGCCCGTGAATGCAGTAAGGATGTCAGCGGGTGTCAGCGCTGATAAAGGGAGGCGGTCCAGACTGACTGATCTATATCAAAGTATAGTTATATCAAAGTCTCAATGAGTCGAGCATTCGAAGGGAACTTCCGGAAGGCTAGGGACAAAAACAACCTTTCCCTGCGACTCGCGAGGAGCTGCTGAAGAAGAATTAGAAGCAGAAGCGGTGATAACGGGAGCCCAAGTTAGAAAACTGGTTACCATGTGCAGCGCCGGCCGCTTGCACTGCCCTGGATCGCCAATGCGACCTACTCCTTACTATTTGCTGTAACAACACGATGAAACTGAACGACAGTAGTAGTACTGGCCTTTCCAGTTTGACATTCTTGTAGCATTCTCATCCCTAATGTACATGATTCCTGAGCCTCTAGTCCGGCAGAAAGTAAGAAATTTGCTGAGATCAGCCTAAGATCAACTCAGAGGAAACTAACTGTCCAGTAAACTGTAAACTTAAGACCCCAAGTTGAGACCAATGTATCTAATGATGGACCCAATTTAGAAATGCAAAATGATCTAGTCTTTAAATTCCTGATCAGCCCGATCAATGGCAGTTGGAGTACATGGAACAGAAAAAACTAGGATATCTAACAGTGAAAATATATGTCATTGACAATCATATATTCTCTATACATATTTCCATTTCTGCGGTAGAATTCATAGCCAGGGCAAAAAACAACAACAAACAAATTAAGATGCTGAACAAAAGATCATGAGTACATTGTGCTCGCGAATGAACATGTGCACATCGGAAAGAAACCAGCTGACATGATGAGCCATTGACCCCAATGTAGTTTCGGATTTCCTTGCTGCTAGATGCAGAAGTAAAAAATTTCCAGCCCGCCCTGGTGATGAATTGACATGATCTGCACCTGATGAATCTCGCGGGGATGAGCGGGAAGTTGGGGAGCTCTCAGCTGGGGTCGTGAGCGTGTTTTTTCCGTGGCCAAATTTAGCTAATTTCCTGAAAATGGGTGAAAATATTCTGGTTTTTGGGGGGTTTTCTAGCCAGAGATTTCAACAATTTTTTTTGACAATCTATTTCTCTCACAAAGTTCTAGCATGGAGCCAAAAATGTGAAAATTTGTTTAAGAAATTGACTTTCATACCTGGTCTGTAGGCAAATTCTTTTAGTGAATCTCTAGTGGATCAGCGGGAATCTTTAGCTTTAATGTTCTAGTGGATGATCGCCAGTTTGGCAACATCACAAAATTGGAAGAAAAAAACCCCCACGGTGCAAGTCAAGCGAGAGCTGCTGCATGAGTGTTGTTGGGGATTAGACCGCCAAGAAGAATTGAATCATTAATGATACCCAAGTAGTATGCCGAGTTTGCCGACCAGTTAGTAATTTTGTTCTCAAAAGTCAATGCATCACTCATCCCGCCTGCATACATTCGCACAAAATGGTGCCCGCACAAAACGAGGAATACGGTCGAGTTGGGCGCCGGAAGTTAGGGTAGTTCCGGTGGCTGCGTGGCGGTTCCTTTTGCGCACCGCTTGGAACCCTCTCCTCCTCCTGTATGGCCGCCAAGCCCACCACCCCGTCCTCCCTCCAGCCCCACCCACTCCCACAAAACAGAACAACTTTCGAAATCCCGGAATAGATAGTAGTGAAATAAAGGTATTCTTGGTTAATTACCTCGGATCCTGAACCGCGCACTCCTTCTCCTCCTACTCCTCCTCCCGCCTTGTCCCATGCGTGCAGATCATCATTTATATACCCAGATCCATTTTTATAAAGAACTTGGAAAGACCTGGGCATATGCAGCCATGATCTTTCCATTGAGGAGAGAAGATGTAATATTATGTCTAATCCTTGAGAGTGGTGTGGGGAAATTTTGCCTCCTTATAGGAGTAAGATCCCTACCACTCTTCAGGAGAGTAGCTGTAAGAAACCTCCACCTCCTATGTCATGTGATCTACCTATGTTTTCAGTTCATGATAACTTTAGCTTTGTGCTATTCCATTAATAATGGCCACAGGTGGAAGACATATTTCACAAGCAAAATTATGCAAGATTTGTGAGCTTGTCAATGGTAGTGATAGTTAGGGAAAAGTTGTAGAGTACAGGGCCTAGGACAAGGTGATATGGGGAGTGTCCAATATTAGCATTTTTATCATGTCCCTACCTTAAGACTTCACCTTACACTAATTTCACTCACATTGACCCACCCACACATCTTGAATAATATTATCATAGCCTAGAGTCAGCTTCCACATTGACAAACGAATATTTATATTTCTTTCAAAACATCATCAATTAGTTTCTAGTTTTTCAAATTATTAATGTATCATGATCTAGAATGGTTCACTATGAAAATTTTGTCAATATGAGTCTCTAAAAGTGAAATTATTTAGATTGTAGTCTACAATAATTATTATGATGGTTTTCAACACCTTTAGTCTCCTATTCTCACCAAAAACTTGTTTCAATATTTAGAGGATTATTTAATTATGAAACTAACTCTAGGGTAAGGTACTTGGGAAATCTGCACTCTTGGCCTGTGCTTGTTGCGAGGGCAACTTAGATCTAGTGTTTGCCACCCATGTTGGTCATATCATAACTCATAAGTTATAACTCATGTTGCATGGAAGCAACATAGGCAATATGTCCCAAGAGGTTAAACCATTTCATCGGGCAGGGCAGCCCGAAAATTTGTGGCCCATGCCCACCTGGGCACCTTAGCTAACACACTGCCTACACATCTTGGGTACTTGGGCAAGGGGCTATGGTACTGTTGGTTCTAGGGTTCAAGTCGGATCCCAGTCCCAATTTTCCCATATGGTCAATGACTGTAGTCTAGGTATCCCATACTAGAGACCCAATTCAGAGATTGCACTTGAATAACCAGTCAAGATGCTGAGACTGATAAACACTAATCTAATTACTTGTGGGGTTGTTCTCTCTCTCTCTCTCTCTTTCAGCCCCTAAAGAAAAGAACTGGCACGTTAAGGTTGGGTATATGGACCCTTGAATGGGGATTCTCATAAACTCAAACAAACAACCTTGAACCATCAACTCTGAAAGAAATCAAAGAATGTTCCAGTGATGGGCTATTCTCTGGTTTTTCTGAAATCTGTCAGGTTCGAGTTTTAGAAGAGACTGTAAGCCTAGGCATAGGTTTTTCTTTTAATTTTTTTTGCCTACAAGAGACCTGGGCAAGGTTTCAAAATTTTGAGAAAAACAATTTTGCCCAGTTCTCACACACATTTCATATCAGCTGGTTTTCACATACCAATTGTCAAAAGTTTGATTTTTTTTAACATGAAATTTTATCAATTAAAATAACAAAAAGTGAAAAATATAGAATTTTTTTCTTCCAACAAATTTTCAGATGTCCACAACTTCACCCCATTCAAATGAACTTTCAAACTCTTCTTACTCTTCCTCTAAATTTAGATCCTTTTCAATTAACTCCACATATTGGAAAGTGATTTTCAATTAACTTTAGGATCACTTGACATTCACAAAAATTGATTTTTTAAAATTATTCAATTATAAATGACATTTCCTTAGGTCTATAAGAATGTACATTAAAAATAATTCAATTGTGATTTTATGATGCTTAGGATTTGGTGGGCCAAAAAATCAACAGGATGAAACATGGTTTCACTTATGTTGACAATTTGTTCAAAAATATCCAAATGAAAATCTTCATCAACTACTTGCTCTACACATTCAACTTCAAATTTTTCCATTGGATGCGAATAATGATGGCATTTCAAAAGCCTATTATATAAGAATTGTTCATCATATTCCACAACAAAATTCACACCTTCCTCATGATCAATTAAAAATATAAATTAATGAATACTTTTAAACCTTGGCTCTAGCATAAAAAACATGTTGTGAATTTTTTTTTTTCATATCTTTTTTAAAAGATTCCAAAACACCCCAAACGTCCTTTTTGATGTTGAACACAAACAAAACCAATTTAAGAAAAACTGCAAAATTGTCATCAATCAAATTGACTTGGCCTAATGGGTTTATAACTTATTCCCCAAATTTTAAAAACATAGTAATGGCAAACTACAATGCATTAAAAAGTAACCAATGGCTACTAGATTGATTCAAATCACAAGCACTCACAACAAAAGCAAAAGAATCCACAATTATTTTTAAAATTTGTGAAATAAAAAGAAGTAGCATTCTTCTATTGATTTTGACAATATTTTGTTTGTTATTTTGCAAAAGGATAATAACATCTTTGAGTTGTAGAGCCTCTTGGAACATAATGATTTTGCGAACAAACCTACAACCAAAATTATAAGTGCAATTTCATTATTTTCAACTAATTCAAATAAAGAAAATTCAAATACAAAAAATCAAATTGTAAAAGATTAAATTTTACTTTGTTTTCATTAAAATGTTTAGTTTTTTGGGGTGAAGATTAAAATCTCCTCAAGCTTTGTTTTGGAATTTTATCTACTTTTCTTAAGTTTGTTGAAGCAAGTTATAAAAAATTTAAAATTTTATCATGCAAATTTGATTGAAAAAAATTTCAAAATTTTACAAATTTTGTCATTAATTGTGACATAGTAGCATGTTTAAAAGAAAGCATGGCCAAAAAATGTACCCTAAAACCTTTCATCCAACCGAAAACTTCACACACTATGAAAAAAAGGGGCCTTTTACAACTAGCCTTGCAATTCAATTTTTGAGTTACAATGACCACTTGCAACTCGTTGTATTTATATGTTGTGAATGCTAATGGACAAGTTACATGAATTGTAGAATTGCAACTCATTACATATGGTGCAACTCATTGCAACTGAATTGCAACTCTTTCAAAACAACTCATTTTCAACTACTATGCAACTCCATAACTACACCCATGATGTCATGTTGACATCATTAATTGTGATCCATCTATTAAATTATGACACATGGCACTAAGAAGATTTTAACATATAAATTAATTTTTTTTTTCTAAATATTGATTTCCATCATCCATTATGATTATTAATGATGGTCCAAAATTGTGACACATGGCACAATCAAAATTGCCACATGGCATATTAATTTTATTTTGAAAAAAATAAATATTTTTTTGGTAGCTAAATAGTCATACATAATCATAGGTACGTAAGTTAGTAGGTTTTAAAACTTACATACCTATGTATTTACCTAGGATATTTTTTCAGCAACTTTTTTTGTATATTTTACCATGCTTTCACCCTCATATAGTCATAATGTAGTGACAAAGATGACTAAAGGTATATGATTAATGGACATATGACTACATGTAATGGACATATATGACTACATGGTCCTATATTAGGACATAGCAGGAAAATGTCTTAGTCATGAAAGACATGTTTTAGTGTTGTGACATTCCCAACATATGTACACACAAATGGGTTTTACAAACCAAAGATAGGTAATTTGTTATGTACCTTTAAAGTTTTATGTATTTTTTGCTCAAATTAATGAATATTGAATTTAATTGCCATCAACAAAACAATCACAAGTTTGTGTTGCAAATTAATATAAGTAGGTTTATAAGTTGGCCTATTTTTTTATCTACTTAACCTAGCCTACCTACCTAGCATAGGTAGGTAGGTTTAAGCTAAGTAGCTAGCTAAGCAAGCCTAGGCTAGAAAGTAGGTTAGGTTTTTAAATCCTATTTTATTTCAAAAATTGAACCTTTAAAGGTCCAGCCTAATTGATTGGTTCATCCCAAATGGCACTTGGTATTTAATGTTCTTTGTATATTTTCAATGTTCTAGTGCACTTATATAGTTTCAAAACTTGAAAACAAATACAAAATATATATGGGATAAGTTTTTACTTGCAATCTAGTTACAAACTATATGTTAACCAACAACTACGTTAGGTTAGGCTAAATTAAACACTAGGATCTTAATTATATAGAACTTCAAAAAATGTACATTAAAACATTGGTTCTTCCAAGAAACCTATCAATTGTTTTAAATTTTTCAAAATTTATTGAATCCTAGGGTGAAAACACATTATGGTGGTCAAAGATTGTTGTCACAAATACTATTTTTTGAAAATGCATGTATTTGAACTTCTACCAAGTTTATATTGAAACTTTTTTTTACAAATAATACTTGGAAGAAGGTAGTTCAAAACCCAAAGAATAAGATTGTAAAAAATAATCCCACTCCAAAATTGATATCAAATGATTGAAAAGTATATTAATGAAAAAATTGTAATCATACCAATATACTGCAAAGTGCAAATCTACTTCAAAAACCATTCAAATGATTACCAAACTTGATGAAGTACTCAATCATATATTACATGTAAATTCATTATCTGATTTTAATTATATATGAAAAGTTCCACTCATGTGATTTCACAAAAAACATCTAAATGAGGTTTTTCATTCAAACAAGCATAAATGTGTGAATACATAATTTTTTTTGAAAAAGCACTATCATTTGAAAGATAACAAAAATTGTGAAGGAGGTTTTGTGTCAAAAATTCATTTTTAGTGTTTCTCAAAACACTAATGAAATGAAAAAAAATCTAGCCCCAAAATAATACAAAATGTAGTAAAAAAATGAGTACATTTTCTTACCCAAAATGTACCATTGTAGTGTGCTTTCACCCCCTACTTATTACACTACCTAGGTAACATTGAATAACAACCTATGTAAGTGGGCAGTATCATAAATAAGTAAGTAAGGGAAAAATTCACCACAAAGGATAGATGGTAAGTAGTCTGAAAATAGTTTTATTTTGGGTTTCAATTTTGTAGTTAACCATGGTGTTAGCTCAATAATTGCTTATTTTACCACCTACCTATTAACAACTTGTACAAGTGAACTAATAATTCACTTGTTAAAAACACTTGTGGGTTGTTGGTAGGTGGGTAGTGGAAACAACCCATATATGCCATTTACCCATATTATTAATGATAAATGAGTGGTAAGTTGATGTTACAACTACAAACTTTACATTCACATATGAGATGGAAGCTACCACAAAAACAAAGGTGGCATCCTTGTTGGTAGTGAATATTAATTAAATATTAAGAGAAATTTTTCTAACATCTAATCTTCATGAAAACATAAATTTGCAATGAAATCCCCAATGTTATGTAAAATTACTACAAAGGGGCGCATAATTCAATGTTAAAAACCTCCCACCTTTAGAAAAAATGTAAAAATTCACATGCAAACAAGAGGTGTAGAATATGTGTAAGAGTATGTTCTATAAATTTCATTTGCAACACAAATGTGTCTTTGAATCTATTGTTAAACTATCTATTATATGCTTCAATTAAGGCATTTGTTTCATTTCTATATAGGACACCTATTACAATTCTATGGTTGCAAAAGATCAATTTGGAACTCCTTGACACCAAGCTTTCCAATTTCAGTGAAAGAAAGAAATCACGATAAGCTAATCCATCAGTCTTTTATTTCTTGTACTTTTATCCATTAAAGATAGATTCAATTCAAGCTTCAATGTCAACTTTGGCAAATTCAATTACATTTCATTACCTACATAAACACACAACATGAATAAGAACATACAATTTAAAAATTGAAAACAAAAAAATAATAATTCAATTTTTGTAAGATCTCTTCTTGGCTACCAAAATGCAAAATCCAATAAGAAGATTAAAAAGGGGATTGAAGATGAAAAAAGCTCCAACTTTTCAAGCCAAAAATTCATAGGATTTAGTAATGGAAAATTTTCCAATAAATCTCATTAGTTGAATTGGGAACTGAAAAAATCATTATGTTCATTCAAGTTAAAAAGTACTAATATTTTGTTGTGCTCGACCAAATAAATCTGCATGACCTACTTGAAATTATAATCACTAAATGAAAAAAGATTAATCCTTATGTAATGAAAGCAAGTTACATGGTCATCTAAACTAAACTAGCCTCCTTAGAAAAACAAGTGGGGAGCACTCAATGGCAATGTCAAGCAAATTTCCAACCACATGTCGGCATGGGTTATAACAAGGAGTATTAGTCTATGAACATTCAAGATAAAGCTACATTACATTTTTTGCAACAACTTGACCAAGGGATGTGTACGAAATGATGAAAAATTACCAAATAGCAAACCAATATACCAACCACCTCATGTGAAAGATTTCATGAATGAAATGGACAATGTCTAAAAACCACTATGAGATTTGACAATCAAATTCAAACAATGTAATGATGAAACCATTGAATTATGAACAGGATTTGCAAATGCATCACCACAAGCCCTGCAACAATGCCCAAATTCACATCACACCCAACCACATTTGAATCCACAACCCAACTCTTAAAACATCCAAGTTCACAACCCATCTCACAATTTACAATACCAACGATTCTAACAACTCCAATGTTTCAACCAACAAATTAGGGTGATCAATTGGGAACATGTGTGTTAAACTATCCTACTTTGTAGCTGACAAATTCATGGTAGATGTAATTGAAATTTAAAGAAGTTAACGTTGGTTGATTCAATTGATTGAATGCATGAAACAACCCTTCTTATGGAAGACAGGTGATCAAAAGATCCAACGAGACTTGTTACGAAAGCAATTAGAACACTTCACTTGAATCAAAAGATATTGTGATAAACACAACCCAAATGAATTTGGTTAATGCCATTACCAATAAATGACACCAGTTTTGAACCCGTGACTTTCATAAATAGAGGAAACTTTAACACAAGGAAAACACTCAACACAAAATTGTAAAGGTTGAAGGTATTCACAAGGTTGCAATGAAGAACCATGAACAAAGTGGATGGCAAGTGGGTGGTATCATGCAATTTTTGACCTTAACTTCAATGTTGAATTGAACCATTTCAAAATAGAGTGATTGCATGTTGAGTGAAACCATTCCAAAACATATTGAATGGCATTCAAACAATAAACATGGTGATTGAACTCACTTAAAGTCACAAAAGATTCCATTATCCTCATAGGTATAAAGTTAAATCTTTATGTAATATTCTTCCTAAACATTCTTGGCAAGTAAAAGCACACTACTTTGGTCCCCCAAAATTGTAGTCACAAATAATATTTTGAAGTGCACTTGGGTGCAATCACAATCAAATGGGCCAATGGTGACAAAAGAATCACAAATGAACCTTTTGTGAACATTTTGACTAGTTTATAGAAAGGATTTTTTTGTAACATGTTTTGAAATATATTTATAATTCCCCCAATAAATTATATGATTTGGGTTAACTTTTTTTGAATATATATGAATTTTTTAATAGTGTACAAATTTTGTTAAATTCTACATTTCGCCTTGAAAAATGATCATAATTTCAATCATACTAAAATATGATAATTAATTTAAACTTTAATGTTTTGTATCATAAGTCACAATTTTGTTCATATGTCATACACATTATGACCCATTTACATCTAGCAAATGATTTTTTGAAGTTTGAACATTTTAAAATTATATTTTGAATTTTTGAAATTTTCAAATACCACATTGATTTTTAAATTATGAATGTTTTTAATATGTTGATGGTAGGTTATCATCATTTCATTTTTTTTCCCATCAAAATCTTTTTATTAAAAAAATCCTTATTAAATTAATGCTTTATAAAACTGATTTTTTGGTGTTAAAGTTCAAAAGTATTTTACTAAAACCAAAACTCAATTTATTAAATTAAATATTTTATAAAAAATTCTTCAACACTCATTATTAAGGCCATTAGGTGAATTATCAAATTTTGAAAGAAATAAAATAAGGAAGCAGAAGAAAAATCTTATTATTTTCCTTAGGTAATAAAAAAACTTCAACACAAAAGGGATTGTTGAATCTCAATAACGCAACCTCATAACCATTCTGCAAAAACAAATTTGAAGCAAACATGCAAGGAATAATACTTCCATACAAATAATTAAAATACTCCAAACCTATAAAGGAACAATCTACACATGGCAAAAAAAAGTAATTTTTCTTCAAAAAACATTCTCCTACATAGTCCACAAAGGGACGAAGTTTTAAGTACCTAAAAGAAAGAAGTTAGAAATGATGGAATAAACAGTTAGCACAATCCTAAAAAAATCATTCCTAAATATACATAATATAAACCAATAATATAAATCAGTTTTGGTGAAAGGTTTTCAATAGAATAAATTTGGTAAGGAAAATTAGTTCCAATAAAATATTGGTAACATACTAGTTTTGATAAAATCTACCTTCAATATTATCCCCCTTTCTAATTGGGATTATGTCCTCATATTTACATCCTTTACACTACTATTCCATAATCGTAATCTTCCATAATCCTACCCTAACATTTAGCCCTAAATCTTATGTTGCAGTAATAAAACTTAATGTAGTGGCAGCAAGGACAGCAGTTGATTTAGATTATACCAGAATCAAAATCCTTTCCTCAATATGGGATTCGACCATTGGATTGGCACACTCGTCTTTGACTGTTGTGTTGAAAAACATCAAATTAGCTATTCCACTAGAAATAGTTATAACTTTTCAAGCATAGAGGCTGGAATGATTATAGCACCTTTGGCTTTGTCAAAATTGTCTACAATATTGGAAAAAATCCCATTACTAGAAATTATTTCGATTCAATAGGTTGCACTTTCGGTGTGACTATTGAACTCACCTCCATCTTCTCACTTTCACTTTGTTCCTCATTTCCATGCATATTGAATAGGGATGCAGATCCGGAGTGGGTTTGTGCTTCGCTGGAATCAAAAGGCAGCATCATTAGATGTGGCATGTCGCAACCCCACTTTGGGGCTAAGTGTGAGAATGCAACTCACACTCCCAAAAGTGGGAAAATGGAGTCCTTTGGGACTCTCGAAAATTCAGAAGATGATTTGAGGGGTCAAATCTCCTTGCCTTGGTGCGTTCCTTATATCAATGAAAAGGTCTTGAAGCGTAGATGCCCAAAATGGACTTGCATGGGCCACTTGGACATCTGCAGCCCAAGTTATGGGCAAAAGAAGGGCCAAGAATCAAACTACCAGTTTGACTCCCGACCACTAAAAGTCAAGAATCGACCTCTTCCCGACGTCGCCTCAAAGAGTGTGACACGGCGTTGGAAAGCTCTACAACTTTGGTTCAAACCTCGTCCCGATCCGAGTTCGAGGCGAGGAGCTATGAGCGTCCAAAGTCCCGGGACTCTAACCTGGGACAATTTCGGAACTCTAACTTGGGAGTCCCGGGAAAAAGAGCCATTTGGATGTAGCCTCGGCGGAGAGCTGCAGAGTATACTATATGGGGGAAGGTGGTGGCTTCCCCTGAGTCCGGGCCGTGGTGAGTCTTGTGTGTCAAAGTGCCCGTGGCTTGTCCCAACACCCAAAGGTGTTCCCGAATGCTAACTAACCCTCTTGTGGTTGGTTTTGGATGCAGATTCGAGCTTGATAATCTAGTCCCTCTTCCTAGTCTAATCCCAGGACTTCTAGCACGCCCTTCTACCCCCTTTTAGTGCCAGAAGTCGGGAACGACCCTCAAGTCCCAACTTTCCACAACTCTACATAATTGGACCCTCAAGTGGGTTCAACAAGGGAGTTGGGAGTGCGTCATGGCACCACTCATCGATAGGTTTTTAAATACAATTGATACAACTTTTCATCTTTCTAATGGGGCTCAAATATTTCCCAAATAAATTCGCCAACTTGTTCATTATATAGTTCCCACTATTCGACTTGACTTCTTTTACTTTTCTTTGATAAATCAAAAGTTTTGCCTTCATAAAGGCATGTTCCATCTTTAAATTGTTAATTTTTTCCATCCAATGGTGGTAAAAGTTTACAAGCTCCACCCTTTGCTTCAACGCCTTCGTTTCCTTTGCTAAAAAATCTAATTCCTCCTAAATCACACCAGGAATTTGTCAAACCTCCTCCAAATTTTGTTACAACAAAAAAATTTCAATTGACTACTACAACTATAGTTGCTACTTCTGCATGGTTTCAATAAGTGACTCATTTTGCCATTCCAACCGTTATACCTTCCCTTTTGTGAAAATAAGTAATTTTTCGATAAGGTTAGAAACTACTCCATCACCTTTCAATTGGCCTACTCTTGCTCCATAGCATGTTTGAGCTTAGCCCATTCTAAATCGATGGAGCCCAATTTCTTACCAATTTTGATAAAGCATTTGTGGAAATCCAGTACTTCATTTTAGTAGTTGGAATTTGCAATTTCCAACTCCTAAACCCTCTTCCTGATGCCTTCCAAGTTCTACAGCTTGGTCTACAAATGTTATATGGTAAGAGCATCCTGTTGGTTGGGCTTTTGTAGTTATAGCAACTAGCCTTTCAATCCATGCCTCTTGTAGGTTCTTCTACAATGTTTTCTCTACAACATCCTTTTTTTATTATGGCCAATTGAAAAGTTATTTAGATGTTTCCCACCATTTGGGCGAACTCTTTCGACCAAAATAAATGGTCTTCCAAAGTCTTCAATGAAGATAGAACCAAAGGAGTTAGGACATTTTCGGTTTTGATCAGTGGAGGAAAAATTCACCCCATAACAAAAATGAAATATTAAGGGGGTGGCAGTTTTTAGCTGCCTTGCTTGAATTATGTGCAAATGTTTCCACTAGAAAAGTATTTTAATGGAGTATCTAATTTTGGTATATGTCTTACCAAAATTGCCTTTCCTCCAAACGTCTATGCAACTAACTAGAAACATTTATAAGGGTTTGAATACCTATAAACATTGGATGCAGTTCTAGTTGAAGTCTTACATCAGAATTTGTTCAGTTTGAACTAGATTCAGATTTCACATTATGCCTTTCTTCTGTGGATTTGACACTTCCAGTGACCATTCCACCAAAGTGCACTTCCAGACGACAATATAGGATTGTAGGGATGAAGCTAGCCCAAATTTCAAGACCTCAACATTGGTAATAGTGTCATTGAAATTTCCAATTGCCTTGAGGTTTCTAGTTGGGTACTCATCCCATTGACTTCTTTGATGTCTTCCATCTACTCATTGAGTTCAATGGGTGTGTGTTGAAAATGCACTCTCGAAATTCTAATACTTCCTATAGCCTGAGGTTCTAATATTGCTCTAGGTACAATCATACTAACATGTACCATTAATAGTCGTATCCATTACTTAATGTTTTGAACTTTGGATTGTAAAAATAATAATAATAAATAAATAAAATATTTTTTAATAAAATGTTATTGTGAATACATTATGTACATATCATAAAAATTTGGAATAAAGTTTTTATACGTATTTTTCATTCATTAGTCTAATGAATGAAAAATATGTAAAAAGACTTTTAACCTCTTGTAACCATTGCATTTTGTAGCATATGCCTATAGCAATGTTGCATAAAAGTAACTTAAAGTTAATTTGGACACTAAAAGCACTTTGAAAATATTTCTTGATGACATATTTTGGAATTTTTTAAATATACACCTTAACATAATAATATTAAGATTTTCTAAAAAAAAATTAATGTTTTTTGGAAGAAGTATTAAAATATTCTAAGAATAAAGTAATGGTTTAAGGGGGCATGTGTGGCTCTTTACAGCATGGTTAGACCAATCTATTAGCACCTTCCTCTTCCTCATTTGATTCTGGTAGCATGAGTGTAGGGTCTACCAAAAACTAATTTTGGAGCAATATGTTTAACATTTGGCAATTTCGAATTCAATGTTATTTTTCCATATGTTGGGTTTTGTTGATGAAAATAGATTTTGTAACTTGCTGTAAAGGTTGTTGAAGCCTACAACAAACCACTTCACCTTCACCTTTTGTTTGGCCAACACCATAAAATTCATCAACTTCTTTGCCACATAGGTGACTTGTCAATTGCCCTTCAACTAGATTACCTAAATCAATGCCAGTAATTTGGCTACATACATTCCCTTGAGAAGGGAAACCTTCCAAACAATCAACCAATGCCTCCAATGGAGTGATTTTTCAGTAAATGGCTGCCTCTTTTTCTTTTTCCTTCTCCTTGGTCGGCTTGGGCAATAATTTGCTAATTCCTATTTCCGGTAGGTTGAAAATTTTAGCCATTGTCTTTTTGGTTATGAAAATTGGAACTCCTTACACAATTGATTATATAATTTTCGGATTGAACTGGGTGATGGCTTGCAAAAATTCCTTCACCAGTGGCTAGATTAGACCCAATTATACACCCAACAAATTAAAAATGTCTATGTGTTGAGCCCACTCTACATCTCTTCCAACAATCCATTGTTAGAACTTCTCCATCTCCAAAAGAATGATCTTTCCTCTACTTGAAAGAATCATTACCATTTCCTCTCTCTTTTTGTCCTCATGTTCGAATTCTAGTGCAATTTAACTACCACTTGGTTCTAATTTTAAACTTTCTCTCCTCTTCATCTTTTTTATCATCTCCTTGTAGATGTTTCACTTCATTTTCACCAACAATTAATTAGTAAGAATTTTTATAACATGAAAATACTAGAGAAAGAGGAAAACCTGAGTGAACAATTCCTTCTTTTATATTGAAGTTTAGGTAATTAAACTTGGTGCCAATTGCAGAAATCATTTCAAAAGTACAAATGAACTCCTATCCTTTTGGTGTTGGTTTGGATGAAAACACAATTAATCATGATTACATTAATTACAAAATCTTCCATTAGCAATTTTGGGATGGAATCTTCCTATGTGGATTTTATACCAAAATCAGTTTGTGCCAATTTTAAATAAAAAAGTTTAAAATCTACCCTAGCAGATTATGGGGTGGAATCTTTTATAAGGTATTCCACACCAAAAATTTCCTAGCTAATTCCAAATTGAAATTAATTGTTGAATTGAAATTTCCAATAACTTTATTTAAAAAGTTTCTTTTGGTGGAATTCCAACTTTTTGGTGGGTCCCTACTAAAATTCATTATATTGATAATCATTTCCAGTTTGGTATTTATGTATACCAATTTTCCAATGTCAATAACCAATTTTTTTCAGTTGATTATGGTTTTTAGTTTAATTTGATTTTCTATAGAATCATCTTGAAAATCTTCTCTTGAATCTTCCTTCTATTTTAAGTCTTTTTTGTTCTCTGGGTCCTCTTTGTGCTATCCTCCCCCTTCAATGGTAGCTTCTAGTTAGTAAGGTTTGAGCTTATTGATGTTCACCAAAATGGGATTTGGTTCGAACTTATCAATGTTGACGAATAATACAATGTTGTTGGGGAAATAATATTATATTTTATACAAGCCAAACCACCGTTTTTTGAACTTTTCGGTGTGTTCATTTCTACCCTTTAAAAACCCAAAAATTGTGTCCCCCATAGAGAAATTCTTAATTTTGTGGTTTTGTTGAACCCATAATGTTATGTTCCATTGCCTTGTACCTGTCTGATTTCCTACCTCTTGGCAAGTTTCATCCAAGTGCTAAAATTTTACCATGTAACTAGTTAGGATACATGTAGGACAGAAGTCTCAGTTGGGATGTGAATTGCTCATGGGCAGCATGTATTTTGTTGGCATCAAAGGGTAAAGGCCATAAACTAGCTAAAATGGTGTGTGTTTAGTTGTTACTTTGAATGTTATATAATAAACATACAAAACCGTGTGTAGGTGCTCATCCCAATTGGTGCAATTTTCATTCACCAATTTAATAAACAATGAACCAATGACTTTGTTAGTGGATTCTACCTATCCATTACCTTATGGGTAATAAATGGTCAAGGTCATATGTCACAACAGAAAATGGTTTGTAAGAATCTCAATGGCATCGTTAAAAAAATGAATGCCCTAAACATTTACCAAAGTAAAAAGACAACCAAACCGTGTGAAAATGAATTCATAAATGACTTTTGCTGTCACAACCATTGTATTGGTGCACAATGCCTTTATTTCCACCCATTTGCTGGCATAGTTAGTGGCTACCAAAATATACTTGTTTCTGATATACCTACTTATGGGTTTGATTGGGATGACAAAATATAATCCCCATTTCATGAATGTTATTAATGAGTAGAAATCTCTAGACTAATTAATTCCATAGGCCTCATAATGACTACTAGTTACTAGTGGTAGACTTATTGTCCCTTACCCAAGGGGCAAAGTTAACTTGAGATTAAGTAATTCGGGTTGATGAATGGTTGGAAGTAATCCACCCAATCATCTAGGAGATTTCTAGGAAGGGATTAGGATAAGGGCCCTATTTTCTAGGGGTCAATCATACACAAAGTCCATACTTCTTTCTTCATCCTTCTCCCCCACTCTCCAATCACTTGGAGAGTGGAAGAGAAAAACAAAGAAATAAATATGTATTTTATGTGTGATTTTAATGGAAGATGGTTGAAGGATTCGAATTTCTTATGTTACGTTGATGTTCTATCAAATGTGGAAAGTAGAATTGTTTAGGTGATAAAAGTAGGATTTTTCATTAAACTAATATCTTTGCATTTATTTTAGGATAGAAAGTAAAAGGCTGACCACTAAGTAGTTTCTAGAGCCTTAAGTTATTGGCCGCCATAGGAGGGTAGCAATTAGTCTATGGTGGTGGAAATCAAAAATAGCAGACCAACAAGTTACCTCCCATAGGCTGAAAGGCACTATGGTAGGCAATAGGTAAGAACTACAAAGGGATAACAACCACTAAAAGAAATGTTGTCCATTCTAATCATATTTTTGCAACTACTATGCGACTAGTGTTAAAACTAACTTATTTTATGACTAGCAATGTGTTAATCTTACTTGTCTATGTAGTTGTAACTTATTATAGTTGCATTTGTGATTATAGGAAAGGTTGAACCAAATTTTAGTTGTAGATGCGATTATAACTGATGACTAATATGATTTTCATTGAAAATGTAAATGAAAAGTGAACAACGTCATCCAACTTAAAAAAGGCTATTATAACCTAGTTGGTAAATTAAGCTAGGTAAGCGTAATAGGTTACGTTAAACTAAATAGGCCTATGTACATTGTAGCTTAACCTAGCTTGCATACTTAATTAATTGGCCTAAGTTGTCTATAGGTTATGGTAAGTTTGTTTATTAAGTGTAATTAATAGGTTGCTAGGTTATGAAAGTTAGACCTCATTAGGTTATGTCGCAACCCTAGCCTTGGCTTGCGACCAAGGCAAGGGTGTTGCAAGGTTGCGGGCCTATAAGTAGACCCGGGAGTCATATCACATGCTCCCGGGAGTGCAAAGAGTGAGGGAGTGAACCCTCACACTCCCAAGTGAACTCCCATGTTGGGAGTTGATGAGAGTTGGAGTCCCAAAAGGACTCCCGAAACTTCAGAGAGCGTTTTGAGGGGTCAAAACTCCATGGCTG
>Ga0116227_10009077_pt1 | contig 18270 bp, 12 predicted proteins | sample S1TSphgellanicum_FD_89693 | JGI IMG/M metagenome (GOLD analysis project Ga0116227, IMG submission 89693) | Host-associated microbial communities from peat moss isolated from Minnesota, USA - S1T2_Fb - Sphagnum magellanicum MG | ecosystem: Host-associated > Plants > Peat moss > Unclassified... | reverse complement strand
TCCGGGCAGTTTAACTGACACAGAAAACAAAACCCATCAAAAAAAACAAAAACAAAGGTCCGGGCAATGCCTGGAAACTGCCTGGACGGACAGACAGACATTATAGATTTAATATGTAAGATATCATGTTTGCACATTTGCAAGCTCCAATTAAAATTACCCTAAAATTACCTTCCAACTTAATGAAAATGTCAAGAATCATAAGAAAATCAAGGAAAATAATATCAGACACTTATAAATGTAATAAAATTACTCCAAAAAAAATTTTAATTAATTAAAAAAAAATCCTAAGGATGATAGATATGTTTTGTAACATAATTACTTCCAAGTAACTAGTATTGGCTTATCATTATTAAAAAATAACACCACAAAATTAACAAAATGAAAAGTTTCAAATGAAAATTATGCCAACAATAATAATTTTGCCCTTCAACAAAATTATTGCCTAGATATAGTTACCAATTGTATTGTAATATCTCATAAAATCATGAGCCCATTTAAAGAATGTAAATGTGATAATGTTATATATATGTTGTGCATATTAAGTTGCACATGTCAAGTGATTGACAAAAGTCTATCACCAAATGTTCAAATGTTTGTCCTTGAACAAAAAACTAGAGCAAGTGGTAGTTGATAGCGAGTAATATTAAAAAAATTGGAAGCATTTGATTCTTGTATGGAATGATGATATTGGAAATTTCTTATTATGGGTGCTATTAGTATGACATTTTAAAGTAGACCTTTGAAGGTGATGTCTTGTAATGTTTCATTTTTTGTATGAATTCAATAAAATCTATAAGAATGTTAATAAGTGGGTGCATCAAGTTATCATGTTGAATCCAATGTGATTTTGTAAGTGAAATATTTTCAACATAACCAATTGTCCCATTAAAGTTTTTGGAATATATGTTGCAGTGATTATGATTTTCATTCCTTTGTAAATTTTTATGAACGGTGCTAAATTTTGAGTTTTATTTATAGCCATTGTTTGCCTTATAATATATTGTATGTCATGACGTATTGGAATTTTTTTGTAAATATCATTAGCTAAAATTGCATAACATTTTTTATTTGATGATTCTAAACTCATTTTTATCATATGATGATTGAAATCATTACATAATTCATTTCAAGAAACTACAAAGGTCATTGTTCTCCATTGAGCTTTGAATAAATTTATGTTCAAATTAGAAAGAAATCATCTTTTGAGTAATTTCAAGGTTAAATCAGAAAACTTTGCTAGTTTTGAGGATTTTTAAAATAAATGCATATAAGATATCTACATTTTGTCACATTATTTATATCAATATTATGTCATAAAGACGAATATAATTTTCCCAAATACTTTTGCCTATAAATTTGTTTGAATTTGTTTTATGAATGCAAAGGTTGATTGTATATTTGTTAAATATAACAATGTATCATTTATAAGTGGAAATTGTAAAAAGTTGCCCATGAACATTATGTTCATCCCACCAAATGGGAATATATTGGATTTCAAATTTTGTAATTTCAAATGTATTGTAACAAGCATGTTACAACCAACCATTGAAATTTCATTAATAATTATAAATTCAATAGTTGGTCAAATATTTACTATTGAGTTTAATTTATTTACAATGGCATGTTTGTTAATGGACAAGCTTGATAACGGGTGGATCGTTGTCCCACCCAATATTAATCCTACATTTGTAGTGTATGTTGCAATGTAAAGTTTTTGTTCATTGTTTGTTTTTTAAAAAATCTTAAATGGTTTTGATGACTTGTGTTTTTCTTATTTTTACAACACTTCTTACATATTGTAATATTTGTTCAATGGAATTCATTTGTGTGAACATTTCAAATGCACAAACTTATTATTGATTTAATTTATATTTTTCTTTTATGTGTATTTTAATGGATGTTGATGAGTAAACATCTTCATAAATAAATTTTATATTGTCCAATTTTGTACATGAATTATTTGATTTATTTATTTCAATTGTTGGTACATGTTGTAGTTCAGGATGTTGTGGATTGCAATTTACATGCATGTGGTCCTTATTTTTATATAGATGCATAGTGTTTTGTGTTGACATATAAGGTATTTGATTTTGTAAAATATTATTATATTGTTCCATTACTTTGTGTTATTTTGAAGTTCCATAGTTATTGTATTCATGTCATCCATTTTTTTCCACGTGTTTTTTATTCTCCATTGATTCAATTTTTTTGTTATTTCAATTGTATATTTCTTATCACTTGTGTTGCATAATAAATATTTTATTTCTAGTTGTTCAAGTTTTTTTTTTGGTTCTGTGATATTATTTTTTATTGTAATTAATTCATCAATTTCTTCATGTACCATGTTTTCAACTTGTTATGAATAAAGAAGATTTTTTTTATAAAAAAAATTATCTTCATTTATTTCATTTTTATTAAAATTTTCAATAATCTATCTAAATTTTTAGATTATTTGGATTCATGTAAAATGTTGATTTTTTCATTACCTATTTTGTAAAGTTGGAAAATTTTGAAAATGAATCATTCAATGTTGTTTCCCATGACATATAGAGATCCTTTTTTAATATCAAAAAAAGTTCGAGCATAATTTTTTGGATCATTTTTTCTAATGGTATTGTATAATTTTGAAAGATTGGTGTTTTAAGTATTTTATATTCATATATACTATGGTTTTGTATTGAGGGTGTTCCGAATGAAATTGATGATTACGAATATTGTTGATTTATTTTTTTTTGCTAGAAAGTTCATTAATTAATTATTTTTTTAAAAACCGTGTATTTGTTGATAACTAGTTTGAAAATTATGTATACTGTATTCTAAATTTTCCAAATTTGTATCATTCATAAATGTTTGAAATTTTTCATTTATGAAATTTTCATTTTATTTCTTGTTCATTTGCCCATGTTGATAAAGTATACCATGATATGTATGTGAAATCATAATCGATGATGTAATATGGTAAATATAATAAGTAAATGATTGCTTTTGTGGTTGATATTTCTTGTTGGCTTCCAATTGTATGTAAACATCATAAAGTAAATGATGAGTTTTGTTAATCAAATCATACAAATTTGTGTTATTATTAATTGTTTCAGATTTTTGTACTGAAATTTGTAAATGTGAATTCATATGTGTAGTATAGATGGATGCTTTTGTGATGTAATGAATTAATGATTTACTATCTTTACTAGAAGCTATTATAAATTTTAAATTATGATTACATCTAGATGCTAGTAATATCCATGGATTTGTATTATTTAACCATTTGTTTATTCTTTTAATGTGCAATAATTTAGTGTCATTATCAAAATGAGTTTTATTGATTAATTAAGTTTGAGGAAAACCATACCTACAAAATTTCTTTGAAGCATATCAATGTTTAATTTGTAACATGTAGGATTACATATATGATGATTACATGCATGCATTAATTTGCATACATCTTTGTTAAATAACTCATTGAAATCATTTTTATTGGTGTTAAGGGGTCTTGTAATGCATGGATGTATGTGATCATCATGTTTCTCATTATTATTTTGTGTTATTGGATCATATGACCTATATTTTTCAATGTCTTGTTATCATGTTGTTCAAATAATTGATCATTTTTTTGGAAAGCTTTCATTATCATGTAATGTTTGAATCAATGTGTTGGGATGTGGGGAACTGTTGAGCCACAAAAATGTGTGTATGTGTAAACTTCCATTTTTCATTGTTTCATAATAACCTTTAATTTGACCAAACACACCAATATATATATATATATATATATATATATATATAATCTTTTACTTGTGTCATGCATTTGAAAATATCATTGACAATAATGTGTACAAAAATTACTTGAGCTTTAAAATTTATGGTTGTTTGTCTACAATGTTCATTTTTATTTAACATGTTCTCATCATAAAATATGTCAAGATTTATGTCATGTCCTACTAAAAAAATTATTAAAAGACAATGGACAAATGCAAGATTTTAAAGTAAAAAAAAAAAAACTTGTTCCCATGAAATTTATTATATTGAATATTTGATCTTTTTATGTTGTGTGACACTCCAAAAGCCATGACATATTTATTAGATATTTTTATATGGTGTAATATATTATTTATATTTATGTTTCCATTTATGTTTCATGGATTTTTAATAATTTCATTAAAATCTATTGATTGTATTTTATTCAAAAATTCTCTTTCATTCATGTTTGACGATTTAGACATGGTTAATTTAACTTTGAGACATATTTGTCTTCATTGTATAACATTGAAAACCAAAAATGGGAATAGATGATCTTTTGATAAATTGTATTGTGCATCATCTAAATTCATGAAATGTTTAATACGCATGTTTGTAGTGATATTTTGATTGGTCTATTTGTCATTTCACGAAAACCCATTCCAAAAGGAAATAAGCTAGGGAACATACATGATAATAAGGTGTGGTTGTTGTATTCATTGATCATTTTGGATTGATGATTAAAAGATAAAAATTGATGATTACTTAAATTGTATATTACGTTTTTCATATGTTCATGTTGATTTATGTCTATTCCATCATAATCTACAAAACCATACGTTTCCATAATTTGTTCAATGTCTATTTTTTTTTGTTTTATTTTTTTGGCATTTGATCTCTTGCTTATGTAAGTCAATGATGTTTATACCATGTTCTGCATTTGCTAATTTTACATTTGTTGATTGGAATATTGATCTCATTATAGGATCTAGTATGTTGTTATTTAGTAATATATATATTTTAATTATGTGTATTTATTGTTGAACATTTGTATCCAATGGATTTCAACCATGTAGCCCATAAGGTTAAAAATAATACATTTTCATTTTCAAATTGCCAATTTTTGTTTTTTTGGATGGTGGTTCAAATTTCCCATATGTTGTAGTTGATTTTATAGATTTTATTATTTTTTCCTAAACACTAATTTTTGATTTTTGTGCCAAAATTACTTCGATGGGCGGTATGTCAATGCCAATGAAGCTTGCCACCGGCTTTTTGCTTTTGACTTGCACGGCATGCACCCCAATGTTTATCGCTTGGTTGTTCATCTGCCTAATGAGCATACCACTTACTTTCCTGAGGGGACCACGGTTGGGGAAGCCATGATGCGCAACAACTCCACCATTTCGACTGGGTGGTGTGACTTCAATTGAAAGGCCAAATCTGAATACGCGGCTGCAGCCACTTTGGTTCACAACAACAACGACCCTACACCGCCATTACATGCAACGCTAACCACACTGTACCCTGATTATCCCGAAATTGTTGTGTGGAGCAAATCCAAAAAGGTGTGCCACCTTCGGAAAAGGGTAGTGGGGCGGCGGGGTGCAGGCTGAAACAATCATGTCACATTGGGAACTATGGGGCGCATGTATTTTGTGCAACCCTTAGAGGGTGAACGTTATTATCTGCGAATTTTGCTTACCCACATTGCAGGGGCCACATGCTTTGAGGACCTCAGAACTACCCACCGGCCCCACACGCCTACCACAATTATGCACCCCACTTTTAAAGCTACCTGCCTTGCACGTGGCTTGCTGCAAAATGATGCTGAATGGGACTAGTGCCTTTCAGAAGCTGCTGGAGTGTAACTGCCCAGAAGCTTGCGGCAGCTTTTTGCCAGCCTGCTGATTTTCAACAACGTCATCAATCATGGGCGGCTGTGGGACATGCATAAGGGAGCCCTTACGGAGGATTTCCTGCACCAAGCACGCCAGGTGAGTGGCCAAAAGGCCTCCACAAAGGAAGTGTATATTGCAAGCCTCCCTTTCGTTGGGTTGTGATGGTATAAGTTGTGCTCTGCTATCATCTTTGAACTGCTGCCTGGAAACTTCTCTATTAAATGGCCGATTGTTGGATTCAATGTACCAAAAAGCTGATCCCTTAGCATTATTCCACACATTTCATTTAATGAGTCTTATCACATATTGGTGCAGCAAATCCCACTGGATTGCTTCTGCTGAACCTAAGGCCAAGCTCCTCCAGGTGGTGCCTAACGAGCTGCTGGATCCTATTGCAGACCAAATTTCCTTGCCAGCTGTAAGCATGAAAAACCTGTGCCTTTCTAGATTATACCCCCCCCGCCCCTGATTGCGTCGCGTAGGTAACGCCCAACCGGCAGCTGGACCAAGCCATCCTTGACTAGGGCTTGCGAGAAGTGGAGGAGTTATTACAGGCCCAAGGGAGGAAAACCCTAGAGGATTTTGAGCTGCCTATCCTTGCACAGCTGGCTGCCCTGGGGGACGCTACTGTATCCGAGGAGCGAGCCATGTACATTATGATGCGGCAAGCTGAGTAGCTTGCTCGGGATGTGCCTTTGCTAAATCAGCACCAGCGCTCCATTTACGACAATGTCATTGACGCGGTCCATGACCCTAGGCCAGTGGACAAAACCTTTTTTGTTGATGGGCTGGGAGGGGCTGGCAAGACTTTCCTCTACGGGTGCCTACTTAGCAGGGTGCGCTCTATTGGTGACATAACGTTGTCGATGGCATCTTCTGGCATTGCAGTCCTGTTTTTGGAGGGCGGCTGCACAACTCACTCACGTTTCAAAATTCCTGTAACAGGCCTTTGTGGCTCCTTTGCTTGCTATGTTCCCCTGAACAGTCCACAAACAGCATTGATTCCGGCTGCATGCCTCATTGTGTGGGATGAGGCACCCATGGCCCACAAGCATGTGTTTAAGGCTGTGAACCGCACGCTCCAGCATATTATGGGTGCTGTTGACCCTGCCTTAAAGGACATGCTTTTTGGGGGCAAGGTTGTTGTCATGAGAGGTGATTTTAGGCAGATATTGCTTGTGGTTCCCTGGGGCAGGAGAGGCTAGATTGTGGATGCCAATCTCAAGAGGTCCGTAATCCTTTGGCACCGTGTTAAAGTGTGTCAACTGCATGAAAACTTGTGTGTTCAAAGGCTTTTGGCACAAGGCGGAGCCAACGTGGCGGCCGATGCCTAACAATAGCAAGCTTGGGCAGAGTACTTGCAGCGCATTGGAGAGGGCACAGAACAAGTCTTTCCTGAGGTTGGGGAGGAGGCTGTTTTGATCCCAGAAGACATGTGCTGCCAGGGTGACACCTTGATAGCCTAGTGGATGAAGTTTACGACGACCTTGGCCGCTTCACAGACTCCCAGTCACACAATGAGCACATCATTCAAAGGACCATTTTAACTCCTCTGAACGAGGACGTTGATAACATCAACACCGCCATCATGAATCGGTTTGACCTCACCACACCTGACGGCACACTAGCACAGCGCCGCATGTACCACAACGTTGATTCTGTTGTGCAAGGCAAACAGAGAGGGGTTTACCTCACCGAGTTTCTAAACTCCCTCAGCATGTCAAGGGTGCCACCCCACACTTTGACCCTGTAGGAAGGCTGCCCGGTGATTTTGCTGTAGAATATGCCGGGCAGCTTTGCAAATGGCACTCGGCTTATTGTGGTCAAGTTAATGCAACACATAATTGATGCTGAGATTGCCACAAGACCGGACAAGGGCAGGCGTGCTTTCATTCCCCGCCTCAGCATCATTCCCTCTGACATGGAAAGGATGCCTTTTACTCTTCACTGGCGGCAATTCCCGTTGCGGCCCGCATTTGCCATGACTATCAACAAGGCCCAGGGGGAGACACTGCAGACAGTGGGGGTGTACCTGCCCAAGCCTGTTTTTTGCCACGGGCAGATTTATGTGGCTTTCTCTTGGTGCGGCTCACGACGAGGCTTCCGGGTGCTGGTCCAGGGTGGCAGCAGGGCGGCTTTGAATGAAGCCCCTGCTGGCGTTTACACTAGTAATGTGGTCTACCGCGAGGTGCTGTAGTGATTCTTCTTGTGGGTATGGGGTTCTTTGGGGTCTCCTTTGGACTCCTAGTTTTTTTCAGGGCTTGGGCTTTGGTTTCGTCCAAGGGGATGGGTTGGATTAGATTGCATTGGGGCTTTTATATATATCAAACATTCCCTCCATAGGATTTCCAGGCATGTAATGAATTTTAGATAAAGTGACCATGTAGGCTCATCCCAACGACTCATGCCTGTACCTGCAACCTCAGATGCAAACGTACTAGGAATGAATGTGATCATCAAGTGAAACATCGCCAATTGTCATCAGTGTTGCACTGCATCAGTGCTGTGCCGTGCCTTGCAGGCACGGGTTACCACTAGTTTGTTAAAGAAGTGAGAAGTGAAATTTGATTTCCCAAAGCCAATGGTGCCACAAATTTATGGAACCTCAATTAATTTTGCACATTCAACATAGATTTCTTTCTTTTGTTTAAGTTTTGAGAGGCAAATCCAAACCCTTTCCTGTTGTCCACAACAGGCCCACACATTTCACTCCTTGTTGTGAGAAGAAGATGAAAATAGTTGTGATCTTTGGCGATGTTTAAATGCATCCTAATTTTTTGTAGTCTTATTTTTAGATGAAACCAAATTGAAATACATATGTGATACTAATTTGGAATTTTCCATAGAATGACTTATGGAACCTATAGTTCTTTTACTTAAACTAGGTTTGGTGAATCATTTGTCATTGGAATTTAATTATTTCCTCAAATTTATGAGTGAATTTGGGCAAGTTAGTTAGGATGTAATCCACAAATGTGCGTGATTAATATATTTTGATGAACTTTTTTTTTTTTGTGGGGGACAAATTTTGTTGTTTTTTCAACACAATAATTAAGAAATTTTAGGAAATTTTAGATTTTAAAGTAAATATTTCATTAGTTTGCAAACTTTATCCAAAAAAAATCCAAATTATTCTTATCACAAAAAAGAAAAGAAATTGATGAGTGTACCAAAGTTTGTTCTTTGCATGGATGGAATATGTAGGTATTGACAAAATTTGGTTTAAAAAAAAGGTTCATTCATCATCCATGAAATAAATAAAATTGAACATATCGCAGATAATGGATGAGAAAAAACTCATCCAGACCAAGTCCGCGGTTGAGGAAGGCTGGGGCATCCAACGGCATCCAAGTCGCTAACTGGGGCTATTTAATTATTTTTTATAAAGGTTTTTTTAATTTTAAATTTCTATGTCGGGAAACAAGGAAAGGAAAAAAAAGCCAACAAGTCTTTTCCCCTACCAATCCAGCGGTCTGCAATTCACTCAGTCCAATATCCGACGGTGTACAATCAATGACGTGGGACTCAGCCGGACCGACGAACCTTTCAACAAGAGGCTACCACTGGACCAGCACGCCAACGAAGTTGCTACAACCGACACGTAACAGGGTGGTGGACCGTCCATCTAAGAGGATGGTGATCCGCGGCTCGTTGGCACAATACTGACGCTCCGATCTAGCTCCACCACTTAAAGACCACTCATTTGCCTAGACCCCATCAACGGCTCGTTTTCATTTGCCACGTCAGGAATTAAGGCATCGGACGGAAATACGCCCATAAGAATCGAACGGTTTAGATGGACTAGAGTTTTGACGGCTTCGATCTCGCCAGAAATACTCTAGGTGGGGTTGCTGCAGTTTCTGTTCTGGTACAAACTCGTGTCCGCCATCGCCATCTTCTTTCTCGAGCTTTCTCGATTTTTGGGAATTCTTCTTTGCCGGTTTTTTTGTGGCGTTCTTATCACAAATTTCTTCGCACTACCCGTTCTTTGAGAGATTTTTGATTTCTGAGATTTTTCCAGAAAAATATTTGGATGGTTTTTCTTTTGGTTTGGTGCGCAGGAATTCATTCGCCGTCCTTCGACAATCTCGTATTGCAACAACAAGCAAGTTCGAGTCTGCGAGCATTTCGACATTGCTTCCTCTGATTCTTTCTTTCGGTTTTCAATTGTATATTCTCTGCGAAGGAAGTGTTTTCCGGAAGTTGTTTTTGTTTTTATTTTGTCGGAAGAATTTGGTTTGTAAGGGGTTTGGAATCAGAATAGAAAAAAGAAGCTCGAGAATCGAAAGCTTTTAGTTCTTATTGTGAGATTGTATCACCGTCTGGCGGTGCCCGCGGGGATTTCTCTCTTTCTGTCAAGTTCTGTAGCGGGGGTAAAGAGGCGGCGGCGGCGGCATGTCTCCAGGAGTAGCGATACAGCAAGTAGCGCAGGGGTTGAGTGTACTAGCAGGAGCATGGGCCATCAAGTCGTTTCTAGACGCAACAGAAGATCAAAAGCCGATGGCAGGAGGATTCCGATGCGCAACTTGTAACGGATCGAGGAGAGTGCCATGCCTGTGCACGAGGTGGTCAGACAACGATGTAGGCTGTGGGACTTGCAGCGGAACCGGCATGATGCGGTGCAGCAGTTGTGGAGGCTCTGGAACCGGAAGGCCTATACCTGTACAGATCCGCGCTTCTAGTATTCCTGGAGGAGGAGGGAACCAAAGGACTTGAGAATCCGTTTCCCAGCATCTCCACGTTTCAAGGTTCTCGACTTGCCCTATATCCCATATTCATCTGCTGGTCATGATCTCGACCAGCCACACGATTGTCCGGAGAGCTCTTCCACCCACAGAGCTGCGTGTTGAATTCAAATGACTCAAGCGGTTTGCATTACCAACCCCTTATAGAAAGATCATCATTTGCCAACCTAATTCTTGCTGAAATTTACATGCCACATTCTATGCTCCACCATAGAATTTCTGCTGCATGACAGCCGCCATCAAAGCTTTTGCTCAGGAGTGTGGTGATATAGTATGAAGTCTTAGGTTTTGCATCATTATCTATATGTGTACCATAGATGCTTTCTCAGGCCTAGTAGTACAGTTCCCAGAAATAGAGACAGTTTTGAATTGTTAAGGATTTGAGCAGGACTGCATGGCATGCTATTGCTTGTTTGGAACTTGGTTGGAATTAAGGAAATTGACTTTGTGGTTTGTATTCCAGATTTAATTGCTGAAAGCTGAAAGTACCCCCACATCTTCCTCTCCTGGACCCTCTCTATTGGAATATGGTTTCTGGATCCTATATTTCTTCTGGATCATTATATATTTTTCCCAACAATCTGGTTTACAGAAAGATAAATGCTTCCCTTGTTTCACTAGACCAGCGCTGTTGTTTGTTTGTGTTTTAAAAATTTGCTGGTTTTTGAAACTGATTGTGGGTGTAGATGTTATTTGTTGAAAGGTCTCAACAAATAATGAAGTTGTTCTATTGTGGTCACATTTGCTATGCGATGAAGATGGGTTCCTCCATTCCCATCAGTATCTGACAGGATTATTCTCCTACCCATCTATAGTAGTTGCATGTAAAATTGCTGAAATGAGGATAGGATTAATGTTTTATTTATTTGTAATGTCTCTTAAGGGCAAGCTGATGTTATGATTTAGTCTTCTGGTCATGTTCAGATATGTAACAAATGCAGGATACAGATGTTTTCCCAAAGTTTGACTAGTTATGTGCCCAGTACCAAATCTGTAATAGCCACAACTATACTTGCTTGAATGAGGATGGTAGTGACTTTTTAAATTAGTTATGTCTATTGAGACCCAGTATCCAGTGCATTGCAATCCATCTTGCTGACCATGCTTCTGCATCCCTCCAACTCATGACTTTCTTGAGTAAGATTCTCATGGATGTCATGCTGTTCATCCCTCTTGTTCTGAAAAGTTCTTCCGGTGCAATCTGGAGGCCTTAGAGCTGCTGTTCAACTTATCACCCCGTTCTCTATATAGCCTTTCTGGCCCATTTGACTAGGGTTGTCACTGGAAGACAAGGTCCCAGCACTGTACTTCAACTCTATTATCTCATGCTGAGCAGACCTACCAGCTTGAGGAATATTACCCACCACTCAGACTTTCAGCATGGTGACCTGATTCAGTTTTCCTTCTTGTGAAAGTGCTCTTAACATCTACTTCTGGAGTGACTGAATAAAATCTCATCTGCCCAAACTGCTCAGTTAAATCCAACTGCAAGCTGCAGGTCTCTGGACTCACATTGCACTGTTTGTTGATCCCAGTGTTTTGAGGTTGTATCTTGAGAAACTCATGAACACTTTGGTCTTGAGATGCCATTAGGGCCCTTCATATAGTCCTGTTCCACTCTCCCCATCATTAACTGCTGGGAACAGCATCCTGCAGCTGCTTGTGAGCGCTATTGGAGACTGCTTTCCATGTGGTCCATAACATACCAGTCTTTTTGCTGATGTATCATCCTTCACACTGAGTATGTGCTGGTATGTGCGCTGGAATGCATGGTTGAATTGAACCAAAAAACTGGAGTATTCATAACCCATAATCTGCATATAGTGCGCATAACACCTCTGCACTCAAATCCCTTATTATGTGGTGCTACACCCCAAAGCTTGACTTCTATATCAGCAGAACAACATTTGCACAGATAAAGTGAAAAGGTAAGTCCATCTCACTGGTGCTAATGTTTCCTTCATTGCAACCTCCAATAACTGCAAAAGCCAGATGAAGCAAACAAAAGACAAAAGAGAGTGCTCCATGTAATGTGTAGCCATGATGAGTAGGTACAATAGATAGTAACCATAGGACTGTCAGATGACACTATTTCAGTGTATGTACCTCATCTAACATGAAGAATCCCTTGGGCAGAATCCTTTCCAGTTCTCTTCTGGTGCATTCTCCATTATGATAATAGTTGTTATACATTACCAAGACTGAAGACTGGATGTTATGCAGTCATCTTCCCCCTTGCACAAAGTAGTATCGAACATGCTCGAATATAGATATAAGAGCTCTGTTCATAACACTGGTCTTCATTTGTTCTCTTTAGGGAAAACTGCATTATAGAGGGGATGAAAGGTCTTCACCTCAGCAATGACAGTTTGCAATGGCATTTCCAAGTGGAGATGGCAAATTTTGAGCCATCCTGATCTGAATTTTCAGTACGTTTGGCAATTGATGATGAATAGCTTGGCACTGTAAACCCTAAACCCTAAACCCAGGAGGCCTGTTTGCTTTAGAGGAGGAGCACCCTTGATGCCCAATTTGTCCTTAGGGCATGTTCAAACAACAGCCTCCAGTTCAATCTCTATCAGTATTTATCACATCCAAGGAGCAATGTTAGTTCCTCCTCCATCCTCACACATAAACCTACAAAAGTGGACTGAATATGTACTACTATGATGAAAGAAAGAAGGAAAGAAAGAAATAAAGGAGCACTCTTCATGTAAGGAAGGATAGCTAGCTTGCCGAAAGGAAGGAATCGTGCGATCGACGTCTCCATAGAAACAGGAGGTAACTTTTATAGCATGTTTTCTTTCCCTTTGAAAACCTGCAAACTATTCTGAACCATTGAAGAAGAAAGATTCCTTTAACATCCTGGGTGTAGATTTTTCATAGCTCAGAAATTAACGGCTCCCCAGACTGTGGGAGCCACACATGACACAAGAAGGACAAATTAAAAAAAAACTAGCTTCTGATGCTTCCTTGCTACTGCGCGTATCTTGAGGGGGTGGTGGATTCTACAACATCTGAGACTTGCCATCAGCAAGCAGGTTTGGCGTGAGCCTCCAGGGATTGGATGAAGAATTGTATAGGGAAAGAAGCTGGCTTCAAAGCTGTTTGAACAGCTTCTTATTCAATTCAAAACTAGTTCTTGATGGTAGTTGCTGCAGCTCCATGAGCAGGCTCGATGTCGACTCTCATGCTGCGTACTAGTACTCTCTCGCTGAATCCCAGCTGCTACTATAACCATCACTCTGCAGGGCCTTGCTAACATGATCAGCTTGCAACAGTTTTTCACCACTTGACTATAAATCTTCATCCAATATATTGAAAAGGCCGCCAGTTTATTGCTGTGCTGCCGGCCATGCTCTTAGAGATCTCCAACAAAGTAGGGTTCCCGCAATGCCTACCTATATACAAGCAGCCAATTTCAGAGCTTCCAGCACATTTGCAGTTTTAATCTTCTCGCAACAATTTCTTCAGTGCAAACATGCAGGTATGGCTCTCCACCCCCTTCTCCTCTGCGGAATCAACACTGCAATCCTGAAGTTCCAATGGATCCAGCCACATTTCTTTAACTCCGAACCTCCCTTCTCCTCTTTCGAGTTCCCAACAGAAAGTTCTCGTTTGTGCTTTCGTTCTCTTTGTTCCCCCGAACCAAGAGGAAAACAGGGAACTCTGAAAGTTTTCCATGCCACGTGTCGTGATTTGGTCGCACTTTGATGGCACGTACTTTTGAAGAAGGTCGTCTGGATCTGGAATCTGGATGAATCTTTTTTTAGGGTTTAGGGTTTATGGCAATTTTTTCGACCGAAAATTTGAAATATTCATTCCTTGACGAGTTTCTAGAAGGGAATCTTTTTTGAGCGGCCTTGTTGCTCTTTGTTGCCACGCACTACGAGAATTTCTTCGCGAATTGTATCTTGAGGACATATTTCTCTAGCGATTTCGGGGACGGGGGCAGCTGGGAGCTTGCGGGCGGGGGTTGCCGGCGACGGTGAGGGTTTCGACCAGGGAAATCTGTAACAAGCAGCACGTTAGAGCTTTGGTGTACCTCGATAGAGAGGTTCTAGATCACTTCGGGGCATTTGCACCTTGGCACTCTACTCTCGCGTCGTTGATCCGCCAGGTAATAATGTACGCCCTTGTCACGCACTGATCATGGGGCAGGTGCTCGTTTCTTCTCTTCTTTCTCTTATCATTTTCGATCTCCATATTTTGAACTTCTGGACATATGTTGCCAAATTCACAGCTTTCTTCAAAACAACCTGCGCAACTGCAGACAGTGAGAAACTTGATAACCTGAGCAGCTGCAGAACTTAAACTAGAAACCCTAGGTCTCTGATCAGCCGCAGCAGCATCAGTCCATAGTTGTAATAATTGGGAGGATTGTGTAGGGGATTCTGATTTGAAGATTAATTGATGGAGAAGAACAGTTTCTTGTTCTTCATAACTAATTTTTTGAATGTTGTTTTCAAATGTCTAATGACATTCTAAAGGGTTTTTATGGGATCAGGCTTTGTCTCCTCATGAGGCAGAACAGAAGACTCCACTGAATAAACCCTTGACTTAGAGCAATGAAATATGAACCTCCCAGAGTGTTAATCAAGAGAGTGTGAACAGTAATTTTCAGGAGAGGATGTCAGGTACAGGGTGCATTGATCAACTCAACATAACAATTGACTCAAAATTTACAGAATTGCAGCAACATTTGATAGGTAAAATGTGCAAAATGTCTGATGAAATTCACAAAAAATTGAAAGATGAGTCTCAAAAAATTGTAGAAGAACATAAGGAGGAGCAGCGGCAGATCTGGGAGAAGCTACAACAGGTCAAGGAGGAGCTACAACAGTTCAAGGAGCAGCAGCAGATCTGGGAGAAGCTACAACAGGTAAAGGAGGAGCTACAACAGTTCAAGGAGCAGCATAACCATCTCATTGAACCTGATCCAATGTCCAATGTTGTCAAGGTAAGTTGAATATTTACTTTAGTTTATGTTTCTCTTACTTTCATAGACTCCATTGTTTGCAAAAGAATTGTTGCTAAGCAGGAACAGATGCTCGAGATGAATGAGAATCAGAACCAGAACAGAGCGGGTTTCTGGATACCAGAGAATTTTTTGAGCAAGAGGAGAATGACGATTCTTGACTTGTAGAACTCATCAGCATCAATCAAGTTGCAATCGAACCAGTCAACAGGGAATACAGGAAATGTAAACACTTAGCTCAACGTCCTTGTGCTCTGCAGTTCAGTTTATCTGAAGTCACAGGCAGCATATCTGATAAAGGAATTGACATGATTCTGGAAGCTCCTCAGACATTGCAGAATGGTCTTGTGTTTTTCCTTTATTGCATATTGTGTGCAGTAGCTACTGCCTTTGATCATGTGCAATTAAGTTGTATCCTGACAACAGCATGCATGACTCATGAATGTACCTCATAAGGAAGCCAATTGGTTGCAGCAATGCCTCCACCTTCTATTGAAATCTCATAAATAAACCAGATGAAGTGCAGAGGGGCCCACCTTCTACTCCATCTCAGAAAGAACCTAGATGAAGTGCAGCACCAGCACATCATCAGTGATGTGAGTATTGATAGCCACTTGAGGATTCTCACGGTTGCAGAATTGAGCAAATTGATATTCTATGTTTCTTTATGATGTTCACTATCATAAAGTTTTGAGTCCAACTGAGGATACAAAATGTGGACAGAGTTTGTGTTGCCCCAGGAACCACCTTTCAATTGTTTCACTCTTATAATGTGTAATGGTATGCAGTTGTGCATGAAGTTGCTGCCCATATTCTTGCTATGGAGCAGATGTGCCTCTTAAGCAACATCAACAAGCATTCCAAGGGACTTCCTTATGAAGCTGCCTTTTGACCTCTTCACTTGAAGGGGGTTAGTTACAAAGTGAAGCATGAAAGTGGCCAAAGAGACTCATCTACAAAAGTATTACATTCTGTTTGACCCCATGGTATCTTTCTTTTCTTTTGCAGATTCTTTGCAAACATGATATCACATGCAGGATCTTGTACACTTGAAGACTGCATCCACTATGTTAGCCAAACATGTGTGTTTCTGAGGAAAACAGAATGTGAAGGCCTCAAACATTGGACTCTCATCTGCCAGGATGCAACCTTGAGCTGCACAATTGGCCTGTTGGTCCACAAATTTTTAAACAGTTTATATAGCCTGTCAACGGTCTGGTCCAAAACAGTATGCAAGAATTTGGGATCTGCAGATTTTGATCATACCTCTGACTGATGCATACCTCTAGACCTCATGCCATCAGTCAAAATGCTCATAACCTTCGCTGCCACTTCTGCTGTCTTGCCAGGTGATGATGGCACTCCATGTGATCTGAATGGAACAAAACAAGGGCACATTTCAAACTCCTGTCTTGAAAAGGGAACTATTATTGTGCCTGGAGACTGAAGGCTGGTTATTTCACAAATCACAGAAAAGGTTCATGCATTTGAGGAATTCATGTTCAAGGATTATGGTGAATGGTGAGAGTTGCAGGCAAAACCATACACAAGTGAAATTGTTTAATGCACCATACAACAAGATTAACAAAGCTTCAAGGAGGATTGTACCTAACTCCTGGTATTGCATTTCCCAACAAATCCAGAAACCAAATCTCCAAATCTTGTGACAAAAAATTGCGTCTGTCCCGGTGTACGTAACTGAAAAATACTCGCACTCTCCAAACAACTGGAAGAAAAGCTAAAGTAGAAGCAGTTGGGAGACACAGCTGAAGAGAAGTTGCTACTTACAAGTGACACTGAAAATACAGGACATGAACTTTTGCGAAATGCTTTGCAACGATTGGATATTTTGTCAGCAAATTAAATTATTCTGCAGAGACAATTTGTAGCAGAAAACAAGCAAACGAAGATACGCTTGCAGAAAGAATATCATGGACGTGCTTGCCTTCAGAGTTTGTCCGGAGTTTTATGCCTTCAGAAACTCTAGCAACCTCAGTTTCTGTTTACATATCCAGAGGTAAAAAGGGAGATTCAGTTGGGATTTTAGCTGAGGCCTCGAGAGACATAGCTAATTATTCCCACTTTATGATCATCGCCGGAAGATCATGTCATATAATAATATTGTTAAGCAATTGACATAATCTCCCTCCCCAGACCATAACCGATGACTACTCGGACATCTGGGATGAATGCCCTTGTCGCTGTCCGCATAACCCCCTGCTCCCCTCTGGCCAACCCAGTACGTAACTGGAGATCTCTCCACCAATGGGGTGACACCACACCGCCGATTTCTAGGGAGGAACCGGTTATGGGGTTTAGGATGATGCATAGGGTTTAAGGGTTTAGGATGCCATGACTTTGTGAAGGTGCGATGGCGACCTCGACTCCAGGAGGCGATGGAGCTTCAGACACGAAGAGAGGCATGGCGACCTCGACACCAGGAGGCACTTCAGACACAAAGAGAAGCATAGCGACCTCGACACCAGGAGGCGACGAAGGAGCTTCAGACACAAAGAGAAGCAGGCTTGCAGCTTTACATCGCAAACATGCTGCTGCTGTAGCTGCTACAACCACTCCTTCACCCTCCAAGCAACCCCCTCCTTCTTCCTCTTCGCCTGCTTCCTTCCGAATTTTCAGTACTGCCCCTACTGCTCTCTCCCTCATTGCACTTCTGCAGTTCTGTATTTTTGGCATGGATTATTTGGTTGTAATCTTGGCTCCATGGAAGATTAGGAACTATGTATGTAGGGGTTTGAGGTTCGTTTTTGAGTTTTTTTTTTTTTTTTGGGTGGTTGTTTTTTTCGGCAATTTTTTCTAAACACTGTTTTTGTTTTGAAATGATTTTTTTTTAAAATCAAAGCTTTTTATAGGCATATCGTAAAACAAATTTTTGTTCAGAATAATATTT
>Ga0116227_10009076_pt1 | contig 18271 bp, 15 predicted proteins | sample S1TSphgellanicum_FD_89693 | JGI IMG/M metagenome (GOLD analysis project Ga0116227, IMG submission 89693) | Host-associated microbial communities from peat moss isolated from Minnesota, USA - S1T2_Fb - Sphagnum magellanicum MG | ecosystem: Host-associated > Plants > Peat moss > Unclassified... | reverse complement strand
GGGGCCGCAGGATTGGCGGCAGCGCTGCCGGCGGCCTGGGTTTTTCCAGTCGGCGAGGATGCGCCAGGCACTGGTTTTGTCGGCGCACTGCTGCAACCGGCAATCAACAGGGCACTGAGCAGCAATGCGCTGGCACCAGAGAACTTGAGCTTATGCGTCATGATCATGGCCGTATCACTTGAGGGTTTCATAAATCTCTTCACCCTTTTCGTGTTTGCCGTACTTGGCCGGTGCCATCTTCAACAGCTCCGTGTAGCTCTTGGCGACCCAATCGTCATAAATATTCTGGCGGATGCGCTTGAGGTTGGTTTCATAGGTCTGCATGGCCTTTTCCTCGAAGGGGAAGGCCTGCTCTTCCAGCAGCAGGTTGTATTGCTCGAGTTCCAGACCGGACAGTTTGGTCGGACGATCCGAATCCAGCATCGCCTTGCCAAAGTCCTGATACAGGCCGCCGAGTTCAAACGTGGCTGCGGTGGTGATATCGCTATAACCATAGCTGCCGGCCTTGGCGAGACTCTGGATTGCGGTATCCATGGCCGCCTTCTTGCGCGGCAGGCTCTTTTCAACCGGTAGGGTCAGGCGAACCTGCTTGGCATCAGCAATATTGAAGCGGGCGAGTTCCATCGCGGCCTTCGCAGCCTGTACGTGAGTCTTCTCGGTACGTTCGGCACCCGCGCTATCGTCAGCCGCAACGATTTCACGCAGCCAACGGCTGAGCTGTGCGGTATCACCGCTGTCACGGCTGTAATCGGCGAGGCGGCCACGTGCTTCCATCGAACGAGCCAATGGACGTGGATAGCTGAGGACATAGGTCTCGTAGGCTTTTGCGGCATCCGCAGGCGACTTCGCCTGATCGAATAACGTTGCCGCCAGCCAGCCCGCTTCACGACGCGTATCCAGCGTTTCGGTCTGGCGTGCAGCGATGCGGCGATAAGCCTGGGCGGCCTGCAGCGGCTTGTTGTCCTTCTGGTAAGCCACCGCCAGTTTCTTGTCGACATCCGGCCCCAATGCATGGCCCGGATAGCTCTGCTGGAAGTTCTCCAGAACCTTTTCAGCAGCAGGCCAATCTTCAAGCTGGATCAGTGCGGCAGCACCATCGTATTCGGCCGTCGGGCGAATCTTGGATTCCGGGGCCACCTGGGCAACACGCAGGAACTGCTGCGACGCTTCACGCAAGTTGCCAGCGGTACGCGCCGCTTCGCCTTGCTTATAAACCGACGCCGCGAGCTGTTCGATGATTTCAGGACGTGATGCGCTGTCCTTCGCCGTCAGCTTCAGTTCTTCGGAGTACGCCGTTTCGGCTTCCGGATAGTGCTTCAATGCGAATTGCGAATCCGCGGTCACGCTCCAGGCCGAACGGCGCAGCTGGTAAGCCACGGTGCGCGGCGACTTGAGCACGCGTGAAGCGGTCTTGATGGCTTCATCGTAGGCCTTGAGTTCATACAGATCTTCCGCCATGCGCGTGAGCACCGGCATCAACTCGGGATGGCCCGGGAAGGTGTCTGCAAACTTCACGCCGGAATCGATCGCCTGACGCAGTGCGACAGGGCGCTGTTCAGCGGGAACATCTTTCGCGACTTTTTCGTAAGCCAGTACTGACGCATAGCCTGCTTCAGCCGCCCTGGGATGAGGGCCGTAGCCGTAAGCGGTCTTGGTGTATTCCTGCGCGGCTTCGGACGTCTTGCCGCCATCCAGCAAGCAATCCGCCAGCAGGAAATTGAGCTCCGGAACGTTGGCATCCTTCGGGAACACTTCCATCGTGCGACGGTACCACTTGGCTGCAACCAGAAAATCAGCCTGGTTCTTTTCCTTGTCGAGCTGGCCGTGCGCCTGGTAATACTTGGCCAGATCCAGCATGTGGACGCGCAAGCCATTCATGACTTCTTCAGTCGGCGGCTTGCCAGCCCAGTAAGGCGCAGCTGGATCGTAGGTGGTGGCGTAACGTTCCTTCTCGCGAATCACCAGATCGTTAAAGCCACCATCGGCGTAGGTCTTGATGATGCGCGCCTGGAACGAAGGCGCGAGTTCATCAGACGGATGACGCTCGATGAACGCCGCATAGGTATCCGCGGCATCCGAGTAGCGTTCCTTGTCGAGGAAGGCTTCACCCAGTGCGGCATAGATCAGGGGATAGAAGCGGGGATCGCCTTTCTTGGCAAGATACTCGTTGACTCCCTTGCCACCACCCAGCGCAATCAGCGAGAAGCTGGTGACGCGCAGAGAGTCGCGTACCAGATCGGTCTTGTTCTTGGCGATGTTCTTGAGCGCGGCCGTGGTGTCATACAACTTGCCCTGCGGTAATTCGCGATCGAGGATTGCAATGAAGACATCCAGCGCGCCGTCGTAGTTGGACTGCTTGTACTGCGACCAACCATATTTGTACTGGGCCGATTCAAAGAACGGCGTCTTGCTGCCGAGATCCATAACCGTTTTGTATTCCGGCTCGGCTTCGGCGTAACGCTTGCGATTGAACAGCAACTCGGCGCGGCGGAAGTGCGCATCGCCAGCCAGATCCGAATCCGCATGGCGTTTGGTCAAGCGATCGAGCGTGTCGATGGCAGCATCTACATCGCCAGAGTTCTGCTGCGCGCGTGCGAGCTGGTAGAACACGCGATCATTGTTCTTGTCATCCGGATGCGCGTAGAGCAGTTCGTTGTAAAGACGAGTGGCTTCACGCAAACCTTGCGAACTGCTGGCGTCGTTGCCCTTGGCGTCTTCGATCTGCACCTGCAAATCGGCCAGGCGGCGCATCGATTCCGACTTGGTGTCGGAATCCGGTGACAGTTCCAGCAGCTTGCGATAGTTATCGACTGCCTTGGATGAATCCGGGGCGATCTGCTCGGATTTGATGATCGGCAGGATCTGTTCGTCCGGAGCCTTGCGATTATCAATCTTGCTGATGGGAGGCGCGGCGTTCTTGATCACATCCGGCGTGCTACACGCCGCAAGGATCAGACACAGGGCTAGCGGCAGGCGCTTATTTATCATTGAGTTCGCCCTTCATCTGGCGGTCGTAGAGGCGTGCCAGCGCGAAGCGGGCTTCAACCAGATATTTTTCGATCTGCTTTTTCTGGCCGGTAAGTTCGTTGATCGCAAGGGTCTGCAGGATCTTGCTCTGCTCATCGCTGGCATCAGCCAGTGATTTTTGCAGTGCCTGCAAGCGACCTTTCAAGGCTTCTGCCTTCTCTTGGTTGCCTACAGCTTTGTCCGGCGTCCCTGCGACCAGCGCTACTTTTGCGGGCGCCGCATTGCCGTCAGGCATGGGCGCATCGTAGGCACCGGGAACCGAGAGCGTGTCTTCACTGCGAAGCTCGGTCGGAGGATTGTCGTCTTTCCAGGTAGGGGTGCGGTCTTCCGTGGCGTGTTTCACCAGCACATCAGGCGTCACGCTGGCGCGTTCAGGGCTGAGGTTGGCGGCTTCCATGGCATCAATGCGCTGGGTCCAGCCATCAATGTTGTGCGCCATCATGCGCGTGTCGCGGTAATTCTTCAGGGCTTCCTGGAAGCGGTGTTCCGCCAGAAGATTCTGCAGGTAATAGGTTTCCGGAGCATCCGGCAGGTCGGTGAGCTTCCACTCCCAGCCGTTCTCGACATTGATTTCGCGGCGGACGATGGTTTCAACCATGCGTCCCTGCTTGATCGAGTTCATCGCGGTATCGGCACGCTTGCGATTCATTTCAAGGTTTTCGACGGCCTTCTCGTAGAACTGCAGCGCCTGCGTGTGAGCGCCCAGCTTGTCGAGAGAGTAGGGAATGGCCAGCCAGCCTTCCTGCACGGCAGGATCCATCGGATCACGATTGATCAGCGTGACCCAAGCCACCAGCGCGCGCTTCAGCGCGGCTTCTTCGGTCTTGCCCAGTTTTTCAAGGCGGAAATTACGCAGGCCAGCGCGCTTGAAGATGTCGTTGTCGACAAATCCCGGACGTAGCAGAACACCAAGAGTCGAGAAGCTGCTGAAGAACGGCTTGTCATCCGGATCAACAACGTCGCTGTGCTCCTGCTTGGCGCCACGCGGCGCAAGCTCTGCCCAGCCCAGACCGAGCAATGCACGATTGGAGTAAGGACCTTCGGAGCGCACGCGGCCAAAAATAGCCTTGGCACTGCCGCCCAACTGGTTATGCAGGAAGTGCCAGCCCAGCGTGAGGTTGGCCTTGTCGCGCAGCGCGAGATCTTCCAGCGTCATCACGCGCATACGGCCAACGCGATCCAGCAGGTCGCGACCCTGCGGGGCGCGGCCGTCATTGATGAGTGCAACACCGAGGTTGTAGCGGGTGTACTGCGATTGCTTGCCGGCGTTATCCAGATTGGTCAGGACACTGACTGCTTCGTTGTAACGGCCCTGCGCCATCAATACGCGGGAGAGCAGGTCCTGCCATTGCTCGACCAGCTGCTTCGGCAGTTTTTCCTGCATCTTGAGCAGCGCGTTGCGCGACTCATCCAGGTAGCCACGCTGATAGCTGAACTCGGCCAATCGCAGGCGCGCGCGACCGAGCATGAGCTGATCATTGGTCGTCTGTGCAATTTCACGGTAAATCGGTTCGGCCTTGTTGCCCATGCCGAACGACAGATAATTTTCAGCCAGCAACCAGCGGGCATCGCTGGAAAGCTTGGATTCACGATCCATCTGCAGCAGCTCGGTCAGCGATGAGAAATAACGCCCCTCGTCCGTCTGATACTGCACAGCAAGAAAATTGGGATCTTTAACGCTACCCGGGGTGTACACATCGGCTGCATATGCAGTCGAAATGCCCAGCGAGGCAGCAAGCAGCAGTAACGATGGTTTCATCGCGTGCTCCTCACTTGCTGAAGGGTGAGGCTGGGTGCCGCCATGAAACCGGTTCGGACAAGCATCAGTTGAAGATCGGTGTCGTTGTAGTTTTTATCGAAGACGGCTTCCAGATTGCCGGTGATCGGCAAGGCATCGGGCTTGGCGTCGGCGAACTGGCCGCTGAATTCGGCGCGAATCCTGTGCGGGCCGGGCTCAAGGTTGAGGCGCACGACGCGGCGCAGTCCCTTATGCAGCAGGAAAGCCAGCGATTCGGTGTCGTCAAAGGTGAATTTCTGTGGCTGGCCGCCATCAAATGTCACACTGAATTCCTTGACCAACATGCCACTCAGGCGCACGCCGAGAAAGACATTGGTGCGCGTATAGGGAGGGTACAGGCTGTCCTGCTCCACTGCCGTCGCATCGCGATTGAATTCCAGAACCTGATCCTTGAGGCCTTGGATGGTCTGATCAAGTTTGAGTGCATTGCTGTCGGGTGGTGGTGCGACTGGCACCTCCGCCCAAAGTGCGCCGGAGGTGGCGCAGCTGGCAACAACGATAAGGGCTCTCACGGCCTCACGGCACGATTTCAAGGGCATCAGGAGTAGTACTCGAAAAGGTCGAACCGAGTTTAACAAAACAAAATGAAATGACGCAGGCAACTGTTCCAGTGCGTTAATTTCGGCGATGAACGGTTTGGCACAGTTATTGGGGTGTGTTGCGTCATAGGACTACAGACAGATTGAAAAGTGCCTGCCGTATTGCTCCGGTATTGACATCTTCTCCACGCATGTTGTTCTAAAATGTAATAATAAACAAATAATTAATTATTATATATAACAGCAGTGCAGGTGTCTGCAAGCTTTGTGCCTCTAGAAACCTGCCGGAGTCTTGAATCCGTCTTTCCAGCGCCTCAGCACGGCAAAGACCTGCTCCGGATCGGAGCTTATCTGATTGGAGTGACTTTGAGCGGCGCGAATCACATCCGGCTTGTCGGTTCGCAGGAATGGATTGGTGTCGAGTTCAATTTGTAATGAACTTGGCAGACTGGGCTGATTCTGGACGCGTAGTTGCCGCACGGCGTTCAGCCGCGCCAGCAATGCCAGGTTCTCAGGCTCCACTGCCACCGCAAACGCGAGATTCGACAGGGTGTACTCATGCGTACAGTACACCTGTGTCTGTGACGGTAGTGCTGCAAGGCGCTTGAGCGAAGCGTGCATCTGCTCCGGCGTACCTTCAAACAGGCGGCCACAACCGGCGGAGAACAGGGTATCACCGCAGAACAATTGCTGGTCCGCGTAATAGGCAATATGCCCGAGGGTATGCCCAGGAACCGCAAGCACCTCAAAGGTCTGTCCAAGAACCGTTACTGCATCACCGTCATCCAGCGGATGCGTCAACTGCGGAATTCTTGAAAATTCGGCTCGTGGGCCATAAACCGGAACCGGGCTGCGTTGCAGAAGTTGGTTGATGCCGCCGATATGATCAGGGTGCCAGTGCGTAATCAGGATCGCCGTCAATTTCAGCTTGCGCTGCTCAAGCGCTTGCAGCACCGGCGCAGCGTCGCCCGGATCAACGATCACGGCATCGCCGCCTCGTGAAAGCAGCCAGAGGTAGTTATCGGTAAAAGCGGGGATGGCATGGACGTCTAACATCATTATGATGTTGGCTATGAGCAAGACAAACGTCAAACGCCTATGACCAGCGGCACGCGAGCGCGACGTGGTGGCAGGCCGTTCAGCCGGCAAACCTTTGACCTGTGGCTGAGCTCTCAGCGCGGCCGCAGGCTGCTTGAAGTGGAGCAGCAGGAAGTGCGCCGGGTGTTGCCAGACGTTTTTGGCCGCCATCTTCTGCAGATCGGCAGCTGGGGACACGGCGGCCAGCTCCTGACAGGCAGCGAAACCTTGCATAGCGCCGTTTTGGGCACGGTCAGTGGCCTGGGGGCTCAGGCACTGACCGAACCCGAGAATCTGCCGGTGCTCAGTAAAAGCGTGGATGCAGTTCTGCTTCCGCACACACTGGAATTTGCACGCTCTCCGCAGGCCGTGCTGCGCGAGGTCAACCGAATCCTGACCGATCGAGGCCGCATCTTTGTTCTTGGGTTCAACCCCTGGGGCGGCTGGGGAATGCGACAGGCCATTGGCCTGCGCTATCGCGCGTTTCCGCAGGGTGCGCGCTTCCACGGCGTTGGACAAATGTGTGACTGGCTGGAATTGCTGGATCTCGAAGTGGTTGAGGTCCGCCGTTACGGCGTTGGCTTTCCTTGGCTAGAATCGCGCTCCGACGGCGACCCGTTTGATATTGGCAGTCTCACCCAACCGCTGGCTGAAGCTTATTTGTTGGTGGCCAAGAAGCGTGTCATTCCAATCAACCGGATTGGAAAAGTGCAGCGTGCACAAATCAAACCACTGATCGGCGTGCCAGCTTCCGAGGCGCGTTCAAGTACCGCAAATTTCGAGAACGATCAGGCGTGAAAAAAATCACGATTTATACCGATGGTGCCTGCAAGGGAAATCCCGGGCCAGGCGGCTGGGGCGTGCTGTTGGAGTACAACGGCCGCAAGAAAACCCTGCACGGTGGCGAACCACTGACCACCAACAACCGCATGGAGATGATGGCGGCGATCAGCGCACTGGAAACGCTGCGCGAAGCCTGCGAAATCACCCTGTTCACGGATTCGAAGTACGTGATGCAAGGGCTAACTGAGTGGCTGCCCGGCTGGAAGGCCCGCGGCTGGAAAACCGCCAGCAAGCAACCGGTCAAGAATCAGGATCTGTGGGAGCGTCTGGATGCCGCAGTACAACGGCACAAGATCGAATGGCGTTGGGTCAAGGGCCATGCCGGTGATCCGGGCAATGAAATGGCGGATCAGCTGGCCAATCAGGGCATAGAACAGATGCAAGCAGCGCGTGCGGCGGAGAACACTTGATGCAAAGACAGATCATCCTCGATACCGAAACCACCGGTCTCGAAGTAGAGCAGGGCCACCGCCTGATTGAAGTCGGCTGCATCGAGCTGAAGAATCGCCGCCCCACCCACAACAATTTCCACCGTTATGTGAATCCCGAGCGTGCAGTGGATTATGGCGCGCAGCAGGTACACGGGCTCAGCAATGATTTCCTCGCGGACAAACCTTTGTTCGGGGCCATCGCCAATGAGTTGTGGGAGTACCTGAAAGGCGCCGAGTTGATCATTCACAACGCGCCGTTCGACGTCGGCTTTCTCAATCGCGAATTTGCGCTGGCCGGATTTACGCAGAAGCTCGATGAAATCTGCAAGATCACCGACACCGTGGCGATGGCGCGACGCCTGCATCCCGGACAGAAGGTGAACCTGGACGCCCTGTGCAAACGCTACAGCGTCGACAATTCGCACCGCGACCTGCACGGCGCCTTGCTGGATGCCCGTTTGCTGGCAGACGTCTATCTGGCGATGACCGGTGGCCAGTCCCGTCTGACACTCGATACAGCTGATACCGGTGGCACGCCACGCAAGTCACGCCTGGATGAGTTGTTACCACCGAAGGAAGCTGCGCTGAAAGTCATTTCAGCGACCGAAGCCGAACGCGTGGCGCATATCGCTCGCCTGGAATACATCAAGAAGAAAGCGGGCAAATTGCTATGGAGTGATGAACTCGCGCAGTAGGCAGACGCGCTGTTTATTCGATTTCCAGGTCGGCAGGCGCGCCGCTGCGCTTCTTGACGTAGCGCGCTATCAGCAGGCTGATGGCCAGCAGGACGATGGTGAGCGAGAGCTGTCTCGCATCAAAAATCTCGCTCAGCGGTGGTTCGTGCCCGGACAGAATCACATCCAGACGGATCGATGCGCCGATGCTAGCGTAGATCAGCGTGGCGGCGGCATTGCCGATCAATGTTGCCAGCATGAAATTACGGAAATTCACCTGCAGCGCCGCGGCGGCAAAATTGACCATGTCGAAGGGCAGCAGCATCAGGCGCATCAGCACCACTGACATGAAGCCTTCGCGGCGCAGGCGCTGTAGCCAGGCGCCAAATTTTGATTGCGACGATTCACTCTGGCCCTTGGGCACGGTCAGGCGGGCGATCCAGTAGCTGCTGGCCGCAGAGATCAGCATGCCGACTACCGCATACAGTCCGCCCATCCAGAGTCCCCACAGCGTGCCGCAAAGCAATACCAGCCATGAAATGGGAAAGATGAATGGTGGACGCAGCACGCAGACCAGCAACAGCAGCCAAGGCGCGTCCTTGATCGTGTCGTAGATCCAGCGCAAAGCACTGGCGAGAGTGATGCCGTAAATGCTGGCTTCAATCAGACCGGCAAGCAGCAGTGCAACGAGGATGAACGCTGGCAGCCAGCGCTTGATTTTCGCGTGGCTCATCAGCGTTTGCGCGCGAGCGCGGTGACCACTTCAAAATACGGAGGACGCGGTTCACGCGAGGTGACGCCACATTGCTCCACTTCCAGTCCCGCAGTTTTCAGCATGCGACGCAGATGGTCGGGTGCCAGGCCCAGATTCACGTGATCGTAAGCGCGCATCGCTTCTTCGTATTGATGTGCGTTGAGAGTGGCGACGACAAGTCGTCCGCCCTTGCGTAGCAGGCGCGCTGCTTCATTGAGCATTTTCTGCGGGCTCTTTGAATACGACAGCGCATGCATGGCGAAAATGTAATCAAAGCTCGCGTCTGGCAAAGGCAGGGCATGCATGTCGGCTTCATAAAAGCGCACATTGGTATATGGCGCCAGACGCTTCTGTGCCGCGCTGATAACCGTGCTGCTGATGTCGACGCAGGCGACGCTGCGTGCATGCGCAGCGATCAGCTCCGCCAACACGCCATCACCACAGGCGAGATCGAGAACGTCGCCAAACTCCAGCAGGCCAATCACCGCGCGTGCGGTCGCTTCCCAGGTGCGGCCTGGCGAGTAGTGCAGCTCCATGCGGCCAGCAACCGATTCTGCCCAGGTTTGCCCATGCTTGCGCGCGCGAACCGCCTCTTCGGCGCGCTCGCGGTCGAGGCGAGCCTGTCCGTCATCAATCTGCGAGCGCAGCATTTCCCAAAGGGTTTGCGCGCTGCCACCGTTGGCGGTGGCAGAGTAGAGCGCGGCCGCGCCAATGCGCTTGTCCTGCACCAATCCGGCGCGCTTCAGGCGCGACAGATGGGTGGACACGCGGCTCTGCGCCAGTCCCGTGATCTCGGTCAGTTCAGCCACCGAGAGTTCATGCACTTCCAGCAGCAGAAGAAGGCGCAGGCGGCTTTCATCCGCCATCAGGCTGCAGAGCTGCGTGCTTTCTTCGAGAGTCAGGTTCATGAACGGCGCAATTCTACATTGCAAACTGGAGTCAGGAACCCTTGGCAGTGAGATCGACGACCACTTTGCTGGCACCGGGCTGGTTCTGTAACAGCAATTTACTGGCGTTGGTGCCAGACAGCACCTGTGCGCCACTCACCGTGACCTGGTAACCCTGCGGGTAGTGCAGGGTCACTGGAACATAGATTTCGGTATTGCCCTGTGCCTGCGGATTAGGCGTGTACTCGTAGTGGAATTTTCCGTTGCTGGGATCAAAGCTCAGCGCTTTCGGGGTGCCTGCCGTTGCTTGCGGATAGGTTCGCTCCAGCAGCTTGAGCTTGTCGACTTTGACCGTGCTGAGATCCGTATCCTTGGCGAACATGCCCTGGCCGCCAGAGGTCTGGCTCTCCGTCGTGGGATCGCCCCATTCCTTGTAAGCCCAGTATTGCCAGCCCGTGAGCAGGCCATCAGCCTGCTCGGTGACCTGCGTGATGTCGGCGAGATCGTCGCTGGCGCCAAACTCGGTGATGAGCGAGGTCGATTTCATCCGCGTGACCGCACTTTCTGCCGCGTTGTTGACCAGTTCGTGGAGCTGCGGGCACAGCGGCAGATCGGTGAATCCCTGTGAATGCAGGAGCAGGCCAAGCAGGCAGTACTTGTGCCAGGAAAGCCCGATATTGGCGTCATTGATCGGCGTCAGGCCTAGCCAGCTTTCGGCACTGCCGTTGAGCAGGAAATTGGGCTCGTAGAACACGATATTGCCGGCGTCTGCTTCACGAATGCCTGCGCGGAAATAATCGAATGCAGGCTGCATGAACTGCGTATCGAACAGTGGGCAGCCCAGCGGGCTGGCACAGGTCAGCCATTGCGTACCGGGGAAGGGCTCGTTCAGGAGATCGTAGCCGCCGTGGTGATCCTGGTCTTTCCACTTCTGCGCCACCGCTTTCCATGCGGCGCGGTAGTGATCCCAAATGCCATTGTGGTTGTTCCAGAAATTGTCGAACACGGCATAGGCCGCGGGCAGGAAGTATCCGGCCGGAAATGGAACACCGGGAATCACCGGCACGCCATTGTCGTAAACCGCCCAGTCGGGAAATCCTTCACCGCCCAGTTTCTCGCTGTAGATGTCCTGGTGGAAATCAAACAGCACGTAGATGTCGCGGCTGGCCAGCAGTTGCACCACGCGGTCGACACTGGCGAGATAAGCTTGGTCAATCACGCCCTGCTGCGGCATTACGCCAGCAAACAGAACGCCCAGACGTACGCTGTTGAAGCCATGATCGCGCAGCCAATCGGCATCAGCAGCGGTGAAACCTTCGGCGCTGTTGGGTGGGAAGTAGGGTTTGATCTTCCAGACCGCATTCATGCCATGCAGCAACACGACCCGGCCCTTTTCATCCACCATGAAGCTGCCGCTCTGCCGCAGTTGCGATGGGGTAGAGCCTGAGCCTGAGTTGGCTGGTTTGCTGGATTGGCTGCAGGCAGCTATTCCCAATAGCAAAAGCAGGCAGATACCGCGCACAAGATATTTCATGGATTCGACGCTCCCCGCGTTCAATATTTTTATTTTTGGAAAAACCTTACCTCCCGCGCATCTATGTGCCCGCAAAGGTGCTGTACATCCTGTTGCCACCGCTCTCCACATCCTGCGTCCGCGGCATTCGGGCATCCATACCCTCATAAAAAAACCCGCCACGTCTTGGCGGGTTTTATCTATCAAAGGCAATCAGTTGCCGGCCGGGGTATCGCCGTCTTCGCTGGCGGCCGAGGCAGCAGGTTCGCTGCTGGCCAATGCTGCGGATACCGGAGTCTCAACGCCGGTTTCAGCAGCTTCTTTCTTGCCCTTGCTGGTGGCCAAAAAGGCACGCGACATGGGCGAGGGGATGACCGGGGCAACGGCTGTCACGATCGGCTGCATCGCTTCATAAGCCCGTTCACGTGCCTGGGCGGCGCTTTTCTGAACGGTGTCGCTGGCTTTCTGGGCGGCAGCCTTGACTTGCGCTACCGGACCTTTGACCGCTGCCTTGACCTGCTCCACGGGCCCCTTCGTCGCCGCTTTAACCTGGGCAACCGGGCCTTTGACGGCGGCCTTGGTCTGGGCCACGACTTTTTTCTCGATCGCCTTCGCCTGGGCGACGGGTTTCTTGACCGCTGCCTTGACCTTGGAGACGACTTTCTTTTCGGTGGCTTTTGCCTTTGAGACGACCTTCTTCTCAACCGACTTGGCTTTCGAAACGACTTTCTTTTCCGCTGCCTTGACCTTGGAGACCACCTTCTTTTCTACTTTCTTGGTTTTGGCGGCGACTTTTTTCTCAACCGCTTTGACTTTGCCGGTCGCTTTCTTGACGTTGTTCTTGGCGCTGGCTTTTACTTTGGCCACGGCTTTCTTGGCAGAGGCTTTGAGCTGGGCCAGCTTGCTGGCAGGCTTCTTTGCAGGCTTGCTGCCTTTTGCAGACTTCTTCATAAGGTTCACGAGCTCCATACAAGTTGCGGCCTAGCTGGCCGAGGGTCGCGTGCATAAATGATGCCGCGGAAAACCACTAACTGAACTGTGCGCGCTACACCGCTGATGAAAGCGGCTGTTCCGGAACAACGGGCTGGCGACGGCATTGTCGTATCAGTGATCAAATCAGACAGTCGCCTTGAATAAGGTTTTTGTCGACCCAATTTGGAAGCTGATCGGGATGGCGCTCTGACGGCGGCCATTGGTTTCCCTACTTGACTTTCCCCCCGGAATAGCGACCGAGTGTATGAGTGCTCTAAGTCACTGTCAACGCGATTTTTTTGGCAAATGCAAGCCATACGCCGCTTGGTTTACGGGGGTTAGACCGGACAGTTATTATTACCGACTATTTTTTGCTGCCTGAAGTGATGGGCATCCCCCAGTTTTCACAATCCCAGAGGTAAGACACTCATGTATCAAGGCCAATCCATCCAGGTCACGAAGCTGGACGGCGGTATCGCCGAGCTCTGCTTCGACAACAAGACGGACTCCGTCAACAAGTTCGACCAGCGCACCATCAAGGAACTGTCCGAGGCCACCAAGGCCATCACGGCAGACAGCAGCGTCAAGGGTCTGCTGGTGACCTCCGGCAAGGACGTCTTCATCGTCGGCGCCGACATCACCGAATTCGGCGCGATGTTCCAGCTGCCGGAAGAAGAGATCGCCAAGTGGGCTTACGAAGGCAACAACATCTTCAACGCGATTGAAGACCTGCCTTTCCCATCGGTCACCGCCATCAACGGCATCGCCCTCGGCGGCGGCTTCGAAATGTCGCTGGCCACCGACTTCCGCATCATGAGCGAGAAGGCCTCGATCGGCCTGCCGGAAACCAAGCTGGGCATCATCCCTGGCTTTGGCGGCACCGTGCGTCTGCCGCGCCTGATCGGCGCTGACAACGCGATTGAATGGATCGCCGGCGGCGAAGCCCAGAAGCCTGCTGCCGCGCTCAAGGTTCACGCCGTTGACGGCGTGGTGCCTGCCGAGAAGCTGAAGGATGCTTCGATCAAGTTCCTGAAGTCGGCCATCGACGGCAAGTTCGACTACAAGGCCCGTCGCGCCCAGAAGACCAGCAAGCTTGGTCTGAATCCGCTCGAAGTGATGATGGCGTTCTCCACCGCCAAGGGCTTCATCGCAGGCAAGGCTGGCAAGAACTACCCGGCGCCGGTTGCCGTGGTTTCGGCCATCGAAAAGGCTGCCGGCAAGGGCCGTGACGAAGCGCTGAAGATTGAATCGGCTGCGTTCGCCAAGCTCGCCAAGACCACCGTCGCTGACGCGCTGATCGGCCTGTTCCTCAACGACCAGTTCCTCAAGAAGAAAGCAAAGTCCGCCGGCAAGCTGGCCAAGCCGGTTAAGCAGGCCGCCGTTCTCGGCGCCGGCATCATGGGTGGCGGTATCGCCTACCAGAGCGCCAGCAAGGGCACGCCGATCATCATGAAGGACATCGCCGACAAGGCGCTGGATATCGGCATGGCTGAAGCCAACAAGCTGCTGTCGGCCCAGGTCGACCGCAAGAAGATCACCCCGATCAAGGCCGGTGAAGTGCTGAGCGAAATCCGCCCGACGCTGAACTTCGGTGACTTCGGCAACGTCGACATCGTCGTCGAAGCCGTCGTCGAAAATCCCAAGGTCAAGAAGAGCGTTCTCGCTGATGTCGAGAAGGTCGTCAAGCCGGGCACCATCATTGCTTCCAACACGTCCTCGATCTCGATCGAAGAACTGTCGACCGCGATGGCACATCCGGAAAACTTCCTCGGCATGCACTTCTTCAACCCCGTGCACAAAATGCCTTTGGTTGAAGTGATCTACGCACCGAAGACCTCGAAGGAAGCGATTGCCACCACGGTGGCCTACGCTACCGCGATGGGCAAGACCGCCATCGTCGTCAAGAACTGCCCGGGCTTCCTGGTCAACCGCATCCTGTTCCCATACTTCGGCGGCTGGCTCTCCCTGATCCGTGACGGCGCTGATTACATCGCTGTCGACAAGATCATGGAAACCTTCGGCTGGCCGATGGGCCCGGCTTACCTGCAGGATGTCGTCGGCATCGACACTTCGCACCACGTCGGCGACGTGCTCGCAGAAGGCTATCCGGACCGCATGGACAACAAGCAGTTCAAGTCCGCGCTTGACGTGATGTACGAAGCCAAGCGCTTCGGCCAGAAGAACGGCGTTGGTTTCTTCAAGTACGAAGTCGATCCCAAGGGCAAGCCCAAGAAGGTTGTCGATCCGACCACGCCGGAACTGCTCGCTACCGTGCAGCCGAACGGCAAGAAGGACTTCAGCGAAGAAGAAGTCATTGACCGCCTGATGCTGCCGATGATCATCGAAACCGTGCGCTGCCTCGACGAGAGCATCGTCGAGAGCCCGACCGAAGCAGACATGGGTTTGATCTTCGGTATCGGCTTCCCTCCGTTCCGTGGCGGTGCGCTGAAGTACGCCGACACCGTGGGCATGAAGACCATCCTCGAGAAGTGCGCCAAGTACGCATCGCTCGGCAAGCTCTACGAGCCGACCGAGTCGATGAAGAAGATGGCCGCCGAAGGCAAGCTCTACTACCCCAAGTAATCTCTGGTGCGAGCTGCGTGTGAGCGCAGCTCGCCTTAAGAAAAGGAAACAAACATGTCCAATATCGAAGTAGTCATTGTCGACGCCGTCCGTACGCCGATGGGTCGCAGCAAGGGCGGTATGTACCGCAACGTTCGTGCAGAAGAACTTTCTGCTCACTTGATCAAGGCCGTGATGGCCCGCAACGCCGCGCTGAAGCCGGCTGACGTTGAAGACGTGATCTGGGGCTGCGTGCAGCAGACCCTGGAGCAGGGCTTCAACATCGCCCGCAACGTCGCGCTGATGGCCGGTCTGCCGCAGACCGTTCCTGGCCAGACCGTCAACCGCCTCTGCGGTTCGTCGATGACGGCGATCCACGCTGCATTCGCAAACGTCAAAGCCGGTCTCGGTGACGTCTACATCTGCGGTGGCGTTGAACACATGGGCCACGTGCCGATGAACTACAACTTTGACGGCGCGCCGGCGATGAGCCTGAACACCGCCAAGGCCGACGCCATGATGGGCCTGACCGCAGAAATGCTGACGCAGACCCACCAGATCAGCCGCGAAGCGCAGGACGAGTTCGCACTCGCCAGCCACCAGAAGGCCACCAAGGCCATGCAGACTGGCGCGACCAAGAACGAAGTGATCCCGACCCCAGCTCACGACGCCGACGGCATGCCGTTCATGGCGACGGACGACGAAGTCGTCCGCACCAACGCCAGCATCGGCGATCTGTCCAAGCTCAAGCCTGCCTTCAATCCGAAGGGCAGCGTCACCGCCGGTACGTCCTCCGCGATTTCCGACGGCGCTGCCTGCGTGCTCGTGATGAGCGCCGCCAAGGCCAAGGAACTCGGCCTTAAGCCGATGGCGAAGATTGTTTCGGTTGCCGCCGCTGGCTGCCAGCCGTCGATCATGGGCATCGGCCCTGTTCCGGCCACGCAGAAGGCACTCAAGGCTGCTGGCATGGACATCGGTCAGATCGACTACTTCGAACTGAACGAAGCCTTTGCGGCGCAGAGCCTGGCCGTGATCAAGGACCTGAAGATCAGCGAGCGCATGGACCGCATCAACCTCAAGGGCGGCGCCATCGCTCTTGGCCATCCGCTCGGCTGCTCCGGCGCGCGCATCACCGGCGCACTGGCTCACGTGCTCAACGAGAACAATGGCAAGTTCGGTCTGGCTACCATGTGCATTGGCATGGGTCAGGGCGTTGCAACCGTGTTGGAGCGCGTTGCTTAATCAGCAGCTTCACAATCTGCAAATAAAAAAAGCCGGAGCTTGCTCCGGCTTTTTTTATGCGCCTGCAATACAGCAACATCAAGTGACTATCACATCAGCTATTTGCCGCCGTAGCGCTTCTCCATTTCATTACCTATGGCTTCCAGTTCGGCATCAGACATATTGCTCATGTCCTTGATCGATATGCCGGTGGCCTGCTTGATGCCATCTGCGGCTTGGGCATTACTCATCTTGCTGCGTACCTCGGCCGCGGTCTTGTTCGCGGTCTGGGTAGCGCTCTTTATTTTGGCCTCGTAGAGTGCGTTCACTTCAGCGTCACTTTTGCCTTTGGCCGCCGCACCCAGGTTTTTACGTTTCTCGGCCATCACGCCAGCCTGATGTTTGGCGAGGGCCTCCGCCTTCATTTGCTGATTCTTGCGCTCTTGTTCCTGTTGCTTGCGCAACTCGGCTTGGCGTGCAGCCTGTTCTTGTGCTTCCAAAGCGGGATCCCAGTCGGCAAAGGCGGGGGCAGCAATTAGCAGGCTGACCAAAAGCAAGGTGGTCCTGGTTCTCATGTCTATCTCCTCGTGGTGGATTGCACCGGGAGAGACTGCCTGCATGGATGCGTAGTACAAGCAGCCATCCTGGCAAAAAAATCCTTGTTGCTGAGACTAACGGGCAGCGCCGCCCAATTTCAAGGGGCCGCGACGGATCAGTTGGGTTTCATTCGAGTCCTGAAATCCCTTGAGGCCATTGAGGAAAAAGCGGGTGACGAAGGTGGCCGCTTCTTCCGGCTTCTTGCCTTTGCGTTCGACGATCATGCGAGCCATCTCATAGCCCGCACCTCCGAGGATCGCCGTCAGCGAATCCGTATCCATTTCCGGAATCAGGCCGCGCGAAATCGCCAGGCTTAAATCCTGCTTGAGCATCAGCATGGTCTTGCTGATGACGGTATCGCTATAGAACATGCGAATCACCGGCTCATTGCGGTACAACATCGCATAAAAGTCCGGGTTCTCCGCAATTTCCTGGAAGAACGCCAGATAAGCATCGTAGATGAACTGTTCGATGCTGAGCGCAGATCGGCGTGCGTTGGTCAGGCGCACGGCCATCGTGCCCATGTGCTGCTCAATCAACGCGTGCAGCAGCTCGGCCTTGTCTTCGAAATAGTTGTAGAACGTTCCCGAAGCCAGGCCGGTCTGGCGGATGATGTCGCGCACGGTGACGGCGTCATAACCCATCTTGACGAAGGTTTTCTGCGCCGCTTCAAGAATAGCCGCGCGATTCGCGAGCTTGTTCTGCTCGCGTTTACCTGCAGCGCGATGGGGGCTTACAGACGGCATCAGGGCTGATCTCCGTTTCCCAGCTAGATTAGCTGAACTTGGAGAAGTCTGGTTTGCGCTTCTCCATGAACGCCGTCATGGCTTCGCGGGCTTCGCCCTTGCCGAGCATCGGCATGAAGTAGCTGGCTTCGTGGGCAATCGCTTCAAGAACGGTGTCCTGGTGCCAGCGGCGCATCAGCATCTTGGCGGTGCGCATGGCTTCCGGCGGCTGGGCGGCGAGCTTCTCGGCGCGGTTCAGGCGGCGGAAGCGCATGTCGGCCGCGTAGTTGCGCAGCAGCTCGACGAGGCTGGTGCCGAGCTCGTCCGACTGGATGATGAGGCCGACGAACGAGCGGATCTCCGGCACGCCGGTGCGCATCGCCAGGCGCGTCAGCGCGTCGCGGCGCGAGCCGGCAAGCTGGATCTGGGACGCGGTCGATCCGCTGAGCAAGGGACCGAGCGCGGCATCCGCGAGCAGCATCGGGTCCTGCTGCCCGACATGGCCGGCAAAGCCATAGCTCCAGTCGATGCGCCGCATGAGCCCATCGGGGGAGGCCCATTCGCTCGTCTGATCGGACCAGCCGTTCGGCAGCGGCGCTTGCCAGAGGGGCTGGCCAAGCCCCGCGAAAACGGCCGGTATGCGGGGCCTTT
>Ga0116227_10009075_pt1 | contig 18273 bp, 11 predicted proteins | sample S1TSphgellanicum_FD_89693 | JGI IMG/M metagenome (GOLD analysis project Ga0116227, IMG submission 89693) | Host-associated microbial communities from peat moss isolated from Minnesota, USA - S1T2_Fb - Sphagnum magellanicum MG | ecosystem: Host-associated > Plants > Peat moss > Unclassified... | reverse complement strand
TTACCTTTTTTTTTGGACCCATTTTAAGTTTTTTTGGGGGTTGAATGATTTTTTATAATTTTGGGGTGAATTTTTATTTAAAAGGGTTTTTTTTTTTTTTTTTTTTCCCCATTGTTGGGTGGTTCTAAGAATTGAGGTGAGAATCACCCATTTAAGAATTGCCCTTTGAAAATAATAATAAATAATAAAATCTCCAAAAATAATAAAAAGATACCCAAGGGGTGGATAATATTAATAATTATAAAGGTTTAGGCTTAGAGGTTTAATCTATGGGTAGATATTAGGCCATACATATTTATTAGTTGTGGGTGCATGGCAATGTGGGTTTAGGGTTCAATGGCACAATGTGGGTTATAATTTTGTTCAATTTAAACCCACATTAGGGTTCAATGGCACAATTTAATTGGCACTATTTTTAATGCTTCCAAATGGAAGTAAGATGGCAAGTGAGAAGGGTAGGGAAGGGCTTCCCTTTAGTTTAGCTATGTCCAAGCTGTATACATACAAAGTCCACACTATTGGGCAAAGGATATGGCATGAACTATGGGTGCTATTGGCAAACATTTTGAGTGCCAATTCTTGGGTGCACATTACCCATCTCATTGTTTGAGTATAAATAAATTTTGCACATTGTGAAATTTTGAAAGCTTTTTCAATTGCAAGAAATTGGTATTATTGGAATTCAGTTTACACAAATTTAATGAAGTTTTGTTCCAATCTTTGTCCATGTTTTCAAAAAAAAAATCCACTTTAATTGATAAAAGTGTGTAGATTGTAATGCCCTTATGTAAGCTTCAAATCCTTATGGCCTAAAGTGTAACCAAAAATATGACAAACACATTGAAAATCAAACAATGTATTTGGTGTAATTAAACAGTTGATTTGACATTGAAACATGTATAGTTGATATAATTGATATTTTAGGTTGCAACAATTAATTACAATGCTACTAAAAATTTTAAATATGAGCCAACCAAAATTATATATATTTTTAATTCATTAAAAATGGAATTGAATGACTTTTGTCCTTCCACAAATTAATCTTGAGTTATTGGTGAAAAATTAGATATATTTACTAATTACTTGGAGTAACATGACATATAATCTAGTAGTTCTTTAAAAATGATAATGTGGAAAATGAAATGGTTCAAACATGGAGCTTGGTTTTTTAGGTCCATTTTTGGGTTGTGAAAACCTAAAGTTTGAATCTAGGTCCACATGTTATACTTTCATAGATTATAATTGATATAAATCAGTAATTCAATTGACTACATTCCTTTTTTAAATCATGTTAATAATTGCAATGAGTACATATGAAATATGTACATATCTTTGAAAATATTCATATTTCAAGGGAATAAAATATGTTGAAACACACAAAAGCTTCCCATTTAAGTATGATGATTAAAAATAAATAAATTGTATAAATTAATACATATGAAATGCTCTCCTTAAAAACCACCAATAGCAATAGCAATAGCAATCCTTGAGTTCTTACTAAATTTGAGTGCAAATTCATCATTGGCGAAGCTATGTCACAAAAGGCCCACTTAGGACAAGAATTGAAATGATGGACCAAATTTATTTTGTTCACTTTGAAATATGGATGTGCATAAGAAGGAATTGGCATCTAGATTTTGATCATAAAAATGCAAATGAATAACAATGAAACTTTTATTTTGGTCTCAATCTTGTCTTTACTAGGGCCCAATCTTTGGGCCTCCACATGCTTGTGAGGGCACCATTAGGATGTACAACTTTTTTGAGAAAGAAAAACAAATGTTAAAGTTTAAAGTACTACCCAAACTAGTTTTCATGCCTCTAGGTGTGAAGTGAAGGGTCCTTTATTAAAGTACCTTTTTTTAGGGTTTTTTTTCAAGTGGCTCAGGTGAAAGGTCCATTATTAAAGTACATTTTTTAGGGTTTTTTTTCTCAAGTGGGTTAGGTGAAGGGTCTTTTTATTAAGGTACATTGTTTAGGGTTTTTTTCTCAAGTGGATGAGGTGAAGGCTCCTTTATCAAGGTACATTTTTTAGGGTTTTTTTTTCTCAAGTGGGTCAGGTGATGAAGGGTCATTTATTAAGGTCCTTTTTTAGGATTTTTCCTCAAGTGGGTCAACTGAAGGGAGCTTTATTAAGGTACCTATGCTAGGGGTTTTTTCTCAAGTGAGTCAAGTGAAGGGTCCTTTATTAAGGTCCTTTTAAAGGACTTTTCTCAAGTGGGTTAGGTGACGGGTCCTTTATTAAGGTACTTTTTTTAGGGGTTTTCTTTTCAACTGGGTCAGGTGAAGGGTTCTTTATTTGTTAGGGTTTTTTTTTCAAGTGGGTCAGGTAAAGGGTCCTTAATTAAGGTATCTTTGTTAGGGTTTTTTCTCAAGCGGATTAGGTGGAAGGTCCTTTATCAAGGTACTTTTTTAAGGGTTTTTTTTCAAGTGGGTCAGGTAAAGGGTCCTTAATTAAGGTATCTTTGTTAGCGTTTTTTCTCAAGCGGATTAGGTGAAAGGTCCTTTATCAAGGTACTTTTTTTAAGGGTTTTTTTTCAAGTGGGTCAGGTAAAGGGTCCTTAATTAAGGTATCTTTGTTAGGGTTTTTTCTCAAGTGGATTAGGTGAAAGGTCCTTTATTAAGGTACTTTTTTTTTAGGGTTTTTTTTCAAGTGGGTCAGGTGGTCATCTAATTGTTCCACCTCTGGTTTTGCCAGCTTCCACTTTGTGTGATGTGAATGGATGGTGGGGGAATATTGTAGTGATGTGAATCCATTGGTGGAGAACACCAATTGGGTTCTTCTAGAAACAGTCCTTAGTAGAACTAGTCACCTTTTGATAGAATGGTGAGATTCCTAAATGGAATGGCCCCTTCTTGAAGAAATCTGCAAAAGGATAGAAAAGAGAGGATGACTTTTGTGGTAGTTTGATAACCACCTGATGAGCCATTTGGCAAGCTACTTTTGTGGGGAGATGAATTCAACTCTTGGGTTGGGGCCACACATGTGGAAAGCACATTGGGATTATGGATGGGGCCAAAAGAACTCATGAAACCCTTCTTTTGCTATGGAATCTTGGGAAAAAGTATATGAAAAGCTCAGGAGATTGTTATGGGCTATGTGTCATATCCTAACCCATTCCTTGGATATTGGAAAGCCAATATACATTTTCATACTCTACTCACCAATACACACACATACTCCATGAGGGTAGGTAGTAGCACCAAATACAATCCTACCATCTTTGGACAAAAAGCCTACCTATACCATCAATAAACAAAAGTAGACACATGTACAAATGTGTGAATGCCACCACATGTGTTTTGGTGGGTACATGAGGCAAGGAATAGTAAAATTTAGTTAGATAATATATCAATGAAAACAAGTTTCAAGAATTTCATACCATCTCTTGAATGTTATTATTTACGAACTTGTCATTGAAAACATTGGTATTTTCCAAGTTCATGTCATGTTGAAATAAAAATATTTCATGTGATATTTGTGCAACATATACAAAATAATGATCCTTAAAGTAGGATTTTTTAGATTAAAAAATGGCTTGAAATTACTTTAAGTTGTTGCCTAACCACCTTATCATCTAAAGGCTCCAAAAACAAATGCTTTCCAAATGGACTTACACATTGCTTCTTGCTCCACTCAACCTTGCATTCACCTTACAAATACAAATTGTTAAATGCACTTTGTGTACTTATTCCTTAACTATCAAAATTTTGAAATGTTAAATCTGGGACCATTAAACCTCCTTTTCTAAGATAAACATTTCAATTCCATTTATGTTAGTTCATTTCCAACATGTGATGTGAAGACCATGAAGATGAAAGGCATCATCAAACTTGGCAAATTAATTAAACCATGCAAAAAATTCATGACCACGCAATATAAAACAAGGAGCTTATGAACTAACATAAATTAAAATATGTTGTTTCATCCCTTATTTCTTGATTGTCTTAGTCTCAATCCAATGGAAAAGACAATTTTCATTAACATGTATCTATTACATAATTGAAACCATTTCAAAGACCTTCGCACCACAAACCTTTTCAATTTAATAATTTGCAAGAATTAATGACCAAACATATGATGAAAGTGATCACCATTTGCAAGGACATAGGTTTAAACAAGGAAATGGCAAGTTTAGAACATCCAAAATAAATTATTTAATTGAAATCCTAATACTTGATGCACTTTTGTGCATGACCCTTTAAAGAAAATTATCACCTTTAACCTACCAATGTTATGGGATTAATGATTATCCATTAAATCTACATATGTGGGTCATTATTCAAATATTTCATTGGCATAAATGAATGATGTTCAAATTCAACCAAAATCTAGGTGCAAAAGTATAAGTAAAACAAGTGCCATGCAATTTGAATATAAACATATATTGATCTTTCTTAAAAATACATTTTTTACATCTAATAAAATTTAAATAATACATAGGTTAAGACCAAAACTAGCAATGAACGATTGTGGGTATCATGTATTCATTTGATTAAATGTGCAAATATAAAATGGAAGTGCAAAATTGTAACCATCTTTGCACAAAAGTTTAAACAAATCTGCTCATGCATTCACATTTTGTAAAACTTGCTATTTCAAAATTTGTTAATGTATTTAATGTTTAGAAGCCATGGCTTGTAATTAGATTTCTAGTTATTTGATTGCATGGTCCAATAGTTGATATTTAATGCCATGATAACAAATATTAATTGGTTGGAATTCTTGTGTTTAGTTTGTTGATCTATCTCCAAGTGTGAAATTAGGATCAAACACAAACAAGATGACTATTTAATCATTTTTGTTCAAAAATCACAAACACCGTTCTCCTAATTCCAAGTGTCAAACAATGTTGCTATATATTGGGTGGTACCAAAACATTGAGCAATGCATATCACAACTTTAAGCCCACCAAGTATGGATAGGAGTTATAGCCTTATTCCAAAGTTATGTATATAAATTTCAAGTACATCCATAAAAATTTCAAGAATGTTGATTCATATGGGGTGTATTATGGGGATGATGGCCTCAAGATTGGCACATAACATCAACAAAAAAACATTTCCCTCTAAGTTTTACAATAATTATATTTTCTAGGATTTTGACTTTGGCATTACAAAGCAAATTGAGATTCTATTTTTCATGGAGTGTTGCTATTGAAGCACATGCAAGGTTTCAATATTCTAACGTTTTTCATTTTCTAGGAATTATGGAATTCTTTTTTGGTTGTAGTTAATGATTTTTTAAGTTATACTTTTGGTAGTTAGATTTTAAAGAAAGGATGGAATGAAAAATTTGGACCTTGTGTGGGATGATTTTCATATTCCAATTTTGGTAATTATGGGAGTTAAGGAAGTTATTTTTGGATAACACATTTCTATAATTTTGGAGGTTTTTTCTTATGTCATTGAACACAAAACTTTGACCTTGTAGGAAAAGTAGAAGAATAGGATTTTTTGGAATTTCTATAGATCATTCACTTTGTTTTGATCTTTTCATTTTTTCATGCTTTGATAATTGTGAAGGAGTAATCTTTTGTTGGTAAAAATTCATGGATGTTTTGTTATTGTTGAGGAAATTACAAAAATAATCGTGAATATTTTGAAACCACTATTATAAAAAAAATTTAACATTTGCTTGTGGTGTTTGTAGAATTAATCTCTTTGTATCATCGTGATCCTTTGGTTTGTGTATTTAAGATGGTGTATATACCATTAAATCATTGACTATTTTGTTGGAGAATGAGCCTTTGATTCCTTTTAATCTTTGAATTATAATCTAATTATATTCTACACATTTGCACAAAATAGATGTGCAAAATCAAAATGTATCAACATGGGTTGTACTTGCAATTGCAAAAGAATGGTGTGGTTAGAAATGCATACAAAGGTTATGGTGGAGGTTGTATGTGAATTGAAGGCTAAAATTAGTCACTTGTGAACATGTGAAATATTGGAGATTCATTGAAACATTGAATACATATTTGAAACATCTAGCATTTACATGAACATGGCATTGTGATGAAACCATTTACAAACCAATATGTTGGGTAACAATTCATCATGGGAACATTTTAAGTTCATTCTAAACTTCAAACATAAAAAATGTTCCATAGATTTAATAGTTTTGAACATTGGGGGTTGTTGGTTGGTTTGAAGTTGAGAATTAATAGTTTTAAATGTCATGTCATCTAGTTGAATTTAATTTGGTAATGATATATGGGAAGACGAACTATATTTTAATTCCATATCATATTTGTATGATTGAAATTAACTATTTCAAATTGTAACATGCTACACGTGACTTTAATTTGAATGCATAGGGAATAAAATTTAAAGTTGGACCAATTTTGGTTGGGATGCTTTAAATAATGGATTTCATGCAATAAATTCTATGATATTATGTCATAAAATGTAACTTCATGTGGCTTGATTTAATGCTCTCAAATACCTTGATAGTTAATTAAGGAAAATGTGCTTTTGCATTTGGTAATAACAAAACTTGGATTATGTGCCACAAAAAAAAAAAATCAATCAATGATAGGTAATAGAAAAATAATAATTTAGCATATTCATTAGCAAATAATAACATTAATGCATAAACTAGAAAGGTTGGAACAATTGAACATGTACTATTCCAGTCTTTTTTTTTTGTAAGGTGGGAATGTGTTTTCATGGAACAATTTTTAAGATGTTAAAAATGTGTTAATGAAATTGAATGATCTTGAAATGATTACACTTCCACCATCAACATTACATAAAAAATCATACTACCACAACTGTAACAAAAAGATAGATGTCATGACAAATTGTTAATGTCATTCATTTTGTGTCCCAAATGGATGTCTAAATGACATGTCTATATACAAGTCATTTGTTTATATAACCCAAAATTGACTTTGAGTTGATTTTGTATGGTTCTTATTTTACCTTATACACCATGATTCCTATGACTACAAGATCTAACCTTTTCTTGTAAAGTTTTTTGATGCTTTATGCACAATGTTTTTTTTCTCAATTTTTTATGGAATCGAGGTGGTCAATTGCTAGGCAAATTTAGACTTAATTGATGACATTATTTCAAGGAACTTTTAGAACTATAGCCACTAGACATACATGATATGACACCCTACCCAAAAAACACGAATTTTGGTCACTTTTAAACTCCAAAAAAATCCATTTTCAAAAAACTATGTCACCTTTCAATGATTTTTTGTTTTAAAAATATGGTTTATGGGATATTATTGATTAAATAAAAATGAATGTACCAAAAAAAGTCCTATCAATACAAATGGAAATGTTCACATTGCAATATTTCCCCAAAACATCGATTAATAATGTTTAATGTAGCCCATAATTGATATGAATGTGTAAAATTGTCAACATTACGTTGATACTATGTGAATTGATGTTTTCAAGTGTCATTCAAGCATCAACAACTTTCAAATTAAGTAACCTAAGCATTTAGGGTTGTTAGAGGTTCATGTTTATCCTTTTATTTTTTCTATATTCCCTTATTTAGTGGCAATAATGAACATTTATTTTTCACTTGTTTATTCTTGTTATTTACAATTAATCATGGGTTTCCAATAAATAAGGGGAAAAAATAATGTCATCACATGAAATTGAAATGTTTTCACATGAAAAATATGCATATTTTGTTGACTATTAATAGTTTAAGAATTGAATATCTATTGGCATTTATTATAACCTAATAACAAATATCTAATTATTATATAAATAGTAATCCATGATTTATGAAGACGTAGTTGGGGCTTCCTTCAACACGTCTCCTTATTTTAATTTTTTGAAGGTATATGATTTGTAGGGTTAAACATAGTTTAGGTACTTATGATTCATATTTGAATTAACACCTTTTTGTTGAAATTAGTGCAAGAATCAAATCATGGAACTAGTTTTTTTTGCTAGACTTAGAACTAAAATCAAAACCATAAAAAGTCATTATTGAACACAAGGTTAGGATTTTAAAATTAAAAATTTGGTTTTTTTTTTTATAAGTAGTTTGAATTTTAAAATTAGGCGTCAATTTTAATTAATTTAAGAATTGTGTACCTATACAAACCCACATTTTAATTTGTTGTTAAATTTTATATCCATAAAATTTCTAGCATTTGGGATTGTGTTGTGTGTACATGGAATTGGACTTAGTTTTTTAATTGGGTTGAAAGGCTTTTGAGTTTGAAAATTGTGATTATAAAATTGGAACAAAAGGGTTTAGAATTTTAAAGAATTGTGTTCAAATCCCCATTCAAAGAACCTCCAAATAAAATTTGAAATGTCAAAATTAGGATTGAAGGTTCTTTTAAAAAAGAAGAACTGCACAACACTCATTTACACCCCATTAAGGTCAATTTTTGGAACTTTTAAGAAATGTGACTATTCAAGAGGTGCTCCAAGCATAAGTAACAATAGAATTTTTAATTTTTAATTCATTAATAAACTAACAAATAAAGTCTACATGGTTTGATGGAAAATAACAATAACCAAATATTTAATAAAGATATTTGGAACTATACCTTGAGTTAAGGAATGTGAAAAGAACTATGTGAAAAACATGAATTTGATGGTGGCACGACATTGTGGGAGTTCATTTATAAATTTTCACAAGTGTTTACAAATCCAAATCCATATAATTTTGTCAATCCCCTAATAGTTTATTTCTTAATTTCAATGGCATGTAATTACGATGTTTCAAAGATACCACCCATTCAAAGGATGGTGATTGATCTTTTCATCCACCCACCATCTATCCCCATGCATGTTATGTAAGTGATGGCTATTGTTTGATTCCAACCCCACTAATATCCCATGTCATCAAAGGCAAAAACATCCTTGGGTGTCACCATTAGGAACATTATACTTTCATTTCATTTGACCCATTGAACTTTAGAAAAATATAAAGAGGAATTAAATAAAGATTTAAATAAATGTTTTTGCTTAATACATTTACTAGGTTGTATAGACTTTGAATTTTAATAAGACAAGAATGTTTTACAATTTTTTTTGATATTCCCTTCATTACGTTTTAAATTTTTTTTAGGAATGTAATGATATTTATTTTTTTAAAACATTTTGGTTAGGAACACAAATTTGAAACACATTTTGATTTTTTTCTTAGGGGTATAATTTTCAAACATGTAACTTTGATGGCATTCTATTTGATTATTTGATTAAGTAATTAATTGAATAGGTATAATTTAGTCATGAATTTTCAAAGTTCAAGGTTTGCCATTGCAATTAGGAAAACAAAAATTTCAACTTTTTCAACTTTTTAAAATTCCAATAAAAACCTTAGGCCATATACTTTGGTATTCAATGGATAAATATTAAAAAATAAATTTATAAGTATATAAAAAAAGAAAAGGATCAAGAATATTATTTACCCAATTTTAATAATTTACCATTCAAGGAGGTGGTTCCAAATGGTACCACACAAAGGTGTTTTTGATTTCCATTCACTATGCAATGTTAATAGTATGTTGATAGGTATTGTTACATTTGTTTTCAGCCATTTCTTAGTGATTCAAAAATCAAACTTTGGCAAATGACAAAAGTTTATAAGTTTAATTATAAGCGACTACAAATTTGATTTTGTGAAATTCATCCACAACAAAACACAAACAATATTAGCACGAATATCTTTATGCCCTAGGTACTCATGGTGGTGAAGGTGACATGTATGATCTTGTTTGCTTTTATCTCTTATAGTGGAACATCACATTTTACTAGGTCTCACAAAAATTACATATAAATTACATAATGAAACACTTAAAGATATTCAGAAATGGGTTGGGTGTTAGCAATGCAATCAACATCAACAATTAATCAATAAAATGATCAATAACAAAGTTGATTAATTGGTGATCACATTGGTTGATTTTTTCATGTAATAGATTAAGTATTGCTATTTTTTTAAAATTATGAACTATGGTACTTCGCACATAGGAATGGGGCATAAGTACTTAAAATAATGTTAGCAATGGCAATATATACCAAAATTTGGATGTTGAAGCTTCATCAGAATGTGTCACTTTTGAACCAATGTTTGGTTTTGGCTTGCAAAATGGTCACATTATTCTATGATTGACCATATGATGCCAAAATGAGTGGTCTTCATTGGTTGTTTATAATGATTGGCCCTAATTGCTACATTTAAACATTATTTAATCATATAGTGTTTTTATTTTCATGGTTATGGGTACTAAGGGGAAAAAAATCAATGCAATTCCTTGGATGTGATAAACACTAGTAAAAACAAATGATGCCAACTATTAAAAATTATCTTACATAAGTGCAACAAATTTGAATGTGGTATTAAATGGGTCAAGGTGTGGGGATGTGTTACATTTGAGAATTAATTTAATGTAAAGACCAATGTTAACAAGTTTTTCAATTTTGAGTGTTAAACTTGGGGGATCAAGTTATTGTGACTTGGATTTGAATTGGCATTTGTCAGGTGGAATCAACATAAGAGTTAGACAATGGAACTAATTTTTTTGCTAGAACCAAAAGTGCAAATTGGAACTTTGAAAAATAATTTAGAACATAGGTTTTTAATTTTGATAAGTAAGTTGAATTCTTTTGAAAATTGGCAAGTGGGTTGAAGTTTATAAGCATTCAATCAATTTTAATTAATTGTAAAATTCCATACATATATAGCCTCCAATTTTAATTTGTTATAAAACTTTGTACCTATGCAATGTCCAATATTGGAGAATTTTAATACGTGGACCCATTTTTCAAACTAAGTGTAAAAATTCTTAAGTTTTTTCAAATTGTGCCAAAACCAAAACCTCATTATTTTAAAATTTCAAGAATTGAATTCAAACTTGTACCTAGAGAACTTATCAAAAAGTTTTTTTAGTGTCAAAATTATAACCAAGTGTTGTCTTAAAAATGAAGAATTGGCCAACACTAGTAAAGACTTGCTTTGAGTTTTTATTGTAATTAAAAAGAAGGTTGTTTAATGTATTTTTCCCTATGTTATTGGGGGTGTATCAAAAAAAAGAATGCCCATTGAACCCACTAAGAGGTATAAACAAGAAATAAAAATAAAATGTGAAGCATTTCAAAAAATAGAATGCATGTTTCGTATGGGGGGTGCCTAAAAAAATGAGATGCTTACTTTGGCAAATGTTTCATTTTTTGAACCACACCCCCATTTTTTCCTTCATGGTACTTAATGGAAAAGAGGATCTCCCACTACTCCTTGAAGTGGTAAGGAAATTATGCCTACTTATAGGTGTAAGATCTTTACCAAGGATGTGCAACAATCTTCCCCTTCATGTGCCTAGTTGTTATCTACCATATGGACTGCCTAAGTTTATGTGGTATGTAAAGTTTGAACCCATGGGCTAAATACATGAATAAAAGCATGTGCAAGATGGAATTGAGCTTATAAAGCTCATATTCTAGTAAAGCCCATGGCCAAGGGTTTTATTGCATGTAGATATAACAATTGCATAATGATGTGGAAATGACAAGATGGGAAGTGGGCTTTATGATTTTTAGTGTGGAACTCATGGGTGTAAAGGACATATATATATATAAAAGCATATATGTAATACTTGGAGAAAAAATCCCTTGGAAGTTGTAGAGACATTTTTTACAACTTGTTTTTTACAATATGTGCCTACTTGTAAAAACTTGAAGGTTTTATGGGACGCCTATGAGTTATTTATGGTTTCTGGACATGATTCAACAAGCATGGGGCATTTAGGTTTCACTATTAACCTTTGCAAAACTTTTGCATTATTGTGAAAACATAGGAAGCTTAATACACCTTCATACAACATAATATATTAAGAGAATTTCAAGCCTTTTTATTTTCACTTTTGTTAACTCCAAATCAAGGATGCGATTATGTTCTTTTGTTTTGATTTTTAAAAAATCCAAATCTATTTTATTACCTTTGAAATCCTTGCTTCATTTTTTACACAAATTGTGTCCTTAATAATGGGTGAGAGGTTTTACCAAAATGCAAGATTAGATTTAACTATCACCTTGTCCTAGGCCCCATATTCTTTGGAATTTCCCCACCCTAGGGCTTTACCTTACACAACAAGTAGGAACTTGGATTAATGATGTATTTAACATGGATTTATTGTATCTCCTCTCAAAGAAAAGATAACAATCTCCTACAATTGAAAATTGACTTAGTAGATAGTAACTTTGATTAGTAATGTGTAAAATAAAACCATATAGTGAAAACATTCTTAAAATAAAGGATTGAGAATAAGGCAATAATCAAATCCATCCCCGCATTTTGAAAATGTCACACAGCCATGGGCTTCACACATTGTCATAAATTTCAACGTATGTACATTATGAGGTGTAAGAAGGAAAGGGATATTATGCCTATTTTTTTTAAAATGAGGGATTTGACTGTTAAAGCCACCCAATGAACTACCAGGTTTTGAAATAAATTTGGGAGAAGAAGATAAAATCTTCTTACTCTATAATTTAAATAAGCAAAAGGCTTAAGCACAAAATAGTTACTATTTGCACTTAGTAGGATAGCCTCATGAACTTTCTATAGAAACAAACCTAAAGCAAATACAAGGAAGAAGGCCTCACATACAAAAAGACAAAATATTCACAACATACAAAGAAAAAACCACATGTAGAATTTCTACGCACAAAAGTATGGTAGGAAAAAAAGTATTACCCTATACAGTCCAAAAAAGGATAAAACTTTTAAGTACTTCCAAGAAAGAAAGAAAAAATCAGTGGAATAAACAATTAGCTTAATCCCACAAAAGTAAGCCCTAAATATAACTTAGTTTAAATCGATAGTAAGAACCGGTTTTGGTAACAAGGTTTTCGGTAGTGAAAATTCAATAAATGGGTTTTGGTAGGGAAAAGTTGGTTCTAGTAAAAATTGGATAACAATCCAGTTACGATAAAACCTACCTTCAACATCATCCCCCTTTCTAATTGGGATTATGTCCTCGTAATTATAATCTATACAATCTACATTACTTTTCCATAACCATAGCCTTTATTACATCTACCTTAACATCTAGTCCTACATCTTTTAATGCAACATAAAAACTTGGTGTAGTAGCAAAAAAAACGAAAATGGATTTCATTTGTACCAAAATCAAAGCCTCAGCCTCCATACCAGTTCCAACCATCGAAGTCATATGTTTGTCCTTGATTATTATATCGGGAAGTGTTAGATTAGTCGCGCCACTAGAATGTGTTTTAACTTCTGTAGGGGCAAGGGTTTGAACTGGTACAAAGCCTTATGCTCTGTTAGAAACGTCTATAATACCATAAATAATTCTAGTACCAGAAGCCACCATTAATTCGGTAGGTTGCATTTTTGGTGCAACCACTAAATCTACCTCCATTTGCCTGCCTTCACTATGTTCCTCACTCTTATGTGTACTAGATTCATATGTAGATCCAAGCATTTTGCCAAAATCGAAAAGTGACATCACCAAATGAGGCAATACTCTCTAGTACGTCTCCAAGCATAACTGGTCCAACTCTTCATCTTTTTGGTAGGATTCAAACGCCTCCCAAATGATCTCCACAATTTGTTACTTGTGAAGTTCCCACTATTCGGCTTGGTTTCTTTTGTTCCTTTTCTCAGGAGTTCTGCCTTCATGAAGGCATATTCCATTTTGAGGTTGTCAAATTCTTCCATTTGATTATGGTATAAATTTGTGAGTTCAACCTTTTGCTTCAACATCCTCATTTCTTTCTCTATAATATTTAGCTCTTCCTAAATCACGCATGGATTATGCCTCACCTCTTCCAAATCTTATTACAACAACCAGATTTTTTTTGTGGACTATTGCAACTCAAGTTGCTACTTGTGAACTTTTTGATAAGTGCTTCATTTTGGCCCTCCATCCGCTTCACTTTCCCCTTTGTTGATTTGAATAACTTCTTAATTAAGTTTAAAGATTATTCACCAACCTTTTAGTTGGCTTGCTTATGTTCAAAAATCTACTTCAACATAGCTTGTTCCAAATTGATGGAGCCCAAAGTTTTACTAATTTTGATAAGCCGTTTGTGGAGTTCTGGTAGCTCATTCCAGTAGTTGGAATTTTCAATTTCCAACTAGTGAACTCTTTTCTTTGTGCCTTCCAAATTCTATAGTTTAGCCTATAGATGTTGGAGGTCAAAGCATCCTGCCAGTTGGTAGTCTGCAACTGTTGTAGTTGGCCTTTCAAGTCGGCTACCTCTTGCAAGCTCTTTTGTAACAACTTTTTTGCAACATTTTTTTTTTGGTTGTAGCCAACCAAAAAGCTTTCAACATGTTGCCCATCATCTAGGCAAAGTCTTTTGAATGAGATAAATGGTCCTCCAAAGACTTTAATGAAGATAGAACTAAAGGAACCATTATCATTTCGGTTCCAATAAGGGGGTGGAAAAGGTTCGCCTTGTACTGAAAATGAAGTGTTAGGGGGGTAGTGGTCTTCGGTTGCCTTTCCTAAATTGTGTGGTAGAGTTCCATTGAAAAAATATTTCAATGGAGTATCCAATTCCGATATATCCCCCATTAGAATTTCCTTTCCTTCTAGGCAATGGTGCAATTGATGAAAGATGGTTGCAAGTGTTTTAGTACCTTTAGATGTGGGATGCAATTTCAATGGAGGCCTTGCACCGAAAATCTATATAGGCCGAATTAGACTTGGATTCTGTGCTCTACCTTTCTTTTTCAAACTTGACATTTCTAGTGATCAATCATATAGAGTATGTTTTCTTGGCAATGACATGGGATTTCTACAATGAAGCCACCCCAAGTTCCAGGATCATAAAGTTGGTAGGAGAATTGGCAAAATGTTTGGTTGCCATGAATTTTCTAGTTGGGTACTTGTCCCATCAATTTCTTCAACGTCTTCCATCTCCTTGTCAAGATCAATGGGTGATGCTAAAAATGTGTTCCCAAAACTTTGTTGCCTTGCCTTCTGTAACATGAGTTTCTGATGTTGTCCTGGTAGTACCTTCATCCTCCTCCTTAGAATTTGATATGATAAATGTCAGGTCTACCGAAAACTAATTTCAGAGTAGGATGTCAACAACTTGGGTAGCACCAAATTCGGTGTTGTCCCTACTTGCTCCGAGTTTTGTTGGTGTAGACAAATCCCATAATCTACTATAAAGATTGTTAAATGTCAGGGCAACATAATTTATCTTAATTCCTTGTTCGGCCAAAACTACAAAACTAAACAATTTTTTGGCTATGTAGGAAAGTTGGCCGCCCTTCAACCAGATTACATGAATTACTGCCAGTAATCTAGTTGCATACATTCCCTTGAAAAGAGAAACCTTCCATCCTTCCTAGTTGACAAGTGCTTTTGGCGAAGCAATTTTCTAGTGGATGGTTGCCTCCCTTTCCCTTTTTCTTTCCTTGTCCTTTTCCTTGACCGATTTGGTTGGTAGCTTGGTGATACCCATTTTCGGTAGGTTCAGCATCTTGGCCATCGTCTTTTCAATTATGAAAACTAAAACTCCTTGGACAACCAATTCAATACCAAGCAAATCGAAAATGCCAACATGCTTGGCCCACTCAACATCCCTTCCGTTGTTGGAACTTGTCCATCTTTGAAAAAATTATCTTTCCCTTATCATAAAGAATCACCACCATTTTTTTTTCTTCTCTTCATGATCTATTTTTGGTGTAGGTTGGTTGCCTCTTAGTTCCGACTTTATACTTTCCCTCATCTTCATTTTCTCTGCCATCTTCTTACTAATGCTTCCTCTCATCTTCACAAAAACTTTGGTGCAAATTTCAGCAACATAATAATAGTGAAAAAAAAGGAAGAATTGAACGAACAATGCTTCCTTTTATATTGAAGTTTGGGTGCCTATCTACCCAATGCTAGTTGCAAAATCGTTTCATGGGTATAAATGAACTCTTTTTGTCTTTCTACTATTGTTTCGTTGGTTTGGATGAAAAAACACCTTATCATGATTACCCCGATGAATCTATCACTAGCGATTTTGTGATGTAATCTTCCTTTGTGGATTCCATATTGAAACTATTCCATACCAATTCGAAGTCAAAATGTTCAAAATCTTCTTCAACCAATTTTGGGAGGGAATATTTTTTCGGATATTCCAGATTATTCTTCCAAGCTGATTCCAAGTTGAAATTTGTCACTGAACTAAAATCTCCAATTGTTTTGCCGGAAAAATATCATCAGTGGATTTTATTTTATTTTTCAATCGGTCCCTACAAGAATTTGATTGTTCAAAAATTGTTGTCGGTTCTAGAGTTCATTACTCTGGTTTGTTGATATCGAAAATAACTTTTTGGTTGATTGTGATTTTTGGTGTAGACTGATTTTTGGTATAATCATCCTAAAAGTCTTCTTGTAACTCTTCCTTGTGCTCTCCTCCTTCATTAATGGTGGCTTGTAGTCCTCTAGGAGCTTTATCCAAATATCTATAGGGTTTAGTTTGTTGATGTTCACCAAAATGGGATTTGGTTCAAACTTGTCAATGTTAACAAGCAGTATAGTATTATTGGGGAGACAAATTGTATTTTATACAAGCCAAACCACCATTTTTTGAACTTTTTGGTGTGTTCCTTTCTTCCTTTTAAAAACCAAAGAACTGTGTCTTCCATAAAAAAAACTTTAATTTTGTGGTTTTGTTGCACTCGTAACACCGTGTTTCACTACCTTGTACTTGTTTGATTTGTTGCCTGTTGACAAGTTTCATCCAAGTGTTCCAATTTGGGTATTGTTATTTGATGAGTGTGTGAGCTCGAACATGAGCTTGTGAACAAGAGCTGGAAGGCATATTCCAATTATATTCCATCCATGTCAATTGGAATATTTTTTGATAGATTTTAATGACTTGTCAAAATATACTTTGACAAAAGTATATTCTTACCATGTCAACAATAATTCACATGTCATCATTGCCACATGGACATTCGACAATAATGTTTTTGTTCAATTCAACATAAATATAGAAATCTACTAAGGTTAGTGCACCATGTGTTGAAGAATTTTTTTTTTGGCAACTTTATTAAGAATCATGCCCCCTGATTTCAAACTTGTTTTATGTGGTAAAATATTATTTGTCAACAGAAGCATATTTTGCACCGCCATGTCATTTGTGGTTGTTGTCATTTTAGTTATTGTAATGGGAGACAAGTTAAACATAGTTGTAACACAAACTTGTTAGCAAAACACATGTGATTATATATAATAATTATCTATACAATAAAAAAAATCTTTTGACAAAAGATATTTCAAACATTCTAACAACTTTATTGTGAAGTGGATATTTAAAAAACACACTGAAAAATTGATGCACAACTTGTAGATGTATCTTACAAAGGGTTAGGTAATTAAAGGCATCACTAATGGAATGTAAGAAGAGAATGCGAGAAATTGACAAATACATTGTTATGAATATTTATCCGTAACCTAGCAATGCCGTTCTCCATATAAAATCTAATTGTTATTGTCATTAAATGCAACATGTTAAGATACTATTATAATGCAATGCAAACCATGTTATAATTACTAGAGAAGTGGGTATTTAATTTATGAGTTTTCATGCACACATTATCAATTGTTGTTTTGCGGTATTGTGAGTTTTATGCAAAACTTTTCTACTCTCAATTGCTTTGCTCCATTTTGAAAAAGACAACAAACATGGCTTGTTGAATTATAATTTGAAAATTTTGATTTGACACTTGAGTTCTGATTTTGAAAATTTCAAGATATAAGGAGTAAATTCAATAATATTGTTAATGTTTACATTAGTTTCCTATTGTGCTTTTGGTTAGATTGATGGAAGGCTTTATTACTTCATTGAATTGGTCGTGGGTTCGATTATGGTTGCTTTGAATGAATTTTCAACATTCAATATTGTCTTTTTTTGAAAAATTCAGCAAAAAAATAAAAATAAAAATTGTGCTGAACCTGGAAAGGTACTATGGTAGACAACAAGCTACTTATTAAATTGTTGCTACTTAATCATAAAAAAATGCAAAAAAAAACATACGCACATAACTTTGGAGTTTTTGATTTGTCTTGCATTTGACATTCACCAAGCATAACCCTCTTGCCTTTCCTTTCTCATGCATGCATGATCTAATCGCGATATGATTTTGAATAAGAATTTTTGTTCATTGAGAAGAAGCTTACACAACTTTTCATTCATTAATAAAATAGTTTTTTTTTTTTTTTTTTTTTGTTTTTTAACCTTGTAACCTTTTAATTATTTTTTTTTTATTTTTTGAATTTTGCTTGTGGTTTTTTTTTATTTAAAAAT
>Ga0116227_10009072_pt1 | contig 18277 bp, 15 predicted proteins | sample S1TSphgellanicum_FD_89693 | JGI IMG/M metagenome (GOLD analysis project Ga0116227, IMG submission 89693) | Host-associated microbial communities from peat moss isolated from Minnesota, USA - S1T2_Fb - Sphagnum magellanicum MG | ecosystem: Host-associated > Plants > Peat moss > Unclassified... | reverse complement strand
TTTTTTGGGGTTTTTTTTTGTCTCCAAATTTTGTTTTCTCTCTTTTTCATTTTCCTTCAAATGGTTCCTTTTTCAACCACCCCCCCCCCCCCCACTTCTTGTTCTTGCCTAGGTACATTTGTGTGCCATATTGAAAGCCCTCTCTATTTGAAGCCATTTCTTTCCCTTGCAAAACCTCTTGATCAGTTCCTACTGCAAATGCTGATGCTACAATGATCACAACCAATCTTCTTATTCAGACCCTGATGAGGGTTTTCTTGAAACCCTAACTGATTTCTGTTTTTGCACTCACATCTTTTGAGTTTTGATAATGGTGTCTATCATCTCAGGTACCCAGCGATCAACAAACCAGCGGGTGTGGTCCACTGGCTTCACCACAGCAAAGATGCTGACATTGTGGATTGGGTCCTCATTCTGGACGCTGACCAAATCATACGACACCCTCTTACTCCCTGGGCGCTTGGAGCTGAAAAAGGCAGACCTGTGGCAGCTCAATATGGGTGAGTAGCTTGTTGGGTGGGGGGTGGGGGTTTAGAACTAGTAGGGGTTTTGCAGAGTATTTGTCATGAATTTCTACATAGGTATATATATATGTGTATCAATCACACTTTGATACAATACTAGCAAACTCTGAAGTGAGGAGTGTTTTGTGAAGAAAGTGGTTTTTTTTTCCAGGTATTTGATCGGGTGTGATAATGAACTAGCAAGGATACACACAAAACATCCTGAGCTTTGTGACAAGGTAGGGGGGTTCATCCTCATGCATATTGAGGATCTACGTGTGTTTGCACCACTATGGCTCTCGAAAACAGAGGAAGTTCGTGCAGACAAACAACATTGGAGCACCAATATCACCGGTGATATTTTTGGGCAAGGTTGGATCAGTGAAATGTATGGTTACTCCTTTGGTGCTGCTGAGGTACAGATGTAAATTTTGTCTAGTTTTCTAACCTTCTTTTTCCCCTAACAAATTTGCTTAGGTTTCTTTACATGTGCTGATGATTTGTGCTCTGGAAATGAGCGTAGGTTGGGTTGCAACACAAGATCGATGACCATACAATGATATATCCAGGTTATATCCCAGCACCTGATCATGAGCCTCATTTGATGCACTATGGGCTCCCATTCAATGTGAGTGATTGGAAATTTGATAAATTGCAACACCATGACGATAGCATTGTTTATGACTGCAACCGTCTCTTCCCAGAGCCACCTTATCCAAGTGAGGTAAACCCACTTGTCACAGCCAAGCATGTTCTATGAAACAAAATGTTAACAAGGCAATTAACTAATGGTTCTTGAGTCCATGAACCAGCATCCAAAGAAAGCAAAACCACCAAGATTCAGTATATCTATCTATCTATCTAGTATTGTAGGATCTGGCAGAGATCTAGATACTCCAATTTGAAGGTCCGGATATGTGGCTCTCCTTTCATGATTATGGTCTGCAACTCAGGTTTTTCCTTTTTCCTCTGTGGGTGGGTGGATGGGTACAGGCACAACAACTGGAGCCAGACCCAAATGAGCGACGAGGCATTCTCTTGAGCATTGAGTGTGTAAACACACTCAATGAAGCTCTACTCATCCATCACCAAAAAAGTGGATGCCCTGAGCCGCATGAATCTGACTATCTTACTTTTCTGAAAGAAAGCATCCATAGAATTCTGGCTCCACTGGGTTTGGATATACCTACCACATTGCTACCACTGCCAAAGCAACACCCAACAATTCACACGCTTTTCTCAACCGAGTGTACAAACTATTTTGATTGGCAGACAGTGGGACTTATGCACAGCTTCCGACTGAGTGGGCAGCCAGGTGGAATCACCCGCTTGCTCAGCTGTACTGACAAAGACTTAGAAAACTATCGGGGTATGAACTTGGCACCCACACATGTGGTGCCCTCCATGAGCCTTCATCCTCTCACTGGCGACTGGTATGCTACTGAGCTTTTCCCCCTTCCTTGACAGCTTCAGGACATTCTGAGAATAAATGTATGGGAACCATCCAGCAGCTAGATTTGATTGGTTATAGAAAAGTTTTGCAATAGCTTTTCTTTCATCCAAACCAATTCAGGAAAAAAAAAGGTACCAATGTTTCTGCAAAAACGTGCTGTGGACAGGTATCCAGCGATCAATAAGCCAGCTGCAATTTTGCACTGGTTGAGCCATGTTCAGAGTGATGCTGAATACATTGTAATTTTGGATGCCGACATGCTATTAAGAGGGTCCATAACTCCTTGGGAATTTGGCGCAAAACGTGGACTTGCTGTATCAGCTCCGTATGAGTAAGCTCACATCTTGCTTTGAAATTGAATCTTTCTTTGAAATTGGGTTCTTTGAGTTTGGAGAATTTTTTTTCTTCTTATCCTAGAGGATGACCATCAAGAATGATGGTGGTGGACAGGTTGTTTCTTACCTCAGGGGCTTTCATGCTGAAGGCAAAGTTTATTTGGTCAATTTTGGATTCCTAAACTATATCTTGTTTGCTGAAACATCTGATTATGCAGCTATTTGATCGGTTGTGATAACATACTAGCCAAGATTCATACTTGGAACCCAGAAGAATGTGACAAAGTGGGTGGAGTTCTTATGATGCATATTGATGACCTTCGTTTACTTGCTCCTTATTGGCTTCATAAGACAGAGGAAGTGCGCTCTGACAAGGCCCATTGGTCAACAAACATAACCGGCGACATCTATGGGGAAGGTTGGATCAGTGAAATGTACGGTTACTCGTTTGGTGCAGCTGAGGTTAGCAAAAAAATACCCATTTTGACCCTGATCTCTTGAATTCTGATCGTGAAGTTCTGTACAAATAAGTGGACGAGTTGCTGATATGAAAAAAATTGTAGTTTAATTAGTACACAGCTAATTGCACAGAAAATGTGGTGTCTTGCGTTTGTGGGGCATGCCAAAAATTCTGCTTATGACACAAATTGCATTGGACTGGGTGGGTTGGTCAATACAGATAAAGTTGAGGCATTTGAAGCGAAGTGACATCATGATGTATCCAGGGAGCTCAGTTCCGAGTTTTTCACCTCGTGTTTTACACTATGGACTGAAGTTTGAAGTTGGGAATTGGCATTTCGACAAAGCAGAGTGGAGGGAGCAGGACATGACAAATACCTGTTGGCAGTATTTTCCAAACCCGCCTGATGAACTTTCTTTGTTCAATGAACCTTTGGAAAGAGCCCAACACAATATAAGCATTGGGTGTGTAAAAACCCTCAATGAAGCACTTCATTTGCACCACATTGAGTGCGGATGTATTCCTCTGCAAGCTTTCAAAAACCCGCAAAATGAACTGGACATAAATATGCAGGGAAGAACGCAATCAGATGAGCACGAAGAAGATCAGAAGAGACTTACTCAAAAGATTGTTTCTGATCAAAGCCTTGATAAGGATCCTAGATTGCAGACCAAAACTGCAACGATGGATCGAGCTCTGGACCAAAGTGAGGCAATCTTGGGGTCAATCCGAGGCAATAGTAATTTGAACTACCATGTGAAGCAAGTACTAAAGAGGAAGACAGACTTGTTGGAATCAGAAGTGTGGAGCAATAGCAGCAGCAACATTCCGACAATACTAATGAGCCCAAAATACTGGAAGGTTGTTCTCTGGAGCCTTCTAGTGAGCTTATTCTTGCTGATTATCTCAACACTTTTTTCAAGAAGAAACCATATCTCTCAACTCAAACAGCAGAAGAGGAGGGAGAACAACAATAACAACAACAACAACAACAACAAGCTGCTCAAAAAATACCCATTTGGGTCATCATCATCATTGTACACACAGAGACCAGCAAATACACGACCAGCAACAAATTCAAGTATTGAGATTTCTGGTGGTCATTATCAAGGGGTGCTGCTACCAAGGGAAGGAGACAATAACATAGTTTAACGAGGAGGAAGAAGGTAGGTGGGAAAGACCCTGAAAAAAAAAAAAGTTGTACAGTGGTTCAAAGTGTCAGTAGTCTACACCAGCAGCAGAGAGCTTCAATGGTGTGTTACATGCCCAGGGCCCTACATTGTTGAAAAGGCTGCTCTATTTGTAATGTTCCAGTTCACAGTTCATGAAATGATGTCATCATCTTGTGAACATTCCTCAAAATGTAGGACCAAATGAAAACTAGTTAGTTCCCAGTAACACCCACCTGGTGAACATCATCCCTCAAAATGTGAGACCCAATGAGAACTACAACATCATTCGCTCCATAGTCTCTCTCTCCATTAGAGCAACTCCACCAGTGTTCAGTATGTGAGACCCTGCAGATTAAAATTGGATGATGAAGAGTCAAAACATACAGGTTTGGCTAGCAAAATGGTTTTGGCCCAACATTTTTGCAACAGTTTGTGGAGGCTGGTAAAAGGTACAGCAAAGCCAAACACCTGCTATTGATTGGATAAATAGTTTGATTGTTCTGCGTAGGTTGCTGGTAAAAGGCACAACAAAGCCAAACACCTGCTGTTGATTGGCTCAATAGTTTGATTGGTCCAGGTACATTGCTGGTAAAAGGCACAAAGAGCCAAACACCTGGTGTTCATTGGCCAGATAGTTTGATTGGTACAGGTAGATTGCTGGTAAAAGGCGCAGAGCAAAGACAAACACCTGCTGTTGATTGGTTTGATAGCTTGATTAGTCAAGGTGGGTTGGGATTTAGTAATTTCCCGCCTATTTGCAGAGTAGCAGTTCTAGTTTTAGGGCTGGGTTTGGAAAAAATACAATAACTAAACTTGGATTCAAGAAATATCTTTGCAGGGATCACGTACTAATCACCTCTGGAGATGCTCTTACAAGTAGAGCCAACTAGAGATTATAACATGCTGCATCATACATGAAAATTCTTTGTCAATTCTGAAGGTTTTTTGAGCCAATACAACTTTCCTGCAGGAACCTGTTCGTACCATGAAATCCTTTGAAGTCTTTTTTCACACCTTTTGCTTCTCCGCTGGTCTGTTTTCCTTTCAAAAATTCATCTGCTTGAGAAGATTCACATGTGATTGATTGCAGGGAAAATTTGTCAGAAGATGAAAGTTTTTTGTACACACCCTCATCACCATCCTAGAACTATTGCTTTCTTTGAGGCTGGGTAACAAATCCGCTCCTCTAGATAAGGTAAGGACTCCCAACACACATTATCAAGTCTTGAAGAGTTGGCCAAGGCGTTTTATCTACAGTAAAAGAGCTCATGGCAAATTACACAAGCACAGCAAGATGGATTTTCTTTTTCATAGACACAAGATCACCACCCACTGGCTTAAAATTGAATATTGAAAGTTCTTCATCATTGCACAGCTCAAAGTGAAGATTTATAACAAAACATAGCCAAATGGAAAGCACAAATTTGCATTGAGGAGAGTACAGATTAAGAGAATCTCCTTTCAATCTAATCACAAATTTGCATTGAGGAGAGTACAGATAAAGAGAATCTCCGTTCAATTTAATCATAAATTTGCATTGAGGAGAGTACAGATTAAGAGAATCTCCTTTCAATTTAATCACAAATTGCATTGAGGAGAGTACAGATTAAGAGAATCTCCTTTCAATTTAATCACAAATTTGCATTGAGGAGAGTACAGACTAAGAGAATCTCCTTTCAATTTAATCACAAATTGCAAACACTGACTGACACCCATGACTGAAAACAAACCCAAAGAAGAGCTTCAGTCATAGACATGCATGATCAATCGGCTGGAATTGGGCCACACAACTGGGAGCTCAGAGAGCTGTAGCATTTGAAACATGGGTTATTGTATAACTGACAAATTGAAAAATGAAGACGGCAGCATTTAGATACAATAAGGTGAGGATGAAGACATGACCTTCCCCCACCCCACCCCAGGTCCCAGCCATATGGTGTGACGTAAGGCCAGAGGCAAGAAGCCTGGGTTACTCAATAGTCTGATCCTTTCTAGACCAGCAGCATGTACCTCTGTTTTTTTTACTCCATTGTACATGCACAAGGAAACCCTCCCTTTGTCATCTTTTTCTTGGGAAGCTTCTCCGTATTTTTACCTGGAAAAAAAACCATATCAGAGGCACATCTTAAATCATCATCTTTTCCACATTCAAGTCTGCCAGAGTTTGGAATTCTAATCTCAAGAAATAATGAATGGGAGACTATTAATGTATCTTTTTACCTTGTGCCAAAGTGAAGAACTTTTTCGACACTTGTTTGTGGATTGGCTCGTGTGATTTTGTTTTGTTTTTCCTGATTATGCATAACCTGCTTCAAAGAAGGGTGCAACTGCATTGTAGAGTTGTTGCTCGTCAAAAGGTTTGGCTACATAGCCATCCATGCCACATTGGAGACACCTGGCCTGTGTTGCTTGGATCACATCAGCTGTCATGGCAAGTATGGGTATCCGCACTGGGCGGCACTTCGTGAGAATGCCAACAGACATCCACTCTGAAGCTTCCTTCTCTGCTTGCCGTATAAAACGTGTTGCTTCAAACCTGCAGATACAATCACAAGGTTATATACATGAGGGGGAAATAAGGAAACTCAGTTATGTTCACCGCATAGTTTGGGCTTACCCATACCCTAAACCCTAAACCAAGTACATAACAGGAAAAAACCATGACCACCACCCAGCTTGCCTTGGACTACTACTCACCCATCCATTTCTGGCATCTGGACATCCATGAAGCACGCGTCAAAAATGTGAGGAGGTTTCAGCTTGAGGATTGCAGCTCTTCCACTGTTGACACACTCCACTTGGGCACCATACTTGAGCAGTGCACCCTCTGCCACTCGTCTGTTCACCAGATTGTCATCAACAACCAGTACTCTTTTGCCTGACAAAAGTTTGTGCAGGGACCTGCTTCCCTCACGTAGCTCCCACCCTTGTTCCCTCCTGTTCTCCACTCCCAGAGCTTGCTGGAGACATGCGGCCAGCATACTTGCTCGAAGTGGCTTGATCACTGCAGTGTCAGTGAACCCATTCTCTCTCGCAAGATTGTGCTCATTTGCTGTCATGGATGTTGCCACCAACATCATTTTTGGGAACCGTGCTGCCATAAAGCCAAGTGAGAGGCCACTCGATGGCAAATACTTGTATCGTTGTCTGGAGTTCAAGTAATCTGAAGCACTCTGGCAAAGCTTACGAGGAAAGTTTATGCCAGTTCCTGGTCCCCATGCATCCTTGTCCACAAGAATCATGTCTATACCTCCTCCAACAGTGCTGCTGATGAGAGAGAGAGAGAGAGAGAGAGAAAAAACACCCACATCTGACAATCAGGCACTTTTATCAAGTCCCCATCAACAACACAAGAAATTGTTTGATTTTAGTTGCTCACAACACTGGGTACTGTGGATGTGTGCGTTGTCAATTCTAACAAGGGAGGGGAGAGAGCGAAGAATAGAGGGATTTCAGGTGCTCTGACAGAGTGCATACCTGCAGAAACCCCGTGGCCCAGCATCTGTCATGGCAGCAAGAATTGCAGCAGCAGAACGGACCGAGTCAGCTACCTGTACCTGAAGACCAACAGCCCCACAGATGAAAGAAAGTTCATTTGTTAGGGGTAGTCCTTTATATACAATGCAAGAAATATCCTCACACTCCACCATTTTCCTGGTTCAAAAGACTCTGAAAACTGGTCTGCACATGAGAGCATATTCCAACAGGGAAGAGAGGGGGAGAGAGAGTACCTGAACACCAAGTCTGCGCAAGTGGTGGCGAGTCACTTCAGACCGGACTGGTCTGCCGTCCACTACAAGAGCTTGCATTCCTCGAAAACAAGTAGGTAAGGGAGGCGTTTGTAGAACACTGTTTGTGTTTCTCAGCACGCTTTCCGGCACACGGTCATGCACACGGTGAAACTCAGCAGTGAAGGTGAAGGTGGATCCAATTTCAGGACGGCTCACAAAGGCCATCTCACCAGACATCAGCTCAACTAAGCATTTGCTTATGCTGAGTCCTATTCCCGTGCCTCCATAGGTTCTTGATGTTGAGCTGTCAGCCTAAAAAAACAAAGGATCTCAAATCAGTTATATATGGAGACTGATGGGTATCTCTCTGTATGCACAATCACTTTAGCCTAAAGCATCCACTGTCATCCAATTCTGATGTGGACATGGGTCACCCACATGAAGACAAAGTTGTTGCAGATGAGAGAATTTGTTCTACCTGCATGAATGGTGTGAAGACCCGTTCTTGCACTTGAAGTGGTATACCCACCCCTGTGTCTTCAACACTAACAACAAGGTTCACAACATCATTCCCATCATTGTCCAGCCCTGCTACACTGTAAGAATGTTCCTGTGCGAGCAGTAGTTGAAACGTTTCCCAACTGTTCCGATCGTCTGCTGTCTCATAGCCACTCAAAGTATTGAACTGATTATGTCTCATATCAGATGGCAGGTCTGGACCATCAACCTCCCCATCATTGTAATCATCAACACTGTAATCTCCCTCCATCGCCATATCCATATCCTCCGTTATATGGACACAGACAAAGATGTGGCCACGTTCGGTAAACTGCAAATTTCCACAACAACCACCCACTGGCTTGAATCAACTGGTTTGCATGAGTTTTCATCTCACAGACCCACCAAATACACTAACTTGTTACAATTCCCAACAATTTTATAACCCAGCAAACAAGAGCAGGGAATGAGAGTTTTTACTTTAATAGAGTTCCCAACAAGGTTGATGATGATCTGCCGGAATCTGCCAGGGTCCCCAATTAGGATATTTGGAACCTTTTCGGATACATACACAGCCAGCTGTTCCAAGTATCATGCCAGGGAAAATTACAGCCACATGCAGAAAAAAAGTTAGCCAACTCTTTGTTATGCTAACAAATCACTGAAGAAAAAATTCACAACTTCCACAATGGCAATCCCAAGAGAATCCTCAGATACTAAAACCACACAGGCCTTCATTGACTTCTAGCCCTAATCTCATGGTTGCATAAACACATTCTGATGGAGCTGAGGTCCTAGTAGTAGGGCATCTTTTACTCCAAAGCCAGAGACATCTGGGGAGAATCATGAAATGGCATAAGATGCAAAAATAGTGATGGCTAAGAGTGGTGTTTTTGAGGGCAGACTGACCTCTATGCCCTCATCTCTTGACTTCCCACTGAAGAGAGAAAGGACATCATCGAGTATGGCACGCAAGTCAAATGGCACAGCTTCAAGTTCTAATCGCCCTGATTCAATCTTTGCCTGGTCAAGAACCTCATTGATGAGGGTGATGAGCACTTTCCCACTGGCTTGAGCTGTCCTTGCATAATCTTGTTGTGTTGCATCCAGACGAGTATCCATCAGCATTTGAAGCATTCCTGCAGCAATTCAGGGGGCTTAGTGTTAACAATCACCAACACTGAAGCAGCAGCAGCAGAAGCTCAAACAGCATTTGGGAGTAGAAAACACACATGTGGAGAATCCAGATCTTCTTACCCAGCACACCATTCATGGGTGTCCGAATTTCATGGGAGACAGTAGCCAGAAACTGCACATGATCACAAGGGGCAGAAATGTGCATTGTTGTCAGCCTTTGAAATTGGAATATATATGGCAAGAGACTACTTGATTTGGAAGCTGTATTTCTACACAAGAACACAAAGATTGTCTACCTACAATTGTTGGAAGTGTGTTAAAATTTACCTGAGATTTGGCAACAGAAGCTTCGTCTGCCAGGTCTTTCAGCTTCTCGAACATCCGACAATTCTCCTCCACCTTGTCAATACGGTTTCTTGATGCATGCAACATGTGTCCAACCAAGAACCCAATCACAAAAATACCTACAGCTGTTGATATGGCTGTCCAGGGCGGAAGTGCATCTTCATTGTACCTGTGCAAGGCACAACAGCATGAAATCTCTCTCTCTCTTCATGATGACTTGGGTAGCTTCAGAGAATCATAAAATCGAGAATTTATGGAGGCAAAAAAAAGCGACAGAATAATACGGTGGCAGTGGCAGCAGCAAATTTGAGAGACAATTCATCCAAGAGGAATGCAAAATTGGCACCCACCTGCATCGCATCTCATGCTTGCGAAGTGGATCTCCAAAGTCAAGTGGACTGACGTAAGTGTTCTCTGACTTTGAAACATTGGTATGCCCATACATAACAAGTGGGCACAATTCATTTGTGATGTCATAGACATTCACTGCAATGATCTCACTCCCGGGAAATTCACGAAGCAGGTTTTCCACAAGTGTCTCCACATCAAATGCTCCTCCAATGTACCTGAGACACAAGAAACCAAAATGTATATAGTCAGCTACACTCCTTTCTGAAGAGATAGATGATTTGCTTCCTAGAGAATGAAACCTAAAAATAAATAAATAGATTGAGGAAAGCAGGCCAGGAAGTAAAAGAAGCAATTGAAATTATTGGGGGGAAGAGGGAGCAAAATGCAGACCCTGCAGTTGCTTCAATACGTTCTTCAGGGGTTGCTTCAGCAGGAAGGTGAATTGAGTATACAGCAAATGTGAATACAACCCCAAGATGTTTTGACTCCAGCAGTCGAAATGGGTTTGTGAGTGCTCCCTTCCCTGATTCTCTTGCTCGCAAAATGTTGTCTCTGTCCTCCTGGCAAGAAAAATACAAAAACAACTTGTTGACATTGGAAATGGCAGCACAAGAGATACAAAAAATCAGTGAAGAAAGAGCGGGCAGGCATATGAAAGAAGAAAAAAAGGCCCAAAGCCAGGTGGCAGGTTGAGTTATACCTCACCAGACATCATGTCAAGAGATGTGAGGTATGACACCGTGTCTTGAGACATTGTGGTAGGGGCATATTCATATCGGTCTTGTTGCCTTTCTTTGGAGAACATCTCTTTGATCATCCACCCATGTGACATTTCAAATGATGCCCGATCCTTGTGCAGAACTCTATCCGCATATGCAACTCCACTCATCAGTGGCCTCTCAAAAGCAGTGCTCTCTGCGTATTGAGAAAAAGTCTCCTGCCAAATTCACACACAAAACACACAAGCCACCCACAAGATTTCCTTCTGAGAGACCGACCCTTCAGGTAAAACAATACTATCTAAAGCTCAAATCTGTTGCTGGGCACAAAGAATGCAAATCTCCAACATGATCATTCATGTGTACACCAGATGACTTGAGACTTGAATTTACTGAAGTGGGTATTTGTTCCCAGTGTTTGATACTGTGCACAAGGCCACTGCAGAGGCAGCAGCACTTTGTGCCTTCTTGCAGCAACCAGCAGCAATCACAGACTATTTGCTAACAACTGGATGCACAATGGAATGATGTTCCACTTTGCTGTTTCAAAACAATTGTTGCAGAGATGAGCAAATTGCAAGAAGCAGACTTTGCTCTACTACTACAAGCTGATTGATGCATGCATGCGTGAATGGGAGGCAGCACTTGGAGACCCATTGTCTCAATGACTTAGGGGCTCAGATCAACCGCATACCTGATTGAACATAGCTATCTGCTTGCTGATGTGCAGTGTTGTGAAGAGTGCAGTAAGAGCTCGCACATGATTCATACTTGCCACAAATTGGTTCTGCAATCAAACCCCACCCACCAAATCCAGTCATCTCATGAATCAAGTTTCAAGCTGAGAAGAAGATTATGGAGATCAAACCATGAAGAAGAAGAAGAAGAAGGAAAAAATTTTGGAGCTATGGCTGACAGACACTCAGAAGAAGATCCATAAAAAGATTGTCTCCACACGATTCATGGCACTGCGAGTCTTTGATTCTTGCCAGTGTCAACAAGATCTACATCTTCTGGAAACACTGCCACTGCTTCATCAGCCCAGCATTGCAAAAGAATGTGTGGGTGTGTATGTGGATGTATGTGGATGTGTGTGCAAGCTCTTCCACCATCTGGGACATAGGAGCAGGAGGTAAGGAGGGGGACAGACCGACTGTATTTATTTGTATGTGTACCTCTAGCATGCGAGCGCGACCCTCACACATATTGGCCAGGGTTTCTCTCCTCCTCACAACCGTCTCAGCATTCATCTTAAGGTACACAGAGAGTGAGACCAGCGCCATGAAGAACACCCACAGGATGAAGAGCTTGGTATGCCAATGCTCAAACCAGACTGATGAGGATGATGATGTTGCTGCTGATTCTCTTCTGTGGGTTGCAGCAGCAGGAGCAGCAGAAGAAGAAGGCTTGGCGGCAGCATAGGAGCTTCCTGAGTCTCCTCCCCACCACTGGAGACCCAGTCTTCCTGGTCTTCGTCCTCCTGCAGCACTGCTGCTGCGATGCTGCTGCTGCTGCTTCTTGCTGTTGGACATGTAGACTCCCGTAGCTCCCTTCAGCGGTACCTTGGAACGAGAGCTTCCATTGGAGATGCAAGGGCTGGAGTCCGACCCTCCACCACGGCCTCCCTTCTTAGCTCCTCCACTCCTGTCGGACATGATGATCTCACCACCGCTCAGTTGTTGGGAGCTACTCGGATTAGCTCTTCGTCTCATAGCACATCATCCCTGCAGCGGCAGCAGCAGCAGCAGCAGTAGCTTTCCTCCCTCTTCGCAATGCACATAGAGAAGAAGCTCCTCCTCTGATCAAAAGAATCTCTCTCTCTCTCTCTTTCTCTCTCTCTCAATGCGACGCTTTTGGTACACACCCAACTCTAGCTTTCTGTTCAGTTCTCTCTCTCTCAACAAACTGGAACCCAACAATACACAAAAACCGGATCGACAGCAGCAGCAAAGGAGCGAGGAATGGAGGGACCCAGTGCAGCAGCAAGCAGCAACAGGGACTTAGAGTATACGGGACCACCACCACCTACAATGCAAAATGTCCCTATCTGCTCCTCCTATGAGAGACTACTGTAAAATGTGCACCACACCATGTGCCCCACAACCCACAACAACAACAACAGCAAAAGCAATCAACGGCATCAATCAGCAGCACCAAACACCAGCACCAGCAGCATCATCACAACCACCTGCAAAACAACAACAGCAACAACAATCTAGACTGCTGCTGTTCCTCATCTTCTTCTTCTGTGTCACTACCAAAACACTGCAATCCGCCATCCTCCTGCTCCTTATCCTACTACTACAGCTTCTGCTGCTGCTGCTGGTGGTTCTACTACTGTTGCTTGTCTTGTTCATTGCCATGATGATTATACTGATGTCTTCCATTGCAAACAAAAAAACAGATCAACAGGAGCATCATCATCAGTTCTCCTCCTCCTTTGCTGATATAATACAGTTTGCAGCTGCTGCTGCTGCTGCTTGGTTGCTTGAGTCTTCTTCTTCTTCTTCTTCTTCTTCTGGTTTCTTCTGCTGCTGCTTCTGCTTCTGCTTGTTGTTGCAAGAAGTTATGATTTGCAACAACCCACTGCTTCTTCTTCTTCTTCAACTCTCAAACAAAAACAAAACAACAAAACTGCAAACCGACAAACAAAAGAGAGCAAAACCCACAAACTAACAACACCAAACAAACAAATGCGCAACACCCACCACATCCATCATCATCATCGTCATCATCATCATCAAATCGCCAGCAACAACAACAGAAGAGAAACAACCCACACACATTTTCTTACATGCGCAACGTGACACGGTGATGGCAGCGAGAGTCGAGCGAGCAAGCAAGCAAGCACACAATGTATTATACGGCGTATTCTACCAAATGTATTGTACACCATATACTTGACTCCTCTTTTTGTACAATCTCTGGTATTGTACAAATGTAGACAATACAGTTTTACATCCACAATATCATCCAATATGTAGGCTAATTGCTTGTATATTTTTGCTAGCAAATTTGTTTGTCATTCGCCCGTTCTTTGTTGTCATAGGAACTTTGATTGGCTAGAGGCAAATTGGAAGTTCGTGTCACCTCTCACTTGTTTGTTTTGTGAAGGCAAAATAACAAGTTTTTCACCACACAATTTTGGCAAAACCTCAATCAATGTGGGCACAAAATAACAAGTTTTTCATCACACAATTTTGGCAAAATGTCAATGTGGGCACAACAAAATAACAAGTTTTCACCACACAACTTTGGCAAAACGTCAATCAATGTGGGCACAATATGTAGGCTAATTGCTTGTGTTGTTTGCTTGTGCATTTAGCTTGTCATTGGCTCATTTGCAAATTGTCGATAAGAACTTTGAATAGGTAGAAATGGGTTGGAAGTTCACTTCACCTTGCTCATTTGTTTTATGGGTGCAAACAACAAGCTTTTTGTCACACAATTTTAGCTTTAAAAAAAATTTCATATATAAATTTTTCCACCTCAAGTTAGAGACAACTACTATGGGCGCTATCATCATCCTACACAAAGTGTTGTTTTGGATTTGGTTTAGGGATTTCTATTTTACAAAGACAAATCCATCAACTTTCTCACCCGACTCGTTCTTGAGCATGCTCATCTATAGTCAAGGAGGTTTTTCATCAATTGCTTTAGGACTTCAAGAAAACATGAGCAAGTTGAGGACCCATGCACAATTTTAGTTTTTGCTAGAAGTTTGTGAAAAAAAAGTATGATGAATACAATTGAAAGTCTTTCAACAAAGAAAACTAAAACGACTATAAGAAATAGTTGAATGTGAAATTTTCAAATGATGTGCATCAAAGTTGAAAGTAGGTGTGTGACAATTGAAACAAAATGAAAGACAAGCATAAGATTCAGAAGAAGAGAACTCAAGTTACTAATACACACTCTTCTAATTGCCTATGATACAAAAGGTTCAATCGTATTTTGAGAAGCATAGTCAAAATTAACGATGTGCCCAACACAATTGACACTAAATAAATTCTTCACATTTTGAGGTTTAAATTGTAGAGATACATGGCAATGAAGTGATACTTAACATTCAAACATGTTTTAGTCCACCATGTCAAATTGTTACTTTCAATCATAAAAACAAAGGGGAGATTCATGCTCCTTCTATAAGCTCAACAACTTCAAGAACCAACTCTTGTAAAAGTTGGTCACCTCCTTTCCCAAGTTGCCTAATGTGTGTACAAGGCAAAACTAGCATATACAAGGCAAAGCTAACAAAAACATTTTGAGAAAAATGAAAGAAAATTAAACACAAACTCATTTACAATTGTGGATGCCATCAAAAAACAAAAAACAAAAAAACTCTAATGACATGATAAAAATAAAGAAGATGAAGATGATTATATTTTAGAAAATGTTTCAAATTGAGCAAGGAAGTAAGAAAATTGATAATGCAAGGTCAATCACAAATAACAACTCTATTTGCAAAGGTTTAGAGACCAAAAGATACATGACAATCGTTTGCCAAGCTTGTGAGACTTGTTAGCCAACATTCGTTAACTAACTAACTAACGATTGGCTTTGTTTTGTTCATTTGCCCAAGTCGGCTAATGGAACCAATCAAGCACATAATTAATGATATACGGGGCACTCTATCACTTGTATTGTACATTATAGACTTGATTCCTTCTTTTGGTACAATTTGAGAGTATTGTACAAATGTAGATTTGAATCTCCTTTTTGTACAAATTTTTTTGAGGGTATTGTAGAAATGTAGATTTGACTCTTTTTTGTATAATTTTGGAGGTATTGTACAAATGTAGAACCTTTCATTTGGGTAACTATAAGAGTCTTTTTCTTTTTCTTTTTCTTTTTCCTATGGAAATGAGTGAGACCTGCAAAGGGGGGTGGGGGGGGTGGATTGTTCTGTCTTTTTTATTTTTCCTTTGGTTTGAGTGCTTTTCCCTAGGAATTATTTATTTATTTATTCACTTTTGAAATTTCTTCTCAAGGTAAGATTTTGAAGAGAAGGATGCAAAGATTGTTTGTTTCCACTTAGGTTTGGGTTATTTAAATTAAAAAATGGATTTTGAGAAAGTTTTTTTTTAGGGAGTTGTTGATTGTTTGTCATCAACCTATTTTTGTTTCCACTTTGGGGTGGGGAGGGACAAATTTTGGCATATGCTTGGCCAGAAAAATATGGTTTTCACCCATTCAAAGGATTTTTTTGTGAAGAAAATGGCTAATTTGGCTAATTCCTCTTGTGGATGAAAACCAATTTGGCTACATCACCCCAAAAAAGATTATTTGGAAAAAAATAATCAAAAATCTTGGTTGAAGTTATTTAAAGGAAAAAAATGGATTTAAATATTTTTTAATTTTCTTTTCATGTTATTGTTTAAATTGATCATGGTCATAATTGTCTTTTTAGATTGAAACATAGGAATAGGAATAGGGATATGACTAAAATGAAAGACAAGAGCCAAAAAAAAAAAGCTGCTATGGCATCATGGGCACCTTTGGGTTTTTCTTCCAAAGATATAAGTTATTATATTACCTATGTGTTCTCTCAACCAAAGGAAGAAGCAAAAGGGGCTTTGAGGTAGGTAGCCTAAGGAGGAGGTGGGTACCTATATTTGGCATTCATTAGTCAAACTGAAAGAGGGACCATGTTTTGTCAATAGTAAATTTTTTTATTACCTATAGCCCAAAAATGGGTATAGCCAAAAATGGGTGATGAAAAAAAATAAAAAATCAAACATTATTTTGTGACATCAAATGCAACCATGCAAGGCATTATTATTAGGTTAGCCAAGTAACCCAATTTTTTCTTCCTTTGAAAAGAGAAGAGGGGGGGGGGAGGAAGGAGAAGAGAGGTTTGGATTCTTGTGGAGTTTGCTTGATGCTCCTTCTAATGTGAGTGTTCCCATCAAGTTCTCAACTTGTTCACAACATGTTCCCAATGGATTTTTAAAAAAAAACTTGTTCCTCAATTTCCCATTGTATTCCTCCAAAAAATGTTCCCAAGAGGCACCAAAATTATAACAAAAAAAATTCCATTGCTTTTGCCCAAACTTGGGAAGGGTGAATAGGAGTTATTTTCTTTGTCACAAAGACCACCCAATATTATTATTATTAGTAGTAGTAGTAGTATTATTGTTATTAATATTGTTATTGTTATTTTTATTAATATTAATATTAGTATTATATTTGGCTATGATTGGCAAATAGGAGTGGTTGCTTGCATGCTTAAAACTTAGGTTCAATTGTCCCCATCCCTAGAATAAAATTAAATAGTTTATTTGGGTCTGTTACTTGTCAGTTACTTCAGCTTCTTCATTGATGAGCTAGCAAACAAACAAACCTCGCCCCCCCAAAAGAGAAAGGCGAGCAAAACACACACTTTCCACTTTGAGAACTCTTTTCTTAATTCATAAATTAAACCCAATTCCCTCAAGTGCACATGCTCCTCCCCCACACACACACACACAAACACCACCTCCCTTTGCCCCCAAGTGCAGCTTTTTGAAACTAAGTACAATTCCATCACATAGTAATAATAAATGAATGAATGAATGAATGAAATGAATGTTTCAATGTTTCATCCTACCCTAGTTTCAAGCTTCTTTTTTTTTGGGGTGTTTTTGGACCCCCCAAGAGCAAGAGGGAGGAGGAGAGAGTAGGCAAAGAAAGTGATCAACCAACATCCATTAGTGTGCCATGAGGGATGGATGTGGCCACTAGAGTGAATCAACAATAGCCATCAATAGCCGCCCATGAATGCACCGTGAGGGATGGATGTGATCACTAGTGTGAACCAATAGTCACTAATACACCATGAGGAATGGATGTGATCACTAGTAAGTAAACCAATAGCCAACAATGCACCATGTGGAATGGATGTGGCCGCCAAAGTGAACCAATAGCCACCAATGCTCCATGAGGGATGGATGTGTTCACTAGTGTGAACCAATAGCCACTAATACTCCATGAGGAATGGATGTGATCACTAGAGTAAACCAATAGCCAACAATGCACCATGTGGGATGGATGTGGCCACCAAAGTCAGCCAATAGCCACCACCAATGCTCCATGAGGGATGGATGTGACCATGAGAGTGAAGCAATAGCCACCGATGCACCATGAGAATTGGATGTGACGACCGGAGTGAAGCAATATAGCCATCGATACACCATGAGGGATGGATGTGACCATGAGAGTGAACCACTAGCCATGAATACACCATGAGGGATGGATGGGGCGAGAGGTGCAACCACCACAAGGGATGGATGGATATGGATGGAGGGAGGGAGGGAGGGAGGGAGGGAGGGATGGATGGATGGATGAGGGGATGAACATAAGAAAGCAAGCAAGCAGCTATTGTTCCTCCTCCTCCTACTCTTTCAATGTAAGTAGGCCTAGCCTTTACATGATGATTTTTTTTTTTTTTTTTTAATTTATTTTTTCTTTTGGGAAGACTGGAGAGAGTACAGAGGTGAGTAGGGTCCTAGGCTAGTAGTAACTTGGTAAACAGAGGATCTGACAAGTCAAAACAAACTCTCTGGAGGAGTACACAGACAGCAGCAGCAGCAGC
>Ga0116227_10009071_pt1 | contig 18277 bp, 18 predicted proteins | sample S1TSphgellanicum_FD_89693 | JGI IMG/M metagenome (GOLD analysis project Ga0116227, IMG submission 89693) | Host-associated microbial communities from peat moss isolated from Minnesota, USA - S1T2_Fb - Sphagnum magellanicum MG | ecosystem: Host-associated > Plants > Peat moss > Unclassified... | reverse complement strand
TCATAAAATAAAATTATAAAAGAGCGATACAGACCGCCGCCGGGGTGGCGGAGGTTGTGGGGGTGCCCTAACTGGAGGTTAATCAAGAGTTAATCGTTGGTTTTGGTCCGGGTTACCTGGAACCGGGTCTGATTTTCAGAACTGGATCCAGAATCAGGATTTTTTGTTTTTGGTCAAAAACCGCCCAAAACAGTTTTGGGCAGCCCCTTGAACCGCGGCTCTCCACCAAAACTGTTTTGGGCGCCACATTGAACCACGGCTCTCTGATCGGTGATTTTTTTTTTAAATTTTAAAAAAGTAAAAAACTGCCCAAACTTGTTTTGGGCAGCCCCTTGAACCCCACGGCTCTCCACCCAAAACTGTTTTGGGCGCCACATTGAACCACGGCTCTTTGACCGGTGATATTTTTGGGGGCGAATTTTCGCCAATTGACCACACCCAAAAAAAAAAAAGAGAAGGAAAAATTTGGAAATTTTCGTTTTTCTAGTGTAAATTCGACAAAAAAAAATTTGCTAAAAAATTGCCAAACTTTCAAAACCCTGGTTCAACACAGAACCCTCTCTCCCTCCCTCAGCCGAAAATAGTAGGTACCTATTTTTCACATTTTTGGAGCTTTGTCGGACTGAAATTACTTACACTAGAACATTTCCTTTCTTCTCCTTCTTCTTCTTCTTCTTCTTATTCAGACTTCTTCTTCCACTCTCAGAGTGTGGAAGAAAGACAAACAAAAAAAACAAAAACGTGTTCCTGCTGATCATCGGCATCATCAGCCTTATTATTGTTAACCAGATCGATCCGTCAATAAATGAGAAGAAGAGGAAAGAAGAAAGAAGAAGAAGCAGAAGAAGATCAGGAAGACTCAGAAGAACGTCAAGAACAGAATGGAGTTCTGAGTATTTAATTGCTATCTTAGATTAGAGATTCTCTGACAGATCAGAAATAAATTTTTTATTTCTTTTTGAGCTTGCTGGCTGGCTGGCTGGCTGGCTGGCTTCTGGTAGTGGTTGTTACCTCTGTGTTTCAGTTTGCAGGGCGGCATTGGCAGTTGCTGCAGTTTGCAGGAAGTGGTAGCAGCAGCAAAGCCTGTTGTTGCAGCAGCAGCAGCTGCTGCAGATAGCCTGGCGGTTTTTTCTTTTCTGTCACCGAACAAGTTGTTGCACCCGTAGAGCTGCTTCTCTCTCTCTCTCTCTCTCTCTCTCTCTCTCTTTCTCTCTCTCGGTGTCTCTGTGTGTGTGTTTGTCTGCAGGAAAGACATTATACAATTGTTGTATAATTTTATGTTTCTTGGTTTTGTCGTGGTTCCACGTTTCAGAGAATGCGACTCCTGTGTGTGCTTCACGCATGAGGAACAGGAGGAGTCGCGATGGTGGATAGGTCGACCGACTGATTCTATGACTGCTCGGCATTGATGATGATGACGTCGATGAGTATCAGATTGTTTTCTGGAGTGACTCTTAATCGATTATTCTTTCTTCAGAGCTGCTGGAGTGCGATCCAGGATTTCAAGAGTTTGTAGGAGAATGTGGGAAGCTGCTTTGCGCGTGATATATTCTGCAGACAGAAATCGAGTCTATGTTTTCTTGTCTTTTAGGCGTTTTCTTGATCGCGTCCATTTCTCTGCAGTTTGATTCAACTCTTGTGTTATGCTCATCAAGCACGGCAGGACACGCGCTCTGTCTCGCGATCCAGGATTTCGAGAGTTCGTAGGTCCATGTGGAAAGCTGCTTTGCGCTTGATTCTGCAGAAATCGAGTCTCTGTTTTGTCTTTTAGGCGTTTTCTTGATCGCGTCGATTTCTCTGCAGCTTGATTGAAGTCTTGTCTTGTGCTCATCGATCACGGCAGCAGACGCTCTCACTCTAGAGCTGTTGTTGTTGTTGTAGTAAAGGAACTTGGAGTTGTACGCGTTTGTTGCGTGTTTGATAATAGAGAGAAAAGAGGAGAGGTCTACGAGACTTACGCCTAAGTAAGTGCTCATGCGTAGAGGAGGAATCATGGAGAGGAGGAATCAAGTGCTGTTCCAAGGGGATTTGCAATCGGGAGACACAAGGCTTGAGCAACAAGTGATATGATCCTCATGCGCACGGCATCAGTGATCCTTTGCATCACACACTTTGCGATACCTGTGAGCGAGCGACCAGTCGTGTATTGTAAGAAGGCTGCACTGCCGATAGTGGTGGAGACGATGCCGGCGGAGAGAAAGCTCAGTTTCTACTTAGACACGTGTAGCTTCGCGTTTGATCCGGATCCGCTTCTTCAGCATCAGGACTCTTCTCCTCCAGTCGCGTTTCAACCGGGAACTCCCCCAGCGATCAACGAGAAAAGGTGTGTGTGTGTGTGTGTCTGAGAGAGAGAGAGAGAGAGCGCCACTAGCTGCATTTCATTTCCGATGTGAACGGGCCGCACAGCAGCCTATTCTGATTCAAAAACACTCCACCCTCACGGCCAAGGCTCTCGAATGCAATTTCTGACTAACGCAGAATCATCATCACCTTGGCGATCTGACCATTGTGCTTCTTGCTGCTGTCACAGGGTATTTGAGACTGAGGAAATGGCTACGCCCGAGTACTTGGAGGTGGAAGTGAATGCGGAGCGAACCTTCATTGTGCACAAGGTACCTATTTCTTCAAGAATCAAAGCACTTCTGGCGCCTATTCACCTGTAGAGACGTTGTCGTCGTCGTCAAGCTCTAATCATGAATCGCGCAGCACAAGAACACGATCATCTCGCTGCGCAGAAAAATGTTTCAGGATCTGCTGCACACTTCTACCGGAAAACAGAAATTGCTTCAGACGTTGTTGTCAAGCTCTCGTCATGAATCGCACAGTACAAGAACACGATCATCTCGTTGCGCAGAAAAATGTTTCAGGATCTGCTTTCCACTTCTACCGGAAAATAAAAATTGCTTCAGACGTTGTTGTCAGGCGCTCGTCATGAGTCGCGCGGCACAAGAACATGATCATCTCGCTGCTATAAATATTTTCAGTGCTGAAATGGTTCAGGATCTGTTGTGTACTGCTACCGGAAACCAGAAATAGCGCTTCAGACGTTCTCAGAATCATCGCAGAAAGAACGAAAATGCTCCAGAAAACATCATCGAAGAAAATCATTCTTGATTTTGAGCCTTGGATTGCTGTTGCTGTTCTCAGTGTTGCGTACTTTGTTGCGATTTGTCGTGCAGGCGCCTTTGCTTTCGCGTTGTGGTCGACTGGTAGAGGCAGTGGAGGAGGTCAGAAAGAAGTTGCAGGATTCACCCGAGAAGAACTCCAGTAAGCTTTTGCGTGTGCAAGTGAAAGATATTCCGGGAGGGTCTGAAGCATTTGAGATGGTTGTCAGATTTTGCTACAGCGACGACGCGGACATAGCTACGACTATAATCACGTCGGCTAACGTTGCCATGCTGCGGTGTGCCGCGGAATTCCTAGAGATGACAGAAACAGTTTGCAAAGGAAACCTGATGAGGAAGACGGAGGAGTATTTGCGGGCGATGGTGTTCTGGAGCTGGGAAGAAGCGCTGGTCGTCTTGCGATCATGCGAGAAGCTGCAATTAGCAGCGGAGAAGACGCAAGTCCTGCAACGCTGTGTGAGTTCTCTAGCCGACAAAGCTTCTTCCTCTTTCTCCTTCGCTGCGGAGATGAACAACAGTCCAATTCACGCAGGTATCGAATCCTACTTCGCTTCTTACCTCGTCTCCACGCCCAGCGTCTGCGGCGGCGGCACCTTCTCCTCCTCGCACAGGTCTTCAAAAGCTGCGTCCGAGAATTGGTGGTTCGACGACCTCTCTACCCTGTCTGTGCACCTCGTGGCGCGTGTGGTGAAGGCAATGACGACCAACAGAGCTTCGGATCACAGAGTTCTAGCCAAATTCCTTCTACATTATCTGCGCTCTGCCTTGCCGGTGCTCGGATATGGCCGTACTTCTTCTATCATCGCGTCCCCGATGCCGCCGCCCTTGCATAAGGCCGGCGACGAACGCGACGATGAGCAACACACTCTGCTGCAGCACGTCCAGACTAAGAGAGTGCAACGGGAGATCGTAGAAGTTGTGGTGGCTTTGTTGGCTTCGCTTGAGCGGAGCTCAGTCTCGTGCAGGTCGTTGCTGGGACTACGAAGAATTGCAATAGCGGTGCGAGCTGGAAAGCCTTACCGGAGAGAGATCGAAAGTATGATCGGCGCACAGCTCGACAAGGCAACTCTAGACAACATTCTCATCCCCTCTCGTCCTCTTTCTCGCTCTAGTTCCCTCTACGACGTTGACCTAGTTCTGCGTCTCGTGGATTTCTTCCTCAAGGACAAAGCTGAGGCGATCATGGTGGCGCCTACTGCTGCTGCTGCTGCTGCTGCTGCTGGGAGGGCGATTAATACTTCCGATACTAGCAGTTCCTCGTCGCTGCTGTCAGCGAGAACAGAGAGCGGATTGTCGACGTTGTCCAGAGCCGAGAGTAGATTGTCCATTCCCGCCGCCGCCGCGACAGGACTCAGCAGCAGCTCGGACATGAGTACTCCTGTGCAAAGTGCATTGACCAAAGTGGGAGACTTGATGGACAAGTACTTGATCGAAATTGCTGCTGACACCCACTTGCGTCCTTCGCGCTTTCTCGCGCTCGTGGAATCCCTACCAGACTACGCTCGTGAATGTGACGATGGCCTGTACAGAGCTGTTGACATCTATCTTGAGGTCAGTCAGACTTCTACAAACTTGTTCCTTTCTCAAGCAAATTTTATCGTCTTTGCACAACGCGGTTCTGATCAAGACCACCCATCATTTGGAAAGAAATGTGACCCAAGATTCAATGTCCATTTTCCATGTGTTTCATGTTGTTGAGCTAATTTTCAAAGCTTCCTCTCTGCAAAGATGTGCGGCTTGAGCCTGACCTGTTTCCAAGGACTAAAATATCCTGTTGCACAAGGAATGAGTGGCTTGCCCTCCAGTGTTGGATCTCTCTCTCTCTCTCTTTGAAATTGAATTTACAAAGTATAGTTGTGAGATTTAGAGAATTGTAAAGGAATCATTCTTGTGGAGTGCTACAAAAACACTAAATTCTCATCTTCTGGTTGTGTTTTGCAATGTAGGCTCATCCGAGCATAAGTGAGGCTGATGCCTCAAGGCTCTTCAAGGTGATCAACTACCACAAGCTTGGATCAGAAACATGCAAGGCTGCAGCTCTGAACTCCAGGTTTCCACCAAGCTTTGTCATCCAGGTAGCTTTAGTGCAGCAATCACAGCAGCAGCAGCAGCAGCAGCAGCAGCTGAGGGCATCAACAGAGGGCTCATTTTGCAGTGGAAGGGACACAGACAGGTCTTCCTCTCCACCACCCAAGGGCTCTCCACGAGTGGGACAGCAAACAGTGGTGCATGTGCAGTGTGCCCACTTTGAGTTCACTCTGCGACAAATACAACAGGACAAGAAGAAGACAGATACTACTACAACTTCTTCCAGGGCAGCAGCAGCATATAGAACTGAGCTATCAAATGTCAAGAAGACACAATCCAGACGGGAGTCTTGTGATTCAGCAGACTCTTCCCGTAAACGGTCACGGGTGGAGATGATTTCAGGCTTTCACAGATTGAAGCAGCTCTTCCACTCCAAGTCCAGACAGCACTAGAAACAGATTCCCCTGCTCCACACCCCCATGTCCAGGAACAATACAATTTGCCACACACCACCACCACCACTCGTGCACAGCATCAACACAAATCATGGCAGTCAAGTCATCACCAAAACCCAAGTGCAGCAATGTGGTGCGTTTTTCTCAAAACACACCACACTACAAAAGTAAATACCAGATCATTTGCAGTAGTTCTGTAAGCTCATGTAGACGTGCACACACTTGTAAAAGCTTTGGTGGTTTTCTGTAGCCATTGTCTTTTTTTATTCCCACCCCTCACACATGTTTGATGGATTTTGCACAGAAAAAGAAACTACTTGATTCCATAGCCGTTTTGTTTTCCACAAATGTTTGATCATGATTTGCAGAAACCTTGATGAAATGAAGGTTTGGAGATTGTAGGTAAGATAGATTCTTCTTGCGATGATGATGATCCAAGACCACCCAACATATCTTACTCTTCTTAGTCCAGAATATCAGATGTTGGGTTCCTGTATTTCTAGCCGCCTTCTCGATATATAACGAGATCAGAAAATGTATGTATGCTTGCTGCTCCTGCTGCTGCCTGCTTGCTCAACGACATGTAGTAGCTTTGTATGCATGTATGCTCATCACTGCTCACTCACCAATATTTAGTAGCTTTGTATGTATGTGTGTTTGTCACTACTGCCTCAATGTTCCACATTTAGAAGCTTTGCATGTACGTGCTCTTCTTCATTCACAACTCAGCTTTTTTTGTGTGGAGATTTTGAGCGATTGATCAATCTGGGGTGTTGTGACCAAACAATACATATCTGAATTGTGGCTTCCAAGTCACCACTGAAGAACCAACCCATCTTTTTGCACTAAACAAAAACTTTAAACCAACCCATCTTTTTGCACTAAACAAAAACTTTAAACTAACCCATCTTTTTGCACCAACTAAAAACTATGGGTCTTGTAGCTTTTATTGGCTTCGCCTGTAAGGACGTGACTGTGGACTGAATGTGTTCTTAAGTGTGTACAGTATACCTTGTATGATTCATATTAAATAGTTGGGGTTGCTTTCAATTTCACAATTTTATTTGAGTGCATACTGTCTCACCTCATTGGCTGTCAAGAATTTGTATGCCTACTTGTGTTCGTGACCATTTTGGGCCTAGACTGATGATGGCAGGGGCATGAAATTGCGGGGACATAGCAATGTAGTTTTTTCACTTGCTCCCACATTTTGAGAAATGCTCACACTGTGAATTTGTCTTCTTTTTTTGGACTTCATGGAACATTTTCTATTTTGATGGTTGTGGGTTTGAAATTTGATTCAGTGTTGGACTGGTATCTAATATCTACCTACTTTTGAACATCCATGATTGGTATGGGAGGGGTTTTGTTGCAAGACGCTAAATACTGGTACCCATCGAGGTTTTGTTTAGGGTTTTTGTTTTTCATATATGGTTTAGGGTACCTTTTTAAAACTTTCATACCCAGTCTGGGATTGGCACTAGATCCAAGGCTGATTTTTTCCTCGTATACATCAGGTATAAACCTGGTATTGATAATTGTATAAGGTACGTATATTCTTGATATTATCTCAGGTCCCATACCAAACTCGGACTCATATAAGAGAATCTCCATTGAAGGCTCCAGGGCTCAAGAGATGGTGCCATTTTTCAGGGTCCAAGCAGTCTTCCATTGGATTCACTTGATCTGACTAATGAACCTCATCCAAGATTTCCACTGGAGGGTCACATACTAAGCTTTGGTGAAGATGCTATAAGGCCAGTATTGCCTCAAGTCATACTCAACTGCTAGGTTCTTCAATACCAGTACTCATACCAGTAACATATACCTAGGTTGCACCTTATATATGAGTACAGTGGTTTAGACCGTGGAACTTGTCATAAACGGCAAGGGCCATATTATGCCTACACCATCAGCTGGGAGAGATGATGTGGTGTAGACTTCATTTGGTCATTTGGTCCTACATTTTTAATGAATGTTTTACCAAGTGTTACCTTGAATAGTGAACTCAATTTTTGAAAACTTCGATGGAACATTTTCTCTTTGAAGTGTTGTTCCTATTTGAACTTGGCTGTAAAAGGCAAGTTATATAAGGAACCAATTGAAAGCACCTTCTTGTTTTAATGCACCGACCAGTTTTGTAGCTGCTTAGCTCTTAGGAGGGAAACATTTTGCTCTGAATCTCTCTTCCACAAATTCACTGTCCAAAATTAGCAGCTACAACATATTCTTGCATTAAATGTTTTGAATTTTTTTGCCACTTGGCAACAAAGTAAACTCTAGTGGGTCTCATAAAAAGGATGTTTGTGAAAAAAAAGTGCCAAAGTTGGTAGATTCCCAGGAAAAAAATTCTGAAATCTCCATGTTTAAACCATAGGTTTCAATATGCCACAAAAATCTAGCAGGATTCTAATTTTTTTTTAAAAAAATTTGCTCTCTAACCTGTAGCCAAATTTGGCTAATTCCTCTTGTGGAATGATTCGCTAGTGTGGCTACATCACAAAATTTAAACCCTAGACAAGGGTAGAAAGAATGGATTAAAAACCAGCAGTAAGCCCCAAAAGAATTAAGTGTAAGGTAAAGGGTGAGGGCATTATCAAAGTAAAAGGGCTTGCTTGAGGCAGCAGCTAAGAACTGCCCATTGCCATAATGCTCTCACCCAAGTGCTTTACTGAGTGTAAAGAGCAACCTCGCATTTTGTTTTTAATTTTTTCCCATGATACCCGGTGGATACCTGCAGGTTATCAGAGGAGGAAAAAAATGCCAAACTTTGGGGAATTGCTTGGAGGAGTGTAAAGACCTGTTAGATTTGTCTTAGTGTATTTTTAGGACGATTACTTACCTAAATTTTGTAGTAGTTCAAAAAATGTGGAAGGCCCAGTAATCCATCTTTTGCATATTTGCATCATGTTTCACATTTTATCAGTTTTTCTCTTTATCTAGACAGGGAAGTGCAAAGCAAAATCTCAGTTGGTTGCTAGGAAGGCAAGTCAAGTCAGTGAAGGTGCCGGTGCAGCAGTGTTACTGCAAATTGTGTAACTTGGGTGCGGTTGAGGATGAGGACCACTTCTTGCTGGTTTGCCCTGCCTATCAAAGTGTTCGAAAGAGGTTTAGAGGTTCATTGCCACTAACTGCCATCACACCTTTGGCTGAATTGCTGAGTTGTTAGTAGCAAGGCATCCTTGCTAGATTCTTAGTGCAATGTCAGACGGTTAGATCTGAATTGCTTCATCAGACTTAACGTCAATTGGGTTCTGGCCCGGGTACTGTTTGGCCCACTTAATGACACTAAATTGTAAGTAAGTAAGTAAGTAAGGTCTTTACTTAGGGGAAGGGTCTCACAATAGACCCTATTGGATTTGAGATCCTGGCCTGAGGCCCCAATTCCACCTGTTCCCTTGGCCTACTGGCCTTGGGCCAGGATCTCAAATCCAAAAGGGTCTATTTTCAGACCCTTCTCCTATACATAACTTTCCATTTTCAAAAAGCCCAGCAAGGTTTCCTGCTCTACAAGGCACTCTCTAGATACAGTAGCTCCCTCCCCTCTCGGGGTTTCTTCCTCTCTAGATACAGTAGAGAATTCAGGGGAGGTCTGTATGTGTTGTAACATCAACAACGAGGATCCTCCTCAATGCTCATTGAATAATCTGACAGCAATTCTCAAGTTTCTTTAATGTTAAGGTGTTGGGTTAATTAGTGACCATTTTGATGAAGTAGCCTAAACTCCAAAGTAATTACAAGTTAGTGTAATGATTTTATCCTTTCTGCCCTGGAGAACTCCAAGAAGTCTAGAATAAATTGTTCACGATTCATTTTCTGAAGCTTTTTGGTATTCAGGTTTTTTGATTAATGACCAAGTATTTGATATGGCTGTTGCCAGCTTTCTCAAGACAAAGCGAGAGAGATGGGAAGTAAAATACAAAAGACAGGTTTTGTGCACCTAATCTTCTTCCACCAGCAAAGAAATAAACACCAAAAGGAAAGAAGAGCAGAGAATTTAGAGAGAGATGAAAGTAAAGGTACAAGAGATTTTCCAAAGCTCCTCCTACACTCTAATTTCTTTGTACACAAATTCTGTGTGTCTGAAGATCTGCAAAAACTGTCCAAATTTTGTGTTTTTTGCAACATTAGGGTTTTAGGAGGATGATGGGTGTTTGGGTGATTTGTGGGTTTTTGCTAACTTTGATTTCCAGAAAAATTGCTGTAAAACAGTTTGGCCCAGTTGTGGGTGTTGCTGTTTTGTTATCCCCAAAATGTGGAAGACTAAGAAGATGTTGTGGCACAAGGAATGAAAATTTCCAGCATCTATGAAGAAGATGAAGCCATCAAGCTCTGATCTTGGTTTGAAACTGGGTTCTGGTTTTTCCTTTTCCAGAGATTGGAAAGCAGGAGCTGTAAAAAAATTATGCAGATAGAAAAAAATGGCAACCCTAACACCTGGATTGCTAGTGAAGCTCCTTCAACACATACATGCATTCAGATGTGTGAGTGACAGGAGAACATAGGTCAGCTCTACTGCAGGTGATAAGCATAATGCCAGCACTTGCAGGTAGTGAGCTCTGGCGTAATCAAAGCTTCTACATTGAAGTTTCAGATTGCCCTTGCAGAAGAACACAAGGAGCTTATTCTGAGTAACAAGCTTCAACTCAGTCAGTTCATTCATGTTGGCAGGCTTGAAGCTAGGTCTCCAGTTCCTCTTCTCCAAAATGTTTGACCACTTCATCCATGTGTGGGAAAGCCCTGAAGATGTGATTGCCACATCTGTTGTATGTGTCGAATAACTCGATGAGGATGCAGCAGCAAAACCTTCTCACAACAACCACACCCACAACAAGAAGTCCTCTTTTCTTCCTGATGGCTCTCTTCAATTGAATTTTGTTCAACAGCAACCTCTGCCTCCTGTAATACCCTTCAAAATGTTTGACCCAAATTCATCATCCATGGCTTCTTGTTCTTGTTCTTGTTCCTCTGCTACTAAGAGGCTCTGTTTCCAATGCTTTGAGTGCAACTCCTGAGTCCAATGCCAGCTCCAAGTCTACAACCCAACTTTCTCTTGGATCCAACATTGACTTTCAAGCTTGGTATGAAGAGCTCAGGATTTCACCAGATGGATTTGTTGCAAGTGACTTTGATCCTCAGAAGCTCACAGAGAGGCTGACCCACGCTGCTTTGCAAAGGACTCACCCCCTGACCAAGGAAAACGGTGAGTCTAAGGAGAAGAACAAGAAACACACGAAGAAGAAAGAGGAAGTACAATTGGGTTCCTGACCCAGAGGCAGAGTGGTGAAATCCAAGGTGTTTTTGGATTTGTCCTCACCATCTGTGATGCCTAATACCCATCCCCAGTTTAGGAATTTCCTTTTGAAGATGCCACACTCAAGCTTGCCTTCTTTTTCCACTGATGCAAAACACTCACTGAAACTCATATCAGGGGTGCCACAATTGTTGCCCAGGGTTATGATAGACCACATCTCAACAATGACAGCCCCTGAAGAAGAACAAGATCAGAGAACTCCTTCCCACAAACTTGTTCATATTGTTGTTTCTTCCTCTAGATCAAAGTCTACTACAGCTGTGAGGAGATCATTGACTGCAAGCAAGGGCTTCTCTGGAGTTGGGACATGGTTTGGGAGACAAGGTGAAGCTCTGGTCTGATGGAGGATATGAAAACAGAGATCAGATCATTGCTGGCAGTCTGAGGAGTTTACAGAAAGCAGCTGTGAAGGACTTGGAGTAGCAAAGAAGGATGGGAACACCATCTCCAAACAAATCAAAGGCAATGTCAAATCCACTGTGAGTTGCACCACATACAGTAGAAGAACTCACTGCATTATTTCTTCATCTCTTTTCTTACCAAGAATGTGGACTTGCAAAACTGCAAATCTCAAGTGTATACTTCTTACTCAGGCAGTTGAAATATGCCGGTTTCTGACACCCTCCTGAAATTTGTAACCTCAAAGTTCTGCTCCTCCTTAGAGCAACTCCACTGGTTCTCAGCATGTGCCACTGCAAATTAAAATTGCACAGTTTGCTGAGGCTGGTAAGAGGCACAGCAAAGCATAAAACTTGCTGTTGATTCCCTACATAGTTTGATTGGTCCAGGTGGGTTGCTATTAGTAGTAGTCTCCCACCTATTTGCAGTACCAGTTTTAGTTTTATGGATGGGGTTGGAAAAAAGTAAAGAACTAAACTTGGATGTGACAAATATTCTTGCAGGGTGACATACTAAACACTGCTGGAGATGTTCTTATGTTTGATACTTGCACTTCTTTTATTTATTGTACTTGCATTCATGCTTGCTGGTTCCTGTTTGCACAGTTGCTTAACTGTGGATTTTGTGTGCTTCAAAATCTCTAGGAGGACTTGCATGATGCTGCATCAGCAGCAGCTGAAGCTCTGCAAGAAGCTTCATCAGCAGAGGCTCTTATTTGCAGTCTGAGGCAAGCTTAACACGTGACCCAGCATGTTGTGAGCATGCTGTCTCACGTATCTACTGTGTTTTTTCAGAGTTCAAAATGGTTATCTCACAGTTGGGAGGGTGTAATGAGGCCTGCACTTAAACCCTCCCAATTGCACTACAGATGGGCTGAAAGTGCAGGCAGCAGTGTTTGCATAGTGGCTGGCAAGTGTGAGCCATCATCATCTTCCAGTCTCCAATTCAGATGCCACTGGGAACTCCACAGAGAAACCTGCAGCTTTCATGGAAAAGCCTGCAAAGAAACCTGCAGCTGTCATGGAAAAGCCTGCAGAGAAGAAACCTGCAGTCGTCATGGAAAATGCTTGTGCTTCCACAGGGTGGGTTGATACAGCATTGCTCTCAAATCTGGGGGGCGGTTTCCTTATAAACCAAAAAACAAAGGTCAGCCTGCATGGCAGTGAACAAAAAGCACCACAAAAAAACTCATGGTTGTATTTGACAGGCACCCCAGTTCGGCATCAAGAGTTCATAGCGCATTAACTTCCCCTGCTGGCTCTAATATATGGTCATCTGCAGCAACAACTCCCTCCAGAACTGCATTGTCGTTGGTGACCCAAATTGGGAATGAAGCAAGTGTGAAACCAAAGACTTGAGACCTGAATCTCATCATGTAAAGCCACTCAGAACTCCAGTAAAGTGCTTCCCCTGAAAATGCCCACTCCAAAAAGCATTAGTAAGGTGGTGCCAGATACACTCACAACACCCCAGTTTCTTTTCAACTGGGCAAAAGGTTGAAGAGGGTTGTTGGAGACAGCAGAGCTCGGAAAGCAGCTTGAAGCTGAAGCACCAACATGGTTCCTTTAGTTCATGGAGAAATCCCTTGATGGCAGATTTGATGTAAGAGAAGACTCCACTGAAATGGGACTGAACTCCTCATCATCCTCTGACACAAACATCAGAAGAAGTCCAGCAGACAACAGCCATATCATAGCCATGATGTCACAATTGAAAAAAGTGAATGATTGGTTAGATTGAATGAATTCTAGAAGGCATTCTTCAGACCCAGAATTCACAGATAGCAAGGACAGATTGTAACACAAGATCTACGGGTTTTTATTACAGCACATGGAATCTGCCAACTCTGCCTTGGGGAATGTTTTGCCAGTTGGTTGCCATGCCAAAATCTCCCTGGCAACCAAAAGCTCAAGATTTCCTAAGCCAGTTCTGGACTGTCTCAGAATGCATCTGAGCTGGCCAGATTTTGCAGAAAAGGAACAATGATATCAAACCACAGCTTCTCAATCTTGCAGCTGCAAACTCCAATATACAGAGATCCGGGGACTTGGATCAAGCTACCTCTTTGCTCCAGATATGGACAACAATTGAATCTGTTTTGGGTTGAACACATACATGGTTCTGCACAAACCTCACAATTGCAACCAAAATCAGCACAAAATTCTCATAATTGCAGCTAAAATCTGCAAAAAATTCTGACAGCTTCATCCAAAACCTGCAAAACCCACAACCAAAATTTGCACAAATCTTGCAACCACAAACAAAACTCTGCACAGACAAACCTTGATAGCTGCCGCCAAAAATCTGCACAAATTTTAGCAACTGCAACCAAGATTCTCCACAAACAAACCTTGACAACTGCAACCAAAACCTGCACAAAACCTATAGTCTACTTATTCTGGGTATTCTTGGCATACATTCGAACAACAACACAAACAAGGCACATGCACACACATGAGAGAGACATAGATATACATGTCAAACAAAACTTCAAATCTTCCCATTGATTGCAACAAACACCACATGAGTGGTAAAATGTAAAAAGGATGTACAAGATAATAGCATCTCTGCCTCTGTGTTTCTTTCTTCACAAAGGCCAAGAGCAAAGGAAGTCTTGACCTGTAGTATTGTATTTGTTAGTTGTTGGTTGTTGCCTCAGGCGGCCTGCTAGTAGAGCTCAGCCTTCAGCAAAGCTCCTTAAACCCTACTCCTACACCTTGCCCTACAGTTCTATGGTACACATATGTTACAGGGAGTATGTAATTCCTTCATCTTCTTCTTCGAAGATCTGCAATGGGTTCATCTTCTTCTTTTTCTTTGATCTTCTTCTTCTGTAAAGATCTGATCTGCTGCAATAGAGATCCTAATTTTGTGAAAAATCTGGAACAATTTACCAGCACTGATCCGTCTCCCAGCTTCTGCCCTTGAAGGGAGAACAAAAGTCTGCGGAAGTGTAAGGGTTTGGAGTTGAGGCCGTGAAACCCCAGTTGGATTCCATGGAGATGGTGGGTATTCTGTGATGCTGCTGCTGCAACACAGAGAGCTGCAAGTCATATGCCGCTCTGCTTTGATCATCCGAGAGTACATGGTATGCATTCTGAATCACAAGGAAGTCCTTAGTACTGTCTTGTCTGTGTTCCGCCGGGACCACATCCGGATGCAACTTTCTGGCAGCTTGTCTGTAAGCAGCTTTGATCTCCTTGGCCGAGGAGCTCTTGGAAACCCCTAAGACGTCATACAGAGTGCTTGCAGAAGAAGAGGTTCGCACTGTTGTTGCCCCGCCAGAGAAAGCTCTCGGTTGTGCTACTGCTCCTCTCCTCAAAGGTAGTTGGCGCTCTTGACAACAAGAAGATGAAGACGACGACGACGATGGCACCACCCAACCCCCAAATCTTTGTCGACAAAACAAAGATGCAGAACTTGAGAAACTTCCTTCATTGCTCTCATATCCTCCTCCTTTTACTCCTCCTATTCTTCTTGCTTCACTCTGCTGCAAGCAGCAAGTCTTCGTAAACACATTGTGTACGGTCGAAGAAGCTCTTGCTCCTCCTGCTATTGCTGCCACCGCTCCTCCAAAACTTGCCATGACATAAAACCCGACCACCAAACCACACTTCTTGCTCTTGTTGTTATTCTTCTTCCTCCTCCAAAACCCCACCAAACAACTCTTCTGCTTCTTGTTCTTCTTTCTCCTCCAAAACCCCACCAAACAACACTTCTTGTTCTTCCTTCTACTTGCAACAAAAAATCTCCCAAGCTCAGATTCCCAACGCCAGAGCAACCTTACAATCTCTCACAGGGTTACATACAACAAACAACAACCACCACCACCACCAAGCTAACTGCTAGCTGCTACAGAAATGCTGCTTGCAAAAAGATCAAATTTTGGGTGTCGACAGCACTGGCAAATGAAACAGAAACAAAAATTCCTAATGAGCTTTCTCATCTACTAAGATTTCCTCTGCTGCTGCTGCTGAGCTTCTCGGATTGCAGAAAACAAGGGTGTTCTTGAGAGCTTGCTTTGCTTTGCTTGCTCGCTGCCTTGCATTCTGGCTGCAACTCCTCACAAGTTCTTATACATACGTAAAAGAAAAAGTGTATTCCAAATAAATTAAAAGAGGACCCCCCAAACTCTCCCCACCTCCAAAAACATTTCTTCTTTTACCCTTTTTTCTTTTTGGTGGGGGGGCTTGGTTGGTGGTGCCAATGTGGTGGGGATGGGGGGGGGGAAGGGGGGGGCTTCATAGAGTCCTCAATTTTATCTTAACCATGACTCAAACAATAATGGAGCTAAAAAGTTAGTTCCCCAACCCCAAGGGATGTTTTTTCAAGTTTCCTCACTTACCATAGTAGTAATAACTTACCTTGGCACCTTTTCACACTAAAGCACTTTTCACACCTGGTTTTAGGTTAGTGATGTGAAATTTGGCAAACATTTTATTATCCGGTAAAGTTGCAAATTTCTTTCAAAGCATGTTAACTTATTTCACATCTTTATCTAACATTAATGTTGGTGTTCACATATGATGTTTTGTAAAACTTGGTGGGATGTAATATCCAAATAACGTTCACACCATTCAAACATTGTCTCCCAATGTTTTGTCTCTTATTTTTATTTTTTTAGTGTTGATGCATTGCTTTTAATTTAATTTCTTTTTTCGCATCCGCAACTCTTTGTTGCTTTTTTTTTTGTGTTATTTTTAATTGCTCATCATCATTATTGATCATTTTTCATGTTTAGTGTCAACACATTGCTTTTAATCAATTTGTCTTCTCATGCTTGCACCTCTTCGTTGCTTTTGTCTACTCAATCCTTTTCACTATGCTATTGATTTTTTTCATGCCTTGCATATTTGTATTTTTCTATGGCTCTCTCCTTCTTTGAAGTCATTTGAAGTTCTCAATGTTGACTCAGTTTGTTTGAACATTGGACTTGCTACTGTGGACATTGTATGTGTCATATGTTTTCTTTTGCTTTGCTACTATCTAATACCTATGATAATGCAATCCATTCAACATAAGAAGGACAATCTCATTTTGTTCTAAGCTTTGCAACTCTTTTTATAGAAATGTTTGGCAATATGATCGAAACCCCTTAGATGATTCCATAATTTTCTCTACTAGGTTTTGATGTAGATAGAATTGATGACATCATGCAACTCATTCTTGTTTCAACTGCAATTGCTTAATATAAAATATCTTGCAATGTTTTCACAATTTAACGTTTTGACTTGGAGTTTAGGTGAAGTCATGTTCCACAACATGGTTTTTTGTGTTTTTCCTCATGGAATGTTTACAATGATAGATGGATCCAAAACTTTAGGATGTCAAAACGTATATTTTTTACTTTTGTGACAAGTTGAAGCATTACATTCACAAGCAAAACACAAAATACAAAATGGCAATTCTTATAGAAATTCAAGTTGGTTCAAGGAGCTAATTTGTTATTGTGTAATGAAATGTTCACAATAGGATGTTCTATGATGTCATTAGTGTTTTGTAAGGTCATTCAAAATATCAACATTGCCTTTTGGAAACTAATAGCATGGCCTATGGATAGAAAGATGGAAATAATCATGAACGAGTTCAAAACATGTTGTGGTTTGTTCAGTATATGAGGTGTAATTGACGACACACACATATCATTAACTTGCCTCCTCCATGTATGTGCTTTTACAACACTTTAACAATGTGTTAAAAGTTAAGTGTTAATGAAATGTTGATACAATCATTGATCTAATGTTGTGATGGCATTGTAACACATTGTGATGATTGATCATTATATTACAATGTCATTACAACATCGTATCAATGATTGATCAACATTTAACCTTGAACACATTGTTAAAATGTTATAAAAACACATATACATGGAAGGGGCAAGTTTGTGATTAAACCTTTACAATGATTTGTAAAAGACTATGTCTACCATAAGTTAAGAGGTTATTCAATGGTTGCATAGGTAGTTGTTGAATGTTACAAACTTCACAAATGTTTATTTTGGGATATTAAGAAGTGTCACAAGTAGTTGTTGACTGTAACAAATGCTTCACAAATGTTTATGTCAATATGCAATGAACATGTAATGACTCACACATATTCAAAACATTTAGTTTCTATCGAAAAAATATTATCATAACTAATTTAATGTAGATTGGGGTTCACAAGAAAGTTTTTGTCCTTACCTTCTTGGCAACAAAGGTTAGCCATGTATAGATTGGATCATGACACCACATAAAAAAGGAATAAATATTTTTGAATTGGAGTTATTGTACAATTGCAAACACAAGAGGGCGAGGTTTGTGATTGATAATTGTCACAACCCTAGCTTTGGGCTCGCGACCAAGGCAAAGGGAATTGCAAGGGTGCGGGCCAAGAAGAAGCCCGGGAGTTGAAGCAAAAAAGGAAGCCCGGGAGTTAAGGCAAGAGGAAGCCCGGGAGTCACACCACGTACTCCCGGGAATGTTAGAAAGTGTGAGGGAGTGAACCTTCACACTCCCAAGGCAAACTCCCACTTTGGGAGATGGAGTCCCAGTGGACTCCCGAAACTTTAGAGAGCAATTTCAGGGGTCAAACCTCAATGGATTGTGGCGTTCTTTATATCACTAGAAAGCTCTTGAAGCGTAGATATCTAAAATGTGCTCGCATTGCTCATTTGGACACCTGAAACACAAGTTATGGCCAAAAGAAGGGTCGGGAGTCGAATTCCCGGGAGTCTGCCAGTTTTGACTCCCGACCACTAAAAGTCGGGAATCGACCCGAAATACTTGGCTGTAGAGAACGTGCGACATACCGTTGAAAAGGTCTCGACGAGACCTACAACTTTGCTTCAAACCGCATCGCGATCCGAGGTCTGCTCGCAAAGTTATGGGGCTCCAAAGTCCCGGGAGTCCCATTTGGCGCGATTTCGGGACTCCCACTCGGGAGTCCCGGGAAAAATAGCCATTTGGATGTAG
>Ga0116227_10009068_pt1 | contig 18278 bp, 16 predicted proteins | sample S1TSphgellanicum_FD_89693 | JGI IMG/M metagenome (GOLD analysis project Ga0116227, IMG submission 89693) | Host-associated microbial communities from peat moss isolated from Minnesota, USA - S1T2_Fb - Sphagnum magellanicum MG | ecosystem: Host-associated > Plants > Peat moss > Unclassified... | reverse complement strand
GCCAAAATACGCCAGGTTGATCTGGCCATGCCGGGTGGGCCCGCGCCATCTAAAAAAATGCTGCTAACTGTAGGTGCCGGTGTGGTTACCGAGTTGGTTTGTATTTTGGTGATGTTCATCCTTTTCTATCTGGACGATTCCATTAAGCATCCTAAAGCGCTGGCCAATAAAAGCGGACTGCCAGTTTTGGGTCACCTTAACGTGATCAAAGGCACCACGCTCGATCTGCGTAAAATTTGGGATATCGAAAACCGCAGCAAAATGCAGCAATTCAAAGATCTGTTGCGCTCCATCCGTTTCGAGATCGATCAGGAACTGCATGGCAATAAAGTATTGGCTATCACCAGCCTGGGCGAGAGTGATGGTAAAACACTGTTAGCTATCAGCTTAGCCTATTCATACTCTATTATCAACAAAAAGGTTTTGCTTATTGATGGTAACTTTAGCAATCCAACCATCAGCTCAACGGTACAGCCAAAGTTGTTTATTGAAGATTACTTCCGCGATGATCCCGATTATAAGGATGTGATCCTGAATACCAATATCAGCGTGTTGGGTAATCAGGGTAACGATATTACCCTTTTGGAGATCGAGAACGAAAGGATCATCCAGCAAAAATTCCTGAAATTGAAATCGATGTACGATATCATCATCATCGAAGTTCAGGATATGGCAAAAATGAATAAAGCCAAAGAGTGGTTGCTGTTTGCCGATAAAACCATAGCCGTTTTCGAATCCAACCAAAAACTGGACGATTATAAATTAGCATCGGTAAAGTATTTTAAAACCTTAGGTACAAGGTTTGCCGGTTGGGTATTTAACAAAGCTGCTCCGCAGGAAAGGTAATTATTCGCGTATGATCGAAGTTATTCTATCAGATATATGGATCGCTATTCAGGTTATCATTGGTTTTAACCTGATATTTCCGCTTGTGCTGTTCCTTTTTTACAGCATCGTGAAAAAAAGCGACTCCAAACAAAGCACCGCTTTACTTCCCGAAATTGATTACGGCATCATCGTAACCGCTTACGAGCAAACGCACACCCTGCCTGCCGTGGTAAAATCGTTACTGCAATTGAATTACAGCAATTATGTTGTTTATATTGTTGCCGATAAATGTGATATTAGCAACCTCAATTTTAATGATGACTGTGTAGTATTATTACGCCCCGAAGAAACGCTGGCTAGTAATACCCGCTCTCATTTTTATGCAATCAACCGCTTTATCCGCCCGCACGAGTGCCTGACTATTATTGATAGCGATAACCTGGTTGAACCTGATTATCTCAATCGCCTTAACCCCTGGTTCAATAAAGGCTTTAAAGCCGTGCAAGGCATTCGCGAAGCTAAAAACATAGATACAACAGTTGCCTGTTTAGATGCCGCCCGTGATATTTACTATCACTTTTACGATGGCAAGGTACTCTTTGGCGTTGGCTCATCTGCTACCTTGGCAGGCTCCGGAATGGCTTTTACCACCCAGCTTTATCGTGATTGTTTAGAGCATCTGGATATTACCGGTGCCGGTTTTGATAAGGTTTTGCAGGCTGCCATTATTAACCGTAACGAGCGTATAGCCTTTACTATGGATGCCATAGTTTACGATGAAAAAACATCCAAATCAACCCAACTCGTAAGTCAGCGTTCCCGTTGGATCAATACCTGGTTCAAATACTTTAAATACGGTTTTGGCATGATAGGCCGTGGCCTCATCGCCTTTAACCGCAACAAGTTTGTATTTGGTTTAATACTGGTAAGGCCGCCTTTGTTCATGTTTTTGATCTTATCTATAATATTTGCGTTCATCAATTTGTTAACCGGTAATATTCTGGTTTTTGGTTTATGGATGGCGGGCTTGCTCATCTTTGTATTAGGCTTTGTATTGGCGCTGGCATTATCACATACCGATAAAAAAATATACCGATCATTGGTTAATATTCCTAAATTTATGTTTTTACAAGTGCTGTCGCTATTAAAAATATTTACCCCACAGGGTAATAATGTAGCCACCAAGCACTATGTTGAAACTCAAATTGATGATATAAACCAGCAAAAATGAGAGTTGAACCTGCAAAACGCGAAAAGATAGATCTTTTTAAGGATCTATCCCCCATTCACAAAGTCACTCGTAAAGTAGCCATTGCAGTGGCCTTTGTTGGTGTATTTGTATGGCTTTTTAAGATCATGTTTTAGTAATCAATGCGCGTCGAAGCTGACCATATAGACCCTGCTGTTCAAAATTTAAACAAACGCCGTGTTGGCTTTTGGCGCGGTATTGTATTAAATAAATTTTCGGCACCATTGGTAATTGCCTTTTCGGCAATGCTCTCGTTGCTGCTTGTCTTTTCCATGTCGGGTGGTAATTTGGTACCCAGCGTACTTTTTTTGGTACTTGTTATTGGTGTGATCACGATTTGCGGTGTAATTGCTTATCCCCGTTTTGGTATTATCGTTCTTTTCCTGGGTGCTTATTTACTCTTTATCCCACTCAAATTCCCCATTGATTTTCCTTTAGGAACCCTGATGGATATGCTGGTTTACCTGCTCATCATCGGCTTCTTCTTTTCACAAAAAGTAAAAAAGGACTGGAAAATCTTTGCCGACCCGCTATCATTCATGGTACTGGCCTGGATCCTTTACAACCTTGCCCAGGTTGCTAACCCCGCATCCATTTCGGCCGCCGCCTGGATGTACACCATCCGTAGTATAGCAGGTATTTTGTTAACCTATTACATTTTTGTTTTCCAGATCAGGGAAGCCTCTTTCATCAAACTGATCTTCAAACTCTGGATCTGTCTTGCCTTCATAGCCGCCTGCGATGGCTTTAAGCAAGAGGTCTTCGGCTTTTTTGATTTCGAAAAAACCTGGTTATTTTCCGATCCCGGTCGTGTCGAACTGTATTTCCAGGGTGGCCACATGCGTAAATTCTCCATCATGGCCGATCCTGTAGCCTTTGGTTACAATATGGCCTCGGCCGCAACTTTGTGCCTTGCTTTGGTATTCGGCCCTATCAAAACCTACAAAAAAGTAATATTGGTAATTTTAGCCGGATGGTTTTTATTCACCATGCTTTTCTCGGGAACACGCGGAGCCTTCCCATTAGTACCGGCAGCATTAGCTTTATTCGCTGTATTAAACTATAACAAACGAGTATTGATATTTTCATTGATCGTAGGCTTCCTGTTCGTGTTCATGATATTTTTGCCAACCAGCAATCAAAATATTTTAAGGTTTCAAACTGCCTTCCGCCCCAATAACGATCAATCATACAAAGCACGTAAAATTAACCAGGCACGTATCCGGCCGTATATTCGTACTCACCCCATTGGTGGTGGTTTAGGCGCAACTGGTGTTTGGGGACAACGTTTTGCACCGGGTTCCTTTTTGGCAAGTTTCCCGCCTGATAGCGGTTATGTGAGTGTAGCTGTAGAAACAGGTATCGTGGGTTTGCTCATGATCTGTACCCTGGTATTTTTATCTTTAGTAACTGGCATCAATAATTTTTACCTGATCAAAGATCCCGAACTGAAGAACTACTGCATGGCGGTAACCATGGTGATATTTGCTTACAATGTGGGTAATTATCCGCAAGAGGCTATTGCACAGTATCCTTCGAGTGTTATCTTCGTTCTCTGTATGGCATTAACTAAGGTTACCAAGTTATTAGATGATAAAAAACAACTACAATTAGCTGCTCAAAATAATGAATAACAAACTAATTACAGGCAGAGATATCATTGTAGTGGGCCAGCAACCCTGGGATACCGAAATTGGCAGCAATTGTAAAAACATCGCGCTGGAATTTAGCCGGAACAACCGCGTACTTTACGTAAACTCCCCGCTGGATACCAAAACCCTCATGACCAATAAAGACGACCCGCGCACTCAAAAGCGACTGGCCGTTATTCAAAAAAAACAGGATGGTTTAGAGCAACTTGCTGATAACCTGTGGACATACTACCCCGATGTAAAAATAGCATCCATCAACTGGATGAAACCAACATCGGTTTTTAGTTTCTTTAATAAGGTTAACAATAAAAAATTTGCCGCCTCTATCCAAAAAGCCATCAAACAGTTAGGCTTTAAAAACTATATTTTGTTTAATGATTCGGAGATGTTCAAGGCTTTTTATCTCAAAGAGTTTTTGCATCCGGATGTGAGTATTTATTACTCCCGTGATTACATGCTGGGTGTTGACTACTGGAAAAAACATGGAACCACACTCGAGCCGGAGTTAATGGCCAAAAGCGATTTGTGTCTTGCCAACTCTACCTATCTGGCTGATGTTTGCCGCCAGTACAATTCAAATTCATATTACGTGGGTCAAGGTTGTGATTTGAGTTTGTTTAACAGTACCGATGGCTTTGGTATTCCTGATGATATCCGGATGATCAAAAATCCCATCATTGGTTATGTAGGTGCTTTGCAAAGTATCCGTTTAGATATGGATCTCATCGCGCACATCGCCATTAAACGCCCCGATTGGAGTGTAGTTTTGGTTGGTCCCGAAGACGATGAGTTTAAAGCGAGCAAGCTGCACGATATCCCTAATATTCACTTTTTAGGATCAAAGGATGGCTCAATGCTGCCCGCATATATCAACATCTTTAACGTGTGTATTAACCCGCAATTGGTAAACCCGATAACAATAGGTAACTATCCGCGTAAAATAGATGAGTACCTGGCTATGGGTAAACCCGTAGTTGCTACTGCCACCCGTGCCATGGAGATCTTTAGCGAACATACTTATTTGGGTAAAGATAAAGAAGCTTACGTAACGTTGATCCAAAAAGCATTAGATGAAGATGATGCTGAACTACAGCAGGCGCGTAAAGATTTTGCCGCATCCCACACATGGGAAAACAACGTTGCCGAAATTTACCAGGCCATCAATACATTTAAACAATAACACCGCAATGTCGCTATCCGATAAAATAAAATCGAACCCGTCGTTCAAAAAAATAGCGCATTGGCTAATGATTCCAACCGGCCAGCACAGGCCCAGGTTATGGATCAGGATGATCGTAAACCCATTCAAACACAAACGCGGTAAAAATTCTATCATCAGGTACCGAACCAGGTTGGATGTTTTTCCGTATAATCATTTTGATTTGGGTGAGCGGTCTGTAATAGAAGATTTCTCAACCATCAACAATGGCGTAGGCGATGTGTTTATTGGTGACAGAACCATCGTTGGAATGGGTAACGTAGTGATAGGTCCGGTTAAAATTGGTAACGATGTAATGTTTGCGCAAAACGTGGCAGTATCTGGTTTAAATCATGGCTATCAGGATGTAACAACACCTCCCAGCGTACAAAAGGTTGAAACAGCCCAGATCACTATTGGTGATAACGTTTGGATAGGTGCGAACAGCGTGATAACAGCGGGTGTAACCTTAGGCAAACATGTTATTATCGGTGGGGGCAGTGTAGTTACCAAAAGCATCCCCGATTATTCGGTAGCGGTAGGTAATCCTGCCAAGGTGGTAAAAAAATACAATTTTGAAACAAACAACTGGGAAAGAGCTTAATACGTTCTGATTTTAAAAAACTGGTTGTATATTTATAGTAAATACCTTTTAAATTTAAAGCATGTCGATATTTGGCCTCCCTGAGTGGATTAAACCACATTTATTCACCGGTAAAAAATTTGCCGATCTACCCGCTGTCGAATTAGCTGACATTAAAAAACGTATCAGCAACTTTAAACATGAGCAGCCCGATATTTCTGTGGTAATACCCGCATGGAACGAGGCCGATAATATATTCCGAACCCTATCTGCCTTATCGGCAAATCAAACCGATTATAAGGTAGAGATCGTGGTGATCAACAATAATTCAAAAGATAACACCCAGCAGGTGCTGGACGAGATTGGCGTGCGCAGCTATCTGCAGCCAGAGCAAGGTACACCACATGCCCGCCAAATGGGTTTAGAAATGGCCCGTGGCAAATACCATTTATGTGCCGACTCCGACACCTTTTACCCGCCAAAATGGATCGATACCATGGTAGCCCCAATGGTAAAAGATACCAATATTGTTGGTGTGTACGGTCGTTATTCGTTTATCCCGCCAGAAGGCCAAAGCCGTTTTGGTTTGATATTTTACGAAATGATAACCGGCATACTGGTTCAGATCCGCAAGCGCAAACGTGAGTATATGAATACCTTGGGCTTTAACATGGGTTTTGTAACCGAAGTTGGCCGTACAACCGGCGGTTTTAAAGTAACCGGTGTACGTATGTTTGACAACGCAGCCGGTAGCGAATATTTTGTTGAAGAAGCCGAAGATGGCCGTATGGCAGTTAACCTGAAAAAGAAAGGCGATTTGAAACTGATCCTGAGTAAAAATGCACGCGCGTTTACATCTCCACGCCGTTTAATGTACGATGGTGGTATCTGGGCCGCGTTTAAAAACAGGTTTAAAAGCCATGGTAGTGGTTTGGGTGAATACGTTACCGGAAAAAGCAAAAAGTAAAAACTAAAACTAAACTTTTTACGTATTAATAAGTCAATGGTAATAACTTAACCCCAATTAGTTGTTATTGATTACACCTTATCGTTGATTTATAATGTCGAAGATTGCTCATTTAATTCTGGCACATAATAACCCTGTTCAATTAGCCAGGTTAATCAGCAGGTTGCACCATCCCGACGCGGATTTTTACATTCATTTGGATGGCAAAGCCGATGTATCACAATTCTTTGAATTAACAAAAATACCCCAGGTTTATTTTATTCAAAATCGCACCAAAGTTTATTGGGGCTCATACAGTATTGTTCAGGCAACCATCAATAGTTTTGATGAGATTTTAAAAGCCGGTAAAGTTTACGATTATATTAACCTGCTTAGCGGCAATGATTATCCAATCAAAAGCACACGCCAAATCCACGAATTTTTCGATCATCACCCTAATCAAATCTTCATGGAGTATGTTACAGAAAACTCCGACTGGTGGCAAAAAATCAAAACCCGCGTTACCCGTTACCACTTAACAGATTTTCATTTCCCGGGTTGTTACCAGGTACAAACCATTATCAATAAAATATTGCCAGAGCGCACTCTGCCATCATCACTAACCTTTGTGGGCCGCTCGCAATGGCTTACAATCACATCAGCCAGTGCACAATATGTAGTTAACTTTTTGCGTGATAACCCGAAGATCAAAAGCTTTTTCAGACTAACCTGGGGATCGGACGAGATCGCTATCCAAACCATCCTATACAATTCGCCTTTTAAGGACCAGATAGTAAACAACAATTATCGCTATATTGATTGGAGCGAGCAAAACGCCAGCCCTAAAACGTTTACGATGGCAGATGGCGATACGCTGGTTAACTCAGATTGCCTTTTCGCCCGCAAATTTGATCTGGCTAAAGAGCCTGCCATATTCGATTACCTCGATAAAACATTTTCTTAAAGCCGGCTTTGCTGATTTGCGCAAAAAACCTATCTTCAATCCATCCATTAGTATCTAAATAATTCCATGAAGCGAGTTTCAGTAATTACCGTAAACTTTAACCAGCCCGCAGTTACCAAAGCTTTACTAGCCTCCATTTCCAAATACAACACTCACCCCGATCTGGAAATCATCGTAGTAGATAACGCAAGCAAAACCAACGAAGTACCACGCTGGCAAACAGAATACCCAGATGTAAAATTCATCCGTAGCGAAGTTAATCTTGGCTTTGCAGGCGGTAATAACATAGGCATTAAAGCAGCTACAGGTGATTATTATTTTTTGGTTAACAACGATACCGAATTTACCCCTGGTTTAACCCAAACTCTTGTAAACACATTAGACAATGATGAATCCATTGGCATCATCTCACCCAAAATAATCTACCACCAATATCCAGACACCCTGCAATACGTTGGCTTTACGCCGATGAATTACTATACCTGCGCTAATAAATGCCTTGGCCAGTTTGAAAAGGACAAGGGTCAGTACGATCACATCAGCGCTCCAACAGGTTTTTGCCATGGTGCTGCCATGATGTTACGCAAAGAAGCTGTAGAAAAAGCAGGTTTAATGACTGAGAACTTCTTTCTTTATTACGAAGAAATGGACTGGAACGAACATATTAAACGTGCCGGTTACCAGGCCTGGGTTAATACCGATGCCCTCATCTATCATAAGGAGTCGGTTTCGGTAGGACAAGGCAGTCCGCTTAAAGAGTTCTTTATGAACCGTAACCGCATCCTGTTTATCCGCCGCAATGCTCCGCTAAACAAAGCTTTAGTATTTTACGTTTACTTTATGCTGTTAGTGGTACCACGTAACATACTGGTGTACATCAAACAAAAAAACTTTAATTTTATACCTATACTTTTCCGCGCCATTTGGTGGAACCTTACACAAGGCAAAAACAGTAAAAAATTAGGATACAACATTTAAACACCCCGCATGGAACTTACCTTATGGCTTAGCCTTTTCATAGTTGTTTACACTTTCGTGGGATATGGCTTTCTGCTTTATATTATTATTAAGATCAAAAGGATAGTAAAGGGTAAACCACGTGAAATGGAAATCAATTACGATCTGCTCCCAACCTGTACCCTGGTAGTTGCCGCCTACAACGAGGAGCATTTTATGCCCGAAAAGATCAAGAATACCCTCGCGTTAAAATACCCCGCGGGTAAGCTTAAGTTTCTGTTTATTACCGATGGTTCTAATGATCGTACACCTGACATTATCCGGGAATATCCACAGATCGAGTTAATGCATGAGAATGCCCGGAGCGGTAAAATAGTGGCCATACACCGCGCCATGAAAAACGTGGATACCGAGATTACCGTATTTACAGATGCCAACACTTTTTTAAACGAAGATGCTATAGTTAATATCTGCCGCCACTATGCTGATCAAACCGTTGGCGCCGTTGCCGGAGAAAAACGTGTTCAGGTTGATGAGAATGCTGATGCTAGTGCTGCCGGCGAAGGTTTTTATTGGAAATACGAATCAACCCTCAAAAAATGGGATTCGGAACTATATTCGGTAGTAGGTGCTGCCGGAGAGTTATTCAGTGTACGCACAGCCTTTTACAAACCCGTATCGGTTGACGCCATACTGGACGACTTTATGATCTCGATGTTGATAGCCAAACAAGGTTACCGCATTGTGTACGATGCGTCCGCTTACGCACTCGAAACATCATCCGCTAATGTAACCGAAGAATTAAAAAGAAAAGTACGTATAGCAGCCGGTGGTATCCAATCCATCATCTGGCTAAAAGAGTTATTGAATCCCTTCGCTTACCCCTTGCTCTCATTCCAATACATCAGCCACCGTGTTTTACGTTGGACGGTTACACCCTTCCTGCTCATCTTATCATTTATATTAAACATAGCTTTAGCTTGCCAGGGAATTGTATTCTACCAGCTATTATTAGCTGCGCAAATATTATTCTACGCTATGGCGGTATTAGGTTTTATATTAGAAAAACGGGAATTAAGAGTTAAGATCCTGTTTATCCCCTACTATTTCTGTGTAATGAATTACGCCGTGCTCGCGGGTATTATACGCTACTTCAAAAAATCGCAAAGCGCAGTTTGGGAAAAGGCAGCCAGAAAACAGTAGTTAAGCCCTAACCGGTTTTAACTCCCTGAAACGGCTAAAGAATGCCAGGGCTAACAGGCAAAGTACAAAGCCACATAAGCCGTTAAGGCGCAAGCCATAATCGTTGCCCGGGTCTTTACCATATATGGTTAATAATGCAAAAAGTGCTATACCTAAGGTTTGGCCTAATTTTACAAACAGGTATTTTACGGCAAAAAACATCCCCTCACGGTTTTCTCCTGTCTTTTCGGCATCGTTTTGAGCGATCTCTGCCAGTATCGCGTTGGGTAATATCCCCAAAGCAGCCAATGGAAACGCTGCTGCGATAACCAGGGTATAAATTTGCGCCTTGGGCGACATAGGCAATAATCCCAAAAAGTATATCGCTACAAAAACTAAACTCAACACCAGGAACGAGAACAGCACCAGCGGTTTTTTACCTACCCTGGCGGTTATAAAATTAATGAGCGGGTAAAACATAACCGATACAATTACCATAATACCGATCAATAACCCCCCCATCGATTCGGGAAGGTTTAAAAGCACCTTAACAAAATACAGCAACCCGCTTGATATAATGCTTAGCGCCAGGTAAAACGAAAAATCAGATATCAGGTAATACTTAAAATTGCGGTTGCTAAATGTTGCCCTTATGGCTTTTAAAAGCGGTAAGTGCGAAGGCTTGCTGTTTGAATATTTACGCTCATCTATAGCAAATACCGGGATCATCATAACTATACCTGCAAAAATGCACAGACCCCAAATGGTGTACTGTATTGCTGTTGTACGATCAGCAACGTGCGCGTACCGTTGAAACAGGTCGGCAAAATTATTGATCAATGCCGAAAATATCATCCCCAAAACAAAACCTATCTGCTGGAACGATGAAAGCTTCACTTTTTCCTGCGCCGTATCAGTCATCTCGGGCAATAAAGCGTTATAAGGTATAATATAGCTCGTTGCCGACATGAAGAAAATAACCAGGGTAAATATCAGCCAGTAAGCGTTGTGCATACTTTCCACCATCGCCAGCGGATGAAACGTGAGGCAACAAAACAAGACTGTCGGGAAGATCGCGATCTTCATGAACGGAATGCGCCGCCCTTTGGGGTTCTTACTCTTATCACTTAAAGAAGCCAGGAAAGGATCGTAAAAAGCATCGAATAAACGCCCCGATGACGCGATGATCGACATAATATTCAACACCCCAAACACCATCAACTGCGGCACAAGCGGCATTAAGCCCGAGTTAGATGGTGGCAAATAGAAATATGGAAGCATCACGATGATGATATTCGTCATGATACTCCAGCCCATCATACCCGCAGCATAAGCAAGCTGTTTAGAAAAAGGTAGTTTTTGAGCGGACATGGTGCAATATGCAATTATTTAAGCGATTAAGGATAATGATATTTCAATTTTGACACGAAAGCGAATATTATACCAAAACAAGGCCGTAATTTTGCGCCCTGAAATTAGAACTGTAAACATACCTGTCGCGATTAAAAATGTCCTATATCACCCCAAGCACATTAGCCGATGTGCACGAGTTAAATAGCTTGATCAACAGTGCCTACCGTGGAGAATCATCCAAAAAAGGGTGGACCACCGAAGCGCATTTGTTAGATGGTTTACGTATAGATGAACCTACTTTATCCAGCTATTTTGAAGACGCAAATACCAATATTCTAAAATATACAGACGACAATAATGAAATACAAGCCTGCGTTTATCTCAAAGCCGAAGCAGGAAAACTATACATAGGTATGCTCACCGTTAATCCCGAATTGCAAAACTCTGGCATAGGTCGCCAGCTGTTGGAGGCATCGGAGCAATATGCCAAAACCATCAACTGCCATACCTTGTGGATGACCGTAATTAACAGCCGCCGCGAACTGATTGCTTATTACGAACGTAAAGGCTTCCAAAAAACGGGTGAAGAAAAACCATTTCCTACCGATCCGGTATTTGGTATCCAGAAAGAGCCATTTGTGTTACTGGTAATGCAAAAGCTAATTAACTGATGCAGAATTCAAATAATTTAACATTAAGGCATATTAAGTCATATAATCATCTTATTCAATAAATTACAAAACAACATAGGGCTTTATTTTGTAAAGTACCGTAGTAAACATCTCAATCGCATTAATGTCCGCTTCAGATAGCACAATTACAGTAAAATCAGGTTCTTCCTTCAAAAAGTGGTTAGCAAACAGCTTTATTGCGATTTACAACGTATATAAATTTATAGCCCGCTTTTTTAAGGAAGTATTTTTTCCACCTTACGAGTTTAAAGAAGTTATAAAGCAATGCTTCGATGTTGGTGTACGCTCGTTCACTTTAATTACCGTTACCGGCTTCATCGTTGGGGTAATTTTCACCAAGCAATCAAGGCCATCATTGGCCGAGTTTGGCGCAACATCATGGTTACCATCATTGGTTTCTATCGCTATTTTAAGAGCTCTGGCATCGCTGGTAACAGCGCTGATAGCAGCCGGGAAAGTTGGCTCAAGCATTGGCGCCGAATTAGGCTCCATGCGCGTAACCGAGCAAATTGATGCAATGGAAGTATCCGGTACCAAACCTTTTAAATACCTGGTTTGTACACGCATCATAGCAACTACCATAACCTTACCGTTGTTGGCAACCTATACCGCTTTTGTAGCATTATTAGGTGGTTACCTAAACGTAGCGCAAGGCGAGGGAACCAGCTTTACCACTTTTATGCAGAATGCCTTTGAGCCCATTACCTTTATTGATTTTTGGGCAACACTGGTAAAATCATTAATATTTGGCTTCACTATTGGTGTGGTGGGCTGCTACCAGGGTTACAACTCATCACGCGGAACAGAGGGTGTAGGTAAAGCTGCAAACGCCGCGGTAGTAACTGCCATGTTTTTGGTATTTATAGAAGAGGTTATTATTGTTCAAATATTCAGTTGGCTTCGTTAATGGTATATTATGGATAAAGCGAAAACAACTGTTGCACATCAGAATGCCATCATCAGCATCAAAGGCTTAAAAAAATCTTTTGATGATAATGAGGTATTACGCGGTATTGATCTGGATCTGTACCCCGGCGAAAATCTGGTAGTATTAGGCCGTTCCGGTACAGGTAAATCTGTGCTGATCAAAATTATTTCTGGTCTTTTAAGGCCCGATGAAGGCGAAGTAAAAGTGTTTGGTAAAGATATGACCTGTATTACCGAAGATGAGTTGCAGGAGATCAGGATACGCATCGGCTTTTCTTTCCAGAACAGTGCATTGTATGATAGTATGACAGTACGCAAAAACCTGGAGTTCCCCTTAGTGAGGAACAAAAAGAAATTATCCCGGAAGGAAGTAGACACCGCAGTTGAAACTGCATTGGATGCCGTAGGATTATTAAAAGCCATTAACCAGATGCCATCCGAACTTTCGGGCGGGCAACGCAAACGGATAGGTATAGCACGCACATTGATACTCAACCCTGAGGTGATGTTGTACGATGAGCCCACAGCGGGGCTAGATCCTATTACATCTATTGAGATCAATAACCTGATCAACGAGGTGCAAGAGCGTTACAAAACATCGTCTATCATTATCACACACGATTTAACCTGCGCTAAGATGACCGGTAACCGAATAGCAATGCTTTTAGATGGCAAATTTGAGCGCCAAGGTAGTTTTGAAGAGGTTTTTAATACCGACGATGAAAGGGTGAAGCCTTTTTACGATTACAATTTTATTAAGTAACAATGGAAAAACAAGAAACAAAACGGGCCATAACAGTGGGAGTATTCATATTCCTGGCTTTGTTAATATTGGTGGTAGGCATATTTACATTAGGTGGGCAGCAAAAAACCTTTGTAAAAAGTATCCACCTGAGTGCCGTATTTAACGATGTTGCCGGTTTAAAAAAAGGCAACAACATTTGGTTCTCGGGTGTAAAGGTTGGTACAATAAGTTCTATCCATTTCACCGGTGCTTCGCAGGTGGATGTAAATATGGATGTGGATAAGAGCGTACAAAGCTATATCCATCGCAATGCAGGCGTAAAGTTAAGTTCGGATGGTTTGATAGGTAATAAAATTATTGTGATTGAGCCTGGCAGTCCAAACGCGCCAATGGTTGAAGATGGTGATGTATTACAGGTAGAAAACTCCTTGTCTACAGATGACATCATGAAAACCCTGCAAAAAAACAACGAGAACCTCTTAGCTATTACTACCGATTTTAAAAAGCTGAGCCGCCAGATTGTTGAAGGTAAAGGTTTGGTGGGCTCACTCATGGCAGATAGTACCTTAGCCATACGTTTTAAAAACATTGTTGGAAACTTACAATCTACAACCAACAGTACAGCAAGAATGGCCGGACAGCTGAATACCTTTTCGGATAAAATGAATACCAAAGGTGGCTTAGCGGACAAGCTATTGACTGATACAGCAACCTTCCGCCAGCTCCAAATTGCTATAATGCAATTACGCCATGCTACAGCTAATGCGAGTACACTCACAGAAAACCTTAATCGTGCAAGCGATAAGCTCAACACTACCGATAATGTTTTAGGTGTGCTGTTGAACGACCCTAAACAGGCCGAGCAAATGAAAGGCACGCTAAACTACCTTAACCAAAGCAGCATCAAACTGAACGATGATCTTGAAGCTGTGCAACATAACTTTTTGCTAAAAGGCTTTTTTAAAAAGAAAGCCAAGGCCGAAGCTCAAGCACAACCAGCAACTAAGTAAGCACGACATATTGCCGAATTTGTGTAATATTGGGCTTTAGAATATGATGAACTGGGAACAATTACTTTCGGCAAAACGATGGGGATACGAAGATAGGTACAATGCCGATCAGACTGATGCCCGCTCCGAGTTTCAGCGCGATTATGATCGATTGATCTTCTCATCACCTTTCCGTAAACTGCAAAATAAAACCCAGGTTTTCCCCTTGCCGGGAAGTGTGTTTGTACACAATCGCCTAACCCATAGCTTAGAGGTAGCCAGCGTTGGTCGCTCTCTAGGCCGCATCTTCTACAATAAAATAAAAAAGCAGGAGCCTGATATTGATACCCGCCTTCCGCTCCTTGCCGAAGCCGGGGATATTATTGCCGCAGCATGCCTGGCGCACGACTTGGGAAACCCCGCCTTTGGCCACTCGGGCGAAGCCGCCATATCTTATTACTTTACCGACGGCCCCGGCAAAATATACCAGAAGCGCGTTACCGAGCATCAATGGAAAGATTTGATCAATTTTGAAGGTAACGCCAATGCTTTGCGGATATTGATCCACCCCTATAATGGCCGTGGTAATGGTAGCTTTGCTTTAACATACAGCACTTTGGCATCTATAGCCAAATATCCTTGCGCATCGGTTGTTGGTGGGAACAAGGCCCAGCTCCATCAAAAAAAATACGGATTCTTTCAATCCGAACAACAGGATTTTGAAAAGATAGCCCAGGAATTAGGCATTGCCAAAGTGCAGGATAACCCTGTAATTTACAAACGCCACCCTTTAGTTTACCTGGTTGAAGCTGCCGATGACATATGTTACAACATTATCGATCTGGAAGATGCGCACCGCCTCAATATCCTCTCTTACCAGGAAGTAGAAGATTTGCTACTCCCACTTTGCAACAGTGCCAATATGCCAAAATACCTGGCCGCTATGGACGATGAGGATGCTAAAGTAAGTTATATGCGTGCCCGCGCCATCAATTCGTTGATCACAGAGTGTTCGGATATATTTTACAGAGAACAGGATAATATTTTAAAAGGCGATTTTAATCATTCATTAATCGACGTATTGAACGAACCATTCCGTTCTATCATGAAAAAGATCAGCAGTGTATCTGTAAAAAAGATTTACAATTATCCGTCTGTGGTACAAATTGAGGTTGCAGGTTACAAGGTAATGGCTGGCTTATTGGAAGAGTTTATCCCGGCTTACCTGATCAACAATTCCAAGTATCACAGTAAACTGGTTGAGTTGATACCCAAACAATTCCTCACCAAAGCAACAGACGATTATTCAAAAATTCAAAGCGTATTAGATTTTGTATCCGGCATGACCGATCTATACGCCGTAGAGCTTTTCCGAAAGATCAAAGGCATTTCATTTCCATCCCTCAGTTAAAACTATTTACCTATTGGAATTTGAATAGTTTGATATCCTATTTTACCATTCATATCACCACCTTCAATTATAGCGGTGTATGTGGTAGGATTATCTGCAGCGTAGAATGATAATGAAGCACGACCATTACTATCAGTAAATATTTGTTGCTGCCAGTATATTGTCGATCGCATATCGGTAAAGCTGCGTGGTATATTTTTAACTTTATAACGCGGCCTGTAAAAATCTTGAGGAATGTTCAAAGCCACTGGTCTAAAAATATACAATCCTTGCGATCTGTTAATCATTGGTCCTTTGCCCTGGCGTGTAGTAATTTCAATATAAGCCAGTTCGTTTCTATTAGGGCTACCCATTGGTGCCAAAAGCTGATCAGCTTTTAAAGGCTTTTCATTCGGGCTAGCATTATTAGTTATATAGCCATTGGTAAAACGCTGGCTATATAACACCTCAATCCCTAAAACATCTTCTACACTTATATAATCAAGTGTTTGCTTTACATACTCATAGTGCTCGTTTGTAATTGGCATATCTTGATTTTCCGAAAAAAATCGTTCAATATCAATGCCATCAATTACAAAATGCAACATTTTTGAATATATGTAAAGTTCTACACCATGTTGGGGTATATTTTTTGTGTGAAAGCCCTTCACCTTTTGGCTTATGATATCTAAGAGCGATATTCGCCCGGCATTTTCAAGCTGTTGCGTGGTAATAGCTTGATCATATTGCCCAGCCCCATTCAAATTTTGTGAATTCTTAATAGCTGCTTTGTCTTTAATAGTTACAGCTTTTAATAAACGTCCTGCACTGTTAAAACTTGTTTCCCTTAATTTAGTCTGATAAATTTTGTTGATATTGATATAGTTAAGTAACGTGCTATCAGTATTAATATACCAAGGCTTTACGGGCGTATTATAAAGTTTAATTACCGGTGCTGGTTCAACCTCTTCAAGTTTAAAACTTTCATCAACAATTTGCTTACCCTTTTTATTAGTTGCTTTCAATACAAACCTGGTGCTATCCATTATTAGTGGTAGCTTATTAAATATAAACTTACCGTTAGCATCTGTTGCTGTTATATTGTAAAAAGTATATTTACCAGTACCCATTAAAATAACCTGGGCATCGGCAATAGGTTTATTCATCAAGTTATTCAATTTACCTTTAATTGTAAATTCCGGTTCAGCGGCAAAATCAGTTTTTGCGGTACTATTTAAAATAGTATTCCAGTTATAACCTATCCAGCCTTGAGTAAGCAATAATACATCAAGATCTGCCCAGCTTTTATCATTTTGTTTAAAATAGTGGGGTACATCTTCAACATATCCTTTTAAATCAGATGTGAGCAACGTGGATGTAAGGATATTACTATCTCCATCTCTTTTTACCTGCTTGTTATCAGTTATAGCCATCGAAAAACTTCCCGAAACAGGGTTACCAGCTTCATCAGTCACTTTAACAATCATGTTGATGCTATCGCGTGTGATGTAGCCTTTGCCGGTTTTAATATCAATTTTCAGGTTATCATTATGGTTAATAAATGTTAAACGTTCATTTACCGGCTGGTTAAGGTCGTTCAGCAAAGTGAAATGTAATATACCTGTAGGGAAAGCATTTTTAGCGATATGAAAAATTGTTGTATTAGCCTTAAAATTTATTGATGCGCCATAACAAACCACATTACGGGCCGTACCAATCAAGTGATAATCTTTACCTGAGCGCACCAGGTCATCAGATACAATTATAGAAACATCAACAGAATCGCTACTTAATTCATTTTTTAATTGCAATAAAGTTCCGGAATCTTTGACCGGCGGTAAATTCACTGTTTTGCTATCACCATTGGCCAGCGTTACCCTCGCTGTATAACTCTGTCCAAATTGTGGGGTAAACCTGAGCAAACCCATTCCTTTATTTGACGACTCAAAGTTAGCTACTTCCTTTTTATCATTATCCAAAATAACACCTTTCACATCAATGCCACGGCCATCTTCTCCTATCGCTTTAAAGCCTACATTAACAGGTAACAGCGAAACAAGCTGACCACCTTCGGCCATAAATTGCAAATCAATATCCTGTGCCCGGTTAATAACCACCGGGATAACCGCATGCTTTTGTCCACCCCTCTTTTCGGCAACTATAATATTCAGGCTATTAATTGGTTTATCATCCGGTAAATCAAAATTCGAACTCAATACGCCATCGCTCCCAACCTGCAAATCATTACGAAATAAATTCTTCTTTCCAGCGGTAACCCTTACACTAACATTTTCTCCAGCCAAAGTTCTGTTATTAATATCCCTAAATAAAATTTTAGATTCTACATTATTTTTTTTGCTTGCGGACAATTTTGCATCGGCACTAATTAGCCACGAATCGGCATAGGGTTGTGATAGGTAAAAGCTTTTATAAAAAAAGCTCTCTTCGCCCAGGTTGCGCATCCAATTGGTGTAGGCACGTATAGTATATCCACCATCATGAAAAGCGTACTTATCCAACGCAATATTACCCCAGCTAACACCTAGGGGGGAGCAAAAGCAAAACGCTTAACTTCTTTAATACTAACGGTTAACACCTTCACATAATACCTGCTACTTAAACG
>Ga0116227_10009067_pt1 | contig 18278 bp, 9 predicted proteins | sample S1TSphgellanicum_FD_89693 | JGI IMG/M metagenome (GOLD analysis project Ga0116227, IMG submission 89693) | Host-associated microbial communities from peat moss isolated from Minnesota, USA - S1T2_Fb - Sphagnum magellanicum MG | ecosystem: Host-associated > Plants > Peat moss > Unclassified... | reverse complement strand
CTCCAGCCGAGTGAGAGCCTATTTGGGGTTGAATAGCTCAACACAGTATGGGTACAAAGAATACCTCTCCAAGGTAGACAATGCACAGCTTAGGAGAAGCTTGGCACGTTTTCGTTGTGCGAATCACAAGCTGCAGATTAAGCTACGAAGGCAAGTCAAGCCAATGAAGGTGCTGGTGCAACAACGTTATTGCAAATTGTGTAACTTGGGTGCAGTTGAGGATGAGGACCACTTCTTGTTGGTTCGCCCTGCTTATCAAAATGTTCGAGAGAGGTTTAGAGGTTCATTGCCACTAACTGCCATCACACCTTTGGTTGAATTGCTGAGCTGTCAGCAGCAAGGCATCCTTGTTAGATTCTTAGTACAATGTCAGACGGTTAGATCTGAATTGCTTCATCAGACTTAACGTCAATTGGGTTCTGGCCCAGGCGCTGTTTGGCCCACTTAATGAGGCTAAATTGTAAGTAAGTAAATAAGGTATCATTACAGTTGAACAAGCAACACGAATTCCCATACAAATGCAGATTGCACCACCGTTAACCCTATCTAACAAAAAGTTGATTTCACTGGGGAAGAAGTACTTTTTGATTCCACCCTAGAACTTGTCGTACTATTTTGAAATTCCACTAACTTTGTGTGCGCAACTCAATCAAACAGAATAGAACCAAGAGTAGGCCTTGGTGACACGCCAAAACAAGCACTAGTGTTTAGCAATCAATGCAATGGGCGAATTGACGCCAATGGTGGTGAAGGCAAGGCCAGGTTGCCCGAAGAAGGTCAAGACGGTGGAGGTCGAGCCATCTCAAAAGTCCATCCTGCGCTATTTCTCCCCCAAACCATAATTAATTCGCAAGGCTAACCCACAATATAAAGTACCTTACACTTTCAAAATGATTAGTTGGTCATGTAGATCTCGGTGAGTGTAGTAGATTGTTGCCTTCCTCGACTGAATCAAACTTGTATTGATGTTGCTACAGACTACGGACTTTATGCGACAACCGGGTCCGGATGGGGCCCCGAGGTCCCGCCATAAGGTTCATATTGTCATTGTTTACATTGACCATAAAATAACTTTATTTCATGAATGTTTGAATATTTAATCATATTAATCAAGATGGAACATGTTTTTATGCCATTTTGATTTCATAATTGCTTATCATCTAGGAAATCAACACTTGGGAAATTAAGTGTTTTATCACATCGTTTGTAACTTGCCCCTAAACTAGGAAAAGTTTATGAACAATAGAAGTCCACCATTTTGAAAACAAAACAATGGCATATATATTGTGTCGGTAGAAAACATAACCCCTATTGACATGAACTTCTTTGAATAAATCTACAATAGTTTCCAAAAATGATGTTTTAGTGAAAATTTTGAAACAACACTTGAAAAAGACATGAACAAAAAAACACAAGAGGCATTTGTGAATTTGAAGGATCTAAAGGCTTGTTATACTATAATAGAATTTTCTTTATGTGTCATTAGATTCCAATGCAACTACACATCCTCCAAACACATCATGATCTTCCATCCATTGGACATTTTGGATTTAATAAAGTCATCAAACTTATATTAAGGGAATTTTGGTGACCACAAATTTCAATATTACAAAAGTGAAGTCTAATTCATTGGAGGGTCTTTCAAGTCAACTAGGCCACCAAATCATTATTTTATTTTATTTCAGGTGAAATTTAAATCACTATATAATTGTACTATTTACTTATTTAAAAAATAATTCACTAATTTTTATTTTTTTTACTATTGAAGTTATTATTACAATTTTGGATAAATTTTATAATTAATCATTAATCCATATATTTCATTTTTGTTATGTGTACAATTTTAAAATTTTATTATAAACTATTAATGTATCAACCAATAACAATAAAACATAGTACATCAAAATTTAAACCAAAAATTTAATTAAATAATAGTTTTTACATAAAATTTGGACAAAATGCTCTCATTTTATTTTGTGCTTTCATTTTACAAAATGGAAGGCCTTTTAAGAAACAAAACAAGATGAAAGTTCAAATTTCATTTCATAAAATCAAATAGTTAGTTCTAATGTTAGATATATTATGTGTTAGTATTTTTTATAATTCAATTTTTTTAATGTAATAAATGTCTATATGTTTTTATACATGATATAACATTGAAAATTTGGGCACATATTTTTAGTATTTTTTATATTTTATATTTATGGGGCACATAATATAGTTTTAGCTTTGTAATGAAATATTTTTAGAATTAATAAATATTTTTATTACATAAAGTAAATGGCTAAAATTTGAGAAATTATAACACATACATTTTATTTATTCTAGCCATAAATTATCTTGCATAAAAAAATTGAAATTTGTGTAAGTTCATGTCACATAATCATTTTTTTTGTGAATCAATGTGGTTTGAATTCTTATTAAACACTAAAATGCAAAACAATCTTTCAAATGGCTTGGAATTTGATATATTTATTTATTAACATGTGTATCCCTTGGAAGATAATTCCAAAAAAAATTTTCATTTTTTTCATTTTGAAAATTAAATATAAAAATAAATTTCAACATTCAATTTATTATAAAAAAAAATGGTTAATTGTGACATGTATAATAGCTAACATTTTTAATCGCAATGCCAAGTGGTAGTTGGCTAGCACAAACAATGCATTATCTCTTTCGAGACCAAGGTTCAAACATTGATACCAACAATTATATGTATTTCATATGTTGACAATATTAATTATTAATATTTTATTATAAATAATAATAATAATAATAATTATTAGAAAATTATAGACATATAACTTAATTCCATTGCCACATATAAATTTCTTGCTTGATCATGTGTTAATGAATTTATTATTATTATTTTTGATGAAATATTATTAATTTGACCCAAAAATTAATGAAATTCCTAGTGAACTAAAAACCATTTTCCTATTAGTGTTTGGAAGTTTTTGAAAAAATTCATTCACATTTGTGATATAGGTGTGTGAATAAAAACATCACACTATCAATTATATGGTTTATTATAATCATGTTGCCAATTCCTGAAAAGTCCATGGTCGTCTTTCACTATCAATTTTTTCACAAACCTCTTATGTTCCAAGTCTTCTAACTTTATTTTTAGTGCTGTGGTTAATTTGTTAACAAAGATGACATATTTATTCAATTACCAAGATCATGACAAGTGAAAGTGTCATGAATTTTTTTCTTTCACAATATATAGTTGTATCATGGAGTGTGATTAGACATCGTATCAAATTGTTGATTTCAATTCATTTTTATTTTTTGGAAAGGAATGCTCATACTTTCAAAGGTTCAAAGTAATATCTTCTTGCAAATCATCCCCAACTAGATGGACAAATTGAATGGGTGAATCATATATTAGAACAATATTCTTGACTTATAATGTGGATTGATTTGGATTGAATTCAATGAGTATAAAGTTTTCAAAATCACAGACAAAACACTATAACATCATAAACTTATCAAACTTCATAGGTTTATACAAATTTCATGAGAATTTTGATTTTCATAGGTTCATACAAAAATTGCATGGATTCCATTTTATGGTTAACATGAACAATATTGTATGTATTCAATATCTTAAATATTCAAATGGATGAGTTTTTTTTTGAATGACATATGTGAATCTTCATGTTTAATACCCAAACATTACATAATCTAATGCAAAATTACATCACAATAATTGCAAAAATTTAGTTAAAATATAAATCATACATATTTCACATCAAAACATCATAAGTAGAAAAGATACATCATTTATATATATATATATGAGCTTAAAAAATGTATATGCCATTTTTACATTTTTGAAGTTCATAAATTTTTGCAAGAATATTTTTGAAATTATGTGATATTGGAAATTTGTGATGATCTAATGTTTTCATTATTTTTTCATTTGTTAAATTACTTGAAATGTTTTCAAAATGACATAACTATGTAAAATAAGTTTTCAACCTTTTACATACTATTATAGTATGTCATGACATTTTATTTATTTATGGTTATAAAAAAAAACATGGATTTTTAATCCATCACATTTTGTAACCAATTGTAGTATGCTACATCGTTTTGGCAAGTGTTCACACTACTTTTTAAGGAGTCAAAAGTAGTATGGCCTACTTTGGTCATAGTGACAAGTTGACTCCTATTATCATATTTGCACCCAATGAAGAAGAATTTGAGGTTGGAAAAATCCTAGATCCATGAGTTTCTTATGGACATGTGACATTTACTAAGTCCGTTCAACCATTGGTGTGAATGATGTCAAAGAACAATCAATTTTATCACCAAATTGGAAACTAGTCCAATCTAAACAATATTTTATTACAAAATGTTAATTAAAAATTTCATTAATAACATCCATCCAAAACTAAGTCAATGACATGTACAAATGTCGTCAAGTAACCTAGCCATGCCATCAATTTTCAAAGATTTTAATATAATTATCATGTGAATTGTATAAAAAAGTTTATAAAATATTGAAGTCTTCCCTAGAAGTTGGAGAGGAAACACCTTTAGACATTTTGAACCTTTGGACACAATATCATTGATGGGAGAACTCTTCTCATCCATATGGAAATCATTTTCTTGTATATGGAATGACATGCCCTTAGATTTGTCAAATTTTATTGGTGGTAACTAATCTTCTTGCATTTTGTAACATAATTCAAGTTCAGAGTGTATTCCTTAGCTTTCAACAATAAACATGATGTGAGAGCTATATGATTGGACTACTTAAAACTTTTGGGCTTCATGACTTTCGCCTTTAATTGGAATTATGGATTTGGAAAGTTGGGGGTTCGACACATAGTTGACTTTCTATGATTGTGATTAATTTTCATTGTTCATTGTGGAACTAGTTGTGAAAGAAGGGGGTAATGTCATGCACAATAAGTATTCATGGAAGCTTATAATAAATGATTAAAATAATACATCTAAGAATTATTAGAAGGTCTAATTTGTGGAAAATTTTAAAAATAATTAATTGACTAAAATTTACAAAAGATTTAATTGGCGAAATCTTTTAGGAGGTTGATGAACTTCTAGAAAGTTCATGGGATAATATAAGTAAAAGTCATGGGCACACTTCTCAATTTTATTGATGCAATCTATAAAATTTTTCAAATTGTGTATAATTTTTAGTTTTGATTTACATGAATTTTCAGTGAAAAAATTGTTCAATATTCAATCACTTCTCCATTATAAGTTGAGCATTAATTGGTAAAACCCAGAAAAGGAGGGTCAAATGACTTCCAATCAAAATGTATGACACAAAGTTGAAGAGATATTATTGAAGGCTACAACTTTAAAGATTGAAACTCTTCAATGGGAGCTCATATGAGGGAGTTATGGGCTATGTGAGATAATTTTAATTTAGGAATCTGGAGAATTTTAGCCATTTCAATATAGTTAATTATATCATCCATCACAAAATATACTTTAAGGAGGAAGGTGGTATTTCTTTTCAAGTCTAGGTCATGTGAATGTAATGAATCTAAAGCAAGTCCATGACTCAAAGTTAAGTCCATTTACACTATCCATGTACATTGTTTGACTTGTGCAAGTGATTTGTATATGAGGTGTCAATGATTGTCACATGGTCTTAGTCTTATTTTGAATTTCCTTCACAAATATTTTTTCTTGATGTGAAGAATTAATGAATAGGCCTTCAAGTTCTAGTTCTTTCTCCTTTCCATTATTGTCACTTCAAAGGTTTACTCCTAATATTTTGAGATAAACTTAAGGGTATGCCAAAACAACCCTATAGAAAACCATTTCCTGGATAAAGAAGTTAGAAATAAAGGTTGACATGAATGGGAGAAACATACATTTAAGTTAGACTTGCAATTTGAAAAATGCAAACCCCTATCACAATTTCATTCACTAACCAGGTTATTATATTTCAATAAGTCAACACCTTCAACATTTGTTATTATTTGTTATTATAGACAATCTTTCCACCTGTTGTCGTGAACAAATAAAACATTCAAGAAAGAACTACATGGACTTGGCAAAACTAAAAATCCAATAACAAATGAAATTAATGGTCTTTATTGATGGACCAAGTTGCATGATACAAAATTAGGCTTGATATTGAAGTATGTACTAAGTTGTGGGAGATGTTGAATTTTGAGTGGTTTTTGGCATTTCAAATTCAATTTAATTACAAATTCTGGTTTTAGAAGGAGAAACTAGTTGGGTAACAAGTTCACACTAGGGCCAACAACATAGGCCATGCTACCAGATTTGATATTAGAAAGGAGCATTGAGTGTACAACTAGGTCTCTAGCCTTCATCCAAAAATGGGTTTCTTGTTCAAACCAAAATCGTACTTCAAATCCTATAGGAAATTACCTGTTTTTTTTTTGGTTACCTATGATTTTTTTCCAAAAGGTCAAATAAAAAATGAACTTAAGTTTTGGGGTTTCATAAGTGAGAAAAAATAAGAGGAAAAATGAATCCTATATTTGATTCCATTAAGTAGCCAGACACATAGAAGGATAATTAAAAACTTGTCTTTCATATTTGGATCATTGCTAAAATTGGCTAAATCTTCCTAGGGATGATTGTCACTTTTTCTACATCGTCTTATGGATGACTATATAGTCATACATAGTTATATGTGAGTCATATATTGTCACTTCCCTTTGGACAACAAAAGTCATGACTATATGATTAAGATCAATTTTATATTGACCGCAATTGTAATCAACAAAACAATGGTAGGGGAGTCAACAACAATAAGAAACATAGGCTTATGAATGAATCATGATGTTGTTACATTGACCAAATATTTGCAAAAGAAATTGAAACCAAGTGATGAAACCCTGCCAAACTCTATAAAAAGAGAGCACCCAAGAAAGGGAGAGAAAAAGAGACAAGGGGCAAGAACCAAAGTCCAAGTAAAGTATTATGGAAAATGTTGGGTATAGGCTGTTGTGGAGGGTGATACAAGCTGTTGTGTAGGGTGACATGCACTTGTGAGGAATTTTGTGTGAACCACTGGTTGGGGGAGGGGGGGAGGGGTAACCACTGGTTGGTTGTTAAAGCATTCATTGGCAGATTGACCACAAATGATGGTCCAATGTTTTGTGTTGTAGCCAAAGTGCTGATGATTCACATGAAGATTTAGTGAAATTTGGATACAAGATAAGTAAGAAAATAATTAAAAAAAACCCTCCTATGAATCTATAGTGGTCACTAAAATACTTGCATCATGTATAAATATCTAGCAATTTTCTTAAATTTTGGTCGAATTATGGCTATCGAAAATCTCAAAAAAGCACATGATTTTTTCACTTTAAATTTTTAATAAATATTTTTGGCTACACATAGCCAGCATCAAAAAGGGCTACTTGACAGGTCCTTGTCAGTGTTTGTTTTTGTTTGGCGAACTGGTGCAAAATTTGGCTCTTTGCTGGGGAGCTGCGCCCACCACAACAGGTCCAATTCGCCACTTATTGTGGGACACAAGGTGTAGGAAGGTTACACAAAAGGAAGGTTAGCTACATTTCTAGTGTGTTTTCTGCTAGATTTTAAACAATTTTCTCAAGGTTTTCAAAACTTTTCGCCATTAAAACAAAGTCATTTGTGGGATGATCGCCACTCATACTACAACAACACAAAAATGGCAAAACAAAAACAAAACAAAAACATTGGTCCTTGAGAAACGGACTTCTTTCTTTCCTGTCGTATCTACAAAGACTTTGGTATCGAATGTATTTTAAGAATCCCGAGGGAAGAAAAAATTGTGTTTGCGCACGCGAGCGCCGACACCGCCCCAGGCTCCAAAGCCACTGATGTCAGACGACGACATCCTTGATATTTGATGCACGCGCGATTAGCGCTCATGTTCGTGCGATGACCGAATTACCAGGCTTGATGATTTCTATAACTCTTACTGGCGGCGCTTTACTTGGCGTAAATCAGGGGCACATTCGAATTCTTTGCCTGCTACTTCTGCTACTCTTTCAATTTCCGGACCCCACCGTCATTCCCATTTTCAGTACCTATACAGCAAAAAGAAGTTCCCTGAGCATCATCAAAGCACTGCACCACTGGTCCCACCAATTCTCCGTCCTCATTACTGACAACCTTCTGGAGGTAGTGTCTTTTGTGGGCAATTCTGTGTTATAGCTATAGTGGCGATCATCCACAGGAAGATTTAGCCAAATTTGGTTGCAAATTAAATTTTTAAAAAAAAAATCCCTCTACATTTTTTGGCTACCTGTTTGAACCATGTATAAAAATATCACGATTTCTTTTAAATTTTTGGTTATTGAAAATCTTTAAAAAAACATAATTTTTGCACATTTATTTTTAATATAACATTCTGGCTATATGTATATTATATAGTCAGCCAAAAAGGTTGTTCTGGAGCATTTATAAATTCTTTGTCTAGCTCAGCTTTTGGCAGGTTGAGTGAACCAGCAGCACCCACCAGCGCACCATGCAACATAAGTAGATGGATGGATGGTATGTGGACACAAAACACTTTTTCAGGGGTTTTCATGTTCCACAACTATTTAATCCTAATAGTATAGGTAGCTTGGTAGCTTTGACAATAATTATATTATTTTTAGAAATGCTGAAATTTCGAAAAATTAAAAAATTAAAAAAAAGAATGTTCCAAGGTATTCTATTTTTTGAAATGAAAATTCCAAAATTAATTAATTGTTCCAGAAGGCAAGTGTGACAAGGTTGCCATGATATTATGTAGTTAGTTATGTACTAACCAACCATATATGTCTCTACCTACCTGTTAGCCATCACATGCCTTACCTACTTAGTACAGATATTGTAACCAGTTATATGGCCTACCTATTTACCTATGATGGTTACCCACTTATAATAGTGCATTCACACTTGATGTTAAAATCAATGTTAAATGAAAAAATCTAGATGGCATCCTAGGTGGCAACCAATGTTAAATGGGTGATAGCTTAATGTTAAATGAATGTTAGTTTAACATAAAATCTTCACAATAAGTAAGTTTAAGTCTTAAATGACTAGTATGGTGTTAAGGGACTCTACACTAGAGTCCCTAACACCAAGTGTGAACAAACCTTTAGTAGTTACCTAGGTTTTGTGTGGGTAAAAGTAGGTGGTTTACAATATATTTGTGGTTATGGGTTTCCGATGAATACTACACTTGTAGGTGGTGGTGGGTCATAGAATCCGCAAGGCCGTTGGTTTTCTTTGAGTAATACTTGGCCTAGGTGAACCAGCACCGACCGTCGGTAGCTTTACCTTTTTTGAGTGGGGTCTCTTAGTGGCCATCTTAAGCTCAACAAATGTTACATTTGAACTCAAAGACCTTGATTTAGTCTATTCAAAAGGCATTTGTAATGTTTAGAAATAATTGAAATGGATTTTGGGGTTTTTACCATGGTGCCAACTAGTGTTCTCCAATTATTAGGTTTTAGGAGGAACCTTGGGTTTTGGTTTTAGAAAATTTTATAGGGTTGGTTCAGGTTAGGGTTTTTTTTCAAATAAAATGAAATTGGGACCGATTTCAAATTTGGCTTTTTAATGTGAGGGTCAATTTTGATTTTGGATTTTAAAAATTTTCAAATCAAGTCAATCTTGCTTTTAGGGTAGGTTCGGGTAAAATTTGGTTCACCTCTTGGTTAGGTTCCACAATGTCAAAGGAAATTGAAAATAATGCAAAATTTTGAATTTTTATTTATATATATTTTTGAATTGTTACAAAGCTTTGACAAAGCCAAATTAAATGAAACTATTATACTTTTAAGCTTTAAAACTATATTGATTTTCTAATGGATAAAGGACCAATTTTTTAAAGGTGTATGAAACTTCTATCAATGTGTCATCTTTTTTATATATTTTTGTTTAATTTTATTTTAACATACTCATGACACAAAGTGCTTGATATTGATGAAATCTAAAATTGTGATGGTCTAAGCTATGATTGTAAAATAATTGACATTTTTTTATTCATTGATTTTGATGGGAATCAAATTATATGGAAAAATGACTTTGTTAAGTACTATGTCCTTTTTCATCCTGAATGGTACATTTGAAAGGATCTTCACCCAATAGTACATTTTTTTTTTATACCAATTGGTTTCATGTTTCATGCACTTGTAGGTCAATTTTGAAATGTGCATTTTGCCACCTTTGAATTCAATCTTTAAAAACCCCTCCCAATTAGCCCCCGAATTTGCCCTCCAAATTACCCTTTCAAAAACCCAAGATCATTAAGATCAAAATAGCAATGGTGGCAATTGTTGATTGTAGCAATGAAAAGACTGCGTTGATGAGTAAGATCATAAGATCATCAAGATGATGAAGGTGATGGTGACATTTGTTGGTTATTACAATAAAAGGACCATGATGATGAGAAAGACCATAAGACCATTAAGATTAGGAAGGTGATGGTCACACTACTACTTGTAGCAATAAGAAGACCATAACAATGACAAGACCACAGGATCATTAAAATTACAAGGGTGACGACAAGAAATTGTTGATTATAACAAGGGAAAGACCATGATGATGGGTAGGACCACAAGATCATAAAAGGTGAAGAGGCCAATGATGGGAATTGGCAAGCTATAACAAAAAGAAGACTATGATACCAAATAGGACCACAAGATCATCAAGATCAAGAGGGTAATGGTGGGAATTTGCTAATTATAACAACAAGAAGACCATGACAACAAATAGGACCACAAGATCATCAAGATCAAGAAGGCGATGGTGGATAATGATTTGTAACAATGAGAAAACTACAATAATGAATAGCCCACAAGATCATCAAGATTAGGAAGGTGATGGTGGCAGTTACTAGTTGTAGCAACGAGAAGACCATAATGTTGAATAGGACCACAAGATCATAAAGATGAAAAGGGCGATGGTGGCAACTATTTGTTGTAGTAATGAGAAGACCATGATGATGAACAAGACCACAAGATCATCAAAATCAAGAAAGCAATGGTGTGTAATTACTAGCTACATTGATCAAGACCAAGAAAACCATGATGACCATGGCAACTATAATCACAAGATGATAAAATCATGAAGGTGGTGGTGGGCAACTATTGGCTACAACAAACCACAAGATCATCAAGATGGGGAAGGTGATGGTGGCAACTATTTGTTGAGGCAATGAGAAGACCATGACAATGAACAAGACCACAAGATCATTAAGATAAAAAAGCAATGGTGTGTAATTATTGGTTACATTAATAAGAAAACCATGACAATGACCGGTATCATAAGATGATGAGGATAATGGCATGTAGCTATTGATTGCAACAATAAGAAGATCATGATGACCATGGCAACTACAAGCACAAGATGATAAGATCATGAGGGTGATGGTGGGCAACTATTGGTTGTAGCAACAAAAAGATCGTAATGACAATGACCGAGACTACAAGAAGATGAAGAAGGTGATGGTGTAGCTCAGTAATGGTGGGTTGCAAGAAGAAGAAGAACACCACAACCACCAATGTGAGTTATAATAGGGAAAAAAACATTTCGAACATTAATATGACAAAAAAATCACGAAAACAATGGCAATGATGTAGCAAGTAGCAACAACCAATGAAAAGAACATGATTAAAAAAAAAAAGCTTCGAGCTTCAACAACAAGCTGCCACCTTCAACCCCCAATGAGAATCCCTAACACTAAATTGAAACTAGAACCAACAATTTTCAAAAAATTGGTTCAATTTTGTTTCTTCAAACCATTAAGAACTGGACCCAGTTCTGGTTCCTCATAAAACAAAAAATAAAATTAAAAAAAAAAATCTTGGGTGGTTCCCAGCCAATTCCTCCAACCTCGCCTAACCTTGGTTCCTACCCGGTTCCACATCTTGGACCCAGTCAGATACCTGGCTAACCTGGGTACCAGCACAACACTGGCACCAATGTGGGTGCAGGTTCACCCGATGCAGAGTATTCTAACTTGGATTGTTTAACTAGGAGTTTAACTATTGATTATTGCAACATTTTGTGGTCCAATTGTTCAGTTAGAATCCAGATAACCGACCCATGACTCATAATCAACAGCTTTTGCTGAATCACTTAATTGTTTCACAAAATGAGTCTCAGAGGCCCAATTTGAATATTTCAAAAATTAGAAAATCAAGAATAGGTCTGCCAAGGCTCCTTTTAGTTTTGAATTCACAGTGATAACCCTGGCGGTGTCACAAATGCTTGCTTCTCTATAGGTATTACAAAATACTTTACCCTAGAGTCAGTTTCCTCATTAAATAATCTTAAAAATATTGAAACAAATTCTCCTAAAAGATGAAGCTGAGGTGTTGAAAACCATCGTGGCAGGCTACAATCTGAATAATTTCACTCCTCCTCCTATGACAATATCATAGTAGATCATGAGACTAATAATTTGAAAAAAAAAAGAAAAAAAAAAGAACCCTACCGGAGCGAGGCTACCATAATTAATTTTTTTTTTCCCAACTCGCCCTCCTAAAAATTACTTAGTGCTGAACATCAATTGCAGGTACAGTAATCAAATCAGACTTGGTACTGACTGACATGCAGATTTCTGAGAGTGCCAGGGAAGGACCTTCTTGTCTGCAAGCGTTGTAGATGAGAGGCAATTGTAGGGTTCATTGTTGTTCTCAATGCAAGAACTGTATGTATTACTTGTCTTTCATGCTTGGTTTGCTGAAACCACGATACCTTGTCACTGGCTTTCCATTAGGTTGTTGTTGCTATCACAGTTACAAGTGCCTGGACCACCTCTGTCACACCATCTCTGACAGAGGTATATACCGTTGTGTTCCCATGCTCATGAACCTTCCGCAGGCATTTCCTTTGCGTACGGTCCGAGAAGCCGTTTCACGCCTTCTTGTTAAAGGCATCGCCGGGTGGCGGCAGAATCGGCCACTTCCTCTGATTCTTCCACTTTTCCTTTTCACCTGCCTCGTTGTCACTGTGGCCGGCACGGCCTAATAAGATCGTCATGTATTTTAAGTATCAAAAGCACAAATTGAGAAGAACCCCTCTTTGGCAAATGCTTGTCATTATTGTATTGACTAGTGTGGCATGTGTTGTTGGCACAAGTGTGATTGTGTAATTGCTCCAAGAGTGAATGGTACTTTGACAATACTACATTCATTTTTGGTGATGAAAATGATTCAAAATTCAACATCTTTACATCACCTTAGGTCTAAAAGTAACAAAATCACCTCCAAGAAATCCCCACTCATTGAGGGCTTTCTAGAAACACCAAGATCCTACTACCCTAATTTCCTCAAAAAATAATAGTTTTGATTTTATTGAATTGTTAATCATAAAATTGTTCAATATTCAATAACTCTTGCACCAGAAGTTTAAACGTTATCTAACCACCTTCGAGGACCTCTCCTCATCAAGGGCTTTTTAATCATACCAAGTGTGTACTAAGGGGTACCATGGTTTGGAAGATCGCAATGTGACAAACAAAACAAACTTCTTTCCTGAATAGATAGACTAGTTTGGCTTGTGCCACTGACTATGTAATTGCTCCAATTGAAAATAGGTGTTAAAATGCAAAATTTTAAGTTTTGAATGTAGAGGTTCTCAGTAGTCATTTGTCTATTAAAATAAGAAGGCTTGAAAAATCACTTAGCAAGAAGATGTGCCCCTTGCTTACTGAACATATTTGTTACAAATCATAGGAGTTAGTTTGGTAACTTTGGTGTGAAGTTTTGAGGATTCTTGGCATTGTTTTTTGTTTTTAAAAAAAAAAATTGCAATTCTTATTTTCTGAATACTTTAGATTTAGGTAACCCTTTTGATTATAACACTAATTTTTAATACACATTTCACTTGAGATTTTTTTTTAATGGTTTTACAGTAGCACTTAAAGAATAAATCCTTGTTGTGAAAAAGTGTTTAAAATTAATTTTCCATGAAAAAATTACTCAAAATTCAATATTTCCCACAACTTAAGTCTAAAATTTAAAGAATTACTTGCATTAAATCCTAATTGTTGAAGGCATTACAACAATATAAAAAATAGACCCCAATTTCTTAGATATATTTAGATTTAATTTTTATTAAATCTTCTTTCAAAAAATTATTTAATATTAAAATATCTCTTGCCCCATAAGTTTAAAAATTGCCAAACCACCTTGTGCACCCCTATTCGTGGAAGGCTTTCAAAGAGTACCAAGGACATAATAGGGGCACTATAGTTTGGGTAATTTCAAAATGACAAACAAAACAAACAAAGTACATTCCTTAATATATATACTAGTGTAGTGTGGCCTGTGCCATTGGCCCAAGAGTGAACTTATTATTATTATTGTTGTTGATTTTGTTGAAGTTTTTCTTAAAGTCCCAATGACAAAGATGTGGCATGTTAATGTCAAAATTAAAAAACCATTAGCCCAAGTGTGAACAGAACCTTGACAACAAAACTCAATTGTGAACAACCTATTTTAACTTTAAAATTAATTGGTAGTGACAAAAGTTACTCAAAGGTTCACATCTCCCTCATGTTAGGTTTGAAAATTATGAAATCACCTTCAAGAAATCCCCACTCATCAAGGGCTTTCCAATGGCACCAAGAGCATGCCCCTATATCCTTAAAAGGTTTTATTTTTTTAATTTTGTTGAGTTTTCTTTGACAAAATGGTTCAAAGTGCAATAACTGTGCATCATATGCCTAAGCACTACCAAACTACCTAGGTGCACCTGTACTCATTGAAAGCTTTTCAACAATATCAAGAGCACTGTGGGAGGTGTTGTGATATGGGACAACAAAACAAACAAACAAAACAAACAAAGTACCTTCCTTAATGAATAGATGTTCAAAGCAAGCTTTGACAAAACATTAAAGTAGGATGTTGACAGGTTGAACACTAATTATATTCTTTCAAAATTTTCAAACAACAAAAATGAAGTGAAGAAGATATTATACAGAACCTGATGGAATATTCTGATTTTGTTTATTTATTTATTTATTTCAACATGGAGCCTTCCAAATAAAATAATTATTTGACACTGAAATGTTGAACTTGCCAGGGAACAATTACAATTATTAGCCTATTGTAATTAATTACTTCTCATCTTCAAGTCTGAAGTAGAACCTGCCAAAACTTTGTTACCAAGAAAGAACTTGGAAATGTGTAGTAATTAAAAGGTTGTAGTGATTCCAGACCAAAACATGAACCTTTTACACAGTATGAAAATTTCTCTGTAAGCTTCCCTGTGGCCAGTCAACTGCAACTGTTCTCCATGTGAACATTGTGCGCAGCTAAAAAGTGGCAGTTTGTTGGGTTGAAGGTTAAATTTGTACTAGTTTAGTTTTTCATCAGTCACCACAGCATTCATTCATTGATAAATTCGTACATATTGGTCAGCAAATTTGGGTTGTGGTGTGTGACTCCTGCCCATGTGTGTGGGCTTGGGCAGCCAGCAAGCGAAGCCTCTCTTTTGGTGGCTATTTTATTAATAATAGTGTGTATGATAATGGAAGTACTCACAACTCTTTCCTGGATCAACCCAAGCACTTGGCAAACTAACAAACAAACAATACTTTTGCCCCTTGCTTTCTTTGCCCAGGGTCTGCTTAACTGATGGGGGCAATCTGGTGCAAATTTTAGCAAAGGAACTTGGCTGGGGTTCCTCCTCCTTCTTAGCTAAATAAATCACAACTACTTTTACATTGGTAGAAGCTTCTACTAAACAGAAGACGGCTAACTTGGGCTGAATGGAGCCAATTTGGAGTGGAGAATTGTGCCAAATGGACCTGTTCTGTTTCATGTAAGTACTAGAGATTGGGCAATGTTTGGCTCTCCTAGTGAGATCCTGGGCAGACTCTGTGGGGTTGAGAGCCCAGGGTTCAACTGGGGGCAAGCCACAATCGACATATACTAATTTTGTGGAATCTGCTTGGCTGGTTCAAGCCAACATGAAAATAGCTTGTCGTCACACACCGTAGTATGCTTACCATTCTGGTAGTAATTAAATTATTTTTGATAAATGTCAAACCAAAATTTTCTTCTTAAAATCAACTGCTCACAACCTCAAAAGTTTTAGAAGTTTTGTTTGACATTACTATTATTGATGACTGCATGTCCTAAAGCTTGGGTGATGTAGTGTGCCTAAGTCTAAGTGCAAAATTACTTTGACATTTTTTTCTCACCTCAACTGTAGGAATTTCAAGAATTTTATTAAATTTTTATTGCGTTCTTGAAAAGAAAAAACCAAAATTAAATAAACATTAGTCAAGAAGAATGCTAGAATGATAAAGGTACTATGGTAACTAACTACATATGTCCTAATCCTGCTCACAAATGTTCTCATTTGATTGTTTGCAAATTGTCAAACTACATAGATAGATAGATAGATACATCATTGGCTTGAGGGAAAAGTAGGGGACACTCAATTTTGCTTTTCATCATGTTGTAGGTTAAACTACCCATTTTGACCCTTTTTCCTCCCATGCAGGCAATTATGCAAAATTAGCTTGAGGGAAAGGGTAGCAGCATGTTTGGGGTTTTGCTTAATTTAATTTTTTTAAAACCCAAATTTTTAAAAAAGAAAGAAAGAAAGAAAGAAAGAAAGAGAAGTTTGATTGATTGTGACAAAAGAGGTTTGGGTTTTGCTTTGAAAGACTCTTTATGGCTAGTACAACACAATGTGCTTTTGTACTGTTAGCTTAGCTCGTGTGGCCACTCCCAAAAATATCCATTTCCTATCTGTTGTCCCAACTGGGAAACCTATCATGTGAGATAGGTAGTCAACAAAGGCTCTGTGCGGATGCCAAAGAAGTTCTAGAACCTCTGAGGAAATAGTGGCAAATTTTTTTGAAAAAATCGTCATCATGACCAGACACAATGACCAGACACCATGACAAGAACATTGCATTGAGAGTAGCCTACTAAGTTAGAAACCAGATTTAGATTTTTTCCTAGTAAGCTACTTTAAGTGTAATATATCATAAACCTTACTTGTCATCAACCTATCTAGATACATAGACGACACACTTGGCATGATTTCAGCAGAGAGCTTGGAAGACAAGTTTTAGGGAACTGTAGATCACAATCGAGTTGAGTTCTAGCTCAAGAAGTTGTAGCACACCCCCTATAATCCTTGGTCTGGAAATTCAGTAGGAACATCCTTCCTCATGTTGGTGTCAGGATTCTTGACTTTATTTGTTAAAGTACAGCAAATACGTAGCTAATATCTTCATTGCTCATCCTTTTCAGTGCGTCCTTTCTTGTGTACCTTCATACGGAGAATCAATCAATCCCCACACCAACTCTTTACAATGGCTCCACTCCTGTATGATAGCTTGAAAACAAAATTTTGGATGAGTTCAGGCTTTTAAAATAGGATGAAATTGAGTTTGAATCTTGTAACATGGATCGCATTCATTCATTCATTTGCGAGAGCAAGCTGCAGTAAAGAGATATGATTGGGCTTTGATTGGCCGGGATGAATTGAGGCTTTAAACTAGGGTGAAATTGAGTTTCAACCTTATGACAAGTCCCACATTCACAAAAAAAGCTAGCAATTGGGTAAAGAAACATGCTTGGGTTTGATTGGCCCATGTGCTAGCATTGAGCCAAACCTTCACACTGTCAAGTATTTCATCTTTCTGGGTAGGATGAGAAAATAACCTACCCATAAAGATGAAATACTTGAAAGAATCACTTGTGCAGAAAGAAAAAATGAAGTGCATGGGCAGCACACCAACCACGCACCTCCCTCACTATTTTAGATGTGCTAGAAACTAGTGTTGCCCGGTTCTTGAATTCAAAAGGAACCTTTAGTCCAGGTTCTAACTTTTTTTTTTTCATTTTTTTTTTTTTTCCATTTTTGATGGAACTTCTGGTCCAGTGTTAGGTCCAATTTTAGATCAATTCTTTGAATTTAAAAAACCTTTAATTCCAGTCATTTTCACCCAATATTAGGTCCAAATCTTAGACGGATTCTTTGAATTTCTAAAACCTTCAATTCCAGTCATTTTCACCAGGATCACATACCAGGTGCACGGGATCCTGCTCTTACTCCATTCATGTCTTTATTACCTTACCCTAAGGTCAGTTTCGTCATTAAATGATCCTCAAAATAGGGAAATGAAATTTTGTGAGAATATGAAGTTAACATGTTGAAAATCATCATAATTATTATCAATGGCTATACTCTGAATAATTTCATTGCTCATATCACAATTTTGTAATAGATGATGGAAAAAATAATAATTTCAAAATTTTTAAAACGAATTCATTTCTTGAAAAAAAAAAAAAAAAAAATTT
>Ga0116227_10009066_pt1 | contig 18279 bp, 10 predicted proteins | sample S1TSphgellanicum_FD_89693 | JGI IMG/M metagenome (GOLD analysis project Ga0116227, IMG submission 89693) | Host-associated microbial communities from peat moss isolated from Minnesota, USA - S1T2_Fb - Sphagnum magellanicum MG | ecosystem: Host-associated > Plants > Peat moss > Unclassified... | reverse complement strand
CTTTGCGATAGGATGGCACCAACACCCTTCGTCGACCAATCAACATCAAGACATAATGGTTTTTTGAAGTCAGGACATACAAGTATGGGAGCTTCCACTAGTGTTTTCTTCAAGGCATCAAACGCTCGCTGGCAGTCCTGATTCCATACAAATGGCACGTCCTTTTTCGTCAATTCAAATAAAGGACCAACCAACCTTGAATATTTTCTAATGTATTTTCGATAGTACCCTATCAGTCCCAAAAAGGATTTGACGTTGGTAACCATCTTTGGTTATGGAAAACGTAGCACTACATCAATTTTACCAGAATCTGGTTTAGTACCCTCCTTACTGACCACATGTCCCAGGAACACAATGCTTTCAATAGCAAAACAACATTTACTTGGGTTTAGCTTCAAGTTTACCTCCCTGAGCCTGGACAACACAGCACCCAAGTGTCGGAGGTGGTCCTCCCAATTCTCACTGTGGATGTTAAGATCATCAACAAACACCTTCAGGAACTTGTCTCCCATCTCCTTGAAAATTGACGACATTGTTCTTGTGAATGTGTTGGTCGCATTCTTGAGACCGAAAGGCATGACCGTCCAGTCATAGAGCCCAGTCTTGGTGACCAAGGCCGTTTTCTTCACATCTTCAGGAGCCATGCGAATTTGCCAGAATCCTGATTGCAAATCAAGTGCAGAAAACCAAGCTGATTTCCCCAGTTGGGAAATTACATCATCAACAAGAGGCATTAGAAATGAATCCCGCCGTGTCTGCAAATTTAGTGGCCGATAATCCCCATAGAAACGCCTACTCCCGTCCCTTTTTACTGGCTGGGTCACACGACAGGTGTACTTAGAATCACTTGGCTTCATCTTACCCAAGTCCACCAACGCGTCAATCTGTCTCTTTACCTCAGCCTCCTCCCAATATGACAATCGTCCAAGTGACACTCTGCAAGGTGGATAGCCTTGCATATCTATGGAATGCTCTCTAATAGTACAATAGCCTAGATCCTTTTTGTTCCAGGTGAATACATCTTGATAATGCTCCAAGACTCCCCATAGCTCCTGGCCCTTTGCTTGGTCAAGGTTCTAATCAACTCGGATCTTCTGGGAAATCTCTGCCCACCTTGAGTTTGCTCGACAGTTGTCAGATACTGATAGCTGCTCTTTGAACTTATTGGGAAAGAGATTATTGTTCACCTATTGGAGTTGCAGCAATACAGGCGCTTTTTCATGCTTCGAAGTTGTAGAGATGACTTATTTCCCTTGCTCTGCATCAGACATCCACTGAATCCAATCAACATAATCGTCAGAATCAGTGATTTCTTCTTTCATGAAATCATTAGCCTACTCCTGGATTGTCAGTTGCAGAATCTCTTGCGGTCCTTCTGACTTCACCAACTCCTCCAATTCAGTATCTCCAAACTCATTCTCACAATTAATTTGTTTCAATTGATTGGATTCTGAATCACTGCATTCACTATCATCAGTATCCGCATTTAAGGCCGATGTGGACGATCCACCTTCCTTGGTCATGATTGCACGATTCTGGTCTGATATCCAGTCAGAATCGCCATCATTGTGCGTCTCCGTCCAGATGGATGTGGTATCTTATATCAAAGATCCTGAATTCATTCTCTGCAACAAATTCACCATTGTCAAGGGTAACACCTCCACATCAGTTCCTGGTCCCTTTCTTACTTGTATTAAACCCCGCTCCACATCTACGATGGCTCCGATCTTCATCAAGAAATCCAATCCTAGTAGCACATCGTAACTGTCTGTGTCTACCACCATGAAGGTCATGGTACACTGAACACCTCCAACCTTTACGGGTACCTCATCGATCCAACCTAGAGCCTGTGTGACAATTCCTGATGCAGTCTTATAGGTCTCGGATCTAGCTATCAAATGCATCATCCCTAACTCTCTAACTACAACAGCAGCCATGACGGACATGGATGCCCCTATGTCCACAAGTCCTTCTACCACATATCTATTTATCTCCACCGACAAATGGAGGGTTTTGCTCCTGTTGGTTTTGTTAACACAGATTCGCCGAATTGCCGGAACTGGTGAAATGATAGACACCTTATCATTTACAGTTTCGGCATCCTTCTTCCTACGAGCTAGCTTCACTAGACTCTCCAGATGTTCTAATTTTCCTGGGATCATCAAAACTGTTTCCATTGGGCTAAGGGAAATATTTCCCTTAATAAAATGTGAGAGAATCTTCGACTTGACTGTGGTCTCCCGACTCACTCTTGTGCCCTCTCCTTGGACTTCAGGAGATGGTACATTACATGTTGGTGCCACTTCGACAAGCATTCTCCTTCGTGGTACCCGAGTATATGAAAATACCTTTTCATTGTTGCACAACTTGTTAAGTTGCTACAGCAATGCCTCTTCATCATTCAGCAAGACTTCTACGAAGTTCGCTGCTCCAGAATGCGATCCTCCATCCTTGGGTTTCTTCCAACATCGGTCCTCCGAGTGTCCCAATCCTGCACAGAAAGAACATTTGACCCCACAATTTTCTGTCCTATGAGATATTCCACATTTGGCACATTTTGGCCGTGGTTCATTAAGTCTCGGACATGCTGTGGCTATATGGTCGCCTCCTTTGCAGATCTGGCACCCGGTGGACATCGTGGAAGAGGATGATGCTACAGAATTCAGCACATTCCGCTTGAAAAAGTTAACTCCTGCTTGATGGCATCCAACTTCATCCGGATGTCATCAGCATCAACATCGCCATATTTTTGCATTATCAAATTTCGCAACTCAATCCAATCTGCTAGCGCTGGTTGTAATTTCTTGAACCACTCTTTGGCTCTTCCCCTCATATTCAACTTCGCGATCTTGAATAACTTGTCAACATTCAAGTCGCGCACTTCAGCTGCCATAGTGAGCCGTTCCGCCCAGTCATTTACATCTTTATGGTCTCTTCCCCAGAATAATTTGTCCATTCCTTGGGGACTAGTCATCTTGTAATTGTTCAGTTGTAATTCAAATTGCAACACTTCTCACAACACACGGTTCCTTAGACCACAATCAGGTGATAACAAAACTTGACTAGCTTCTCAATCTCTCTTGTCCATGTCTGATCTTTAAGAACAAATGTTATCCGTGTCACTCTGCAAATTCAAACTGAACTCCCTCTGCTACTGGTCTCAAAGGTGCAAAATTAGATGGAAACATGGAAAAGCTTTGCTCATCTGTGGATTCTTGTTGAAACTACCACACTCCCTCCTGGTTTCGCCATATTCTCCAGCTTATGAGGCGAAATCTTGATCCGCCATGCTCCACCTTGAGTAGCCAATTTCCAACTTGAAACAAGTCTTCCACACTGGGAATATATAATCTGACAAAATGATTAGGCGACACAGCAAGTTTGGGAACCCAAATGTCTCCCAGCCCAGGCACACTACTTTGCCTCTCAACGAATAAAGGTGTTACTCTACGCAAGATAGGAGGAGTGGTAGAATTGCATCTGTAATTCTGAGGTTGATGCCCATCCCCTTGTTCCATCTATCACCTTCAACCATATTTGAGCGCGAGTGTAAAAACCACTATGCGCTACTTCTACTACGATATCTCTAACTCGAGCTTCATCTGGATCTATTCTTACAATCCTCACTACTCCAAAACCTAGAAAACAAAGAATTATTGCTCCCCTCTGTGGTCCGCTTTGAACAGTAAAAAAATCGAATCTGTTGACAAGCTGTTGTTCACGAATCTCTTAAGTCACTTCTTCCACATGAACTTCCTCTCCACTAGACGACGACATGATCTTTAATAATCATTCTACCTAAGCATCCACAGGTTCTACCAAGGCTATAAACACAGAACCATGCTCTGATACCAAAAAGGAAGGGATCTAACAACAACACGACCCCTTTATCGAATTCACTCAGACAAAATGTGACTGGGTATCTGCCTATCAAACCAACAGCATGACAATGGCATTAATCTGAGTCTAAAGCTTTTGTCCTCTTGCTCCACTAAACCCCAATGAGAGGCACACATCACCAATGCAAACTCCCCTTTCTCTGAACTTCCACTGTCACAACCCTACTTTGGCCAAATGTGGGGGTGAAGCCCAACACTTGGAAAAAGTGAGGATTTAGAGTCCTCCGGGACTCCCGAATGTTCAGAGCTCGACAGCAAGGCCCAAAACATCTCGCATTGAGGTGTTTTTGGTGTCATTGGAAAGGTCTTGAAACGTAGATATCGAAAATGGCCTCGCATTGGCCATTCGGACATCTGCAGCCCAAGTTATGGGCAAAAGAAGAGTCGGGAGTCAAATTGGCAATTTGACTCCCGACCACTAAAAGTCGGGAATCGACCTCTTCCCGATGTCGCCTTGAAGAGTGCGACACGGCGTTGGAAAGCTCTCGACGAGAGCTACAACTTTGATTCAGGATTCGTCTCGATCCGAGCTTGGGGCGAGGAGTTATGGCCGTTCAAAGTTCCGGGAGTCCAGCCGGGACACTTTCGAGACTCCATTTCGGGAGTCCCAACAAAATGTGCCATTTGGATGTAGCCTTGGCGACCAGCCATAGAGAATACTATAGGGAGTAGAGAATACTATAGGGAGTAAGGTGGTGGTTTACTCCCGAGTCCGGGCCGTGGTGTGTCTCGTGGTCCAAAGTGCCCGTGGCTTGTCCCATCACCCAAGGGTGTCCCGAAATGCGAACTAACCACGTGGGTGGTTTGTTTTGATGCAAATTCATGCTTGATCTACTAAATCTTCTTCCTAGTCTAATCCCTGGGCTCTCAACTCGACCCTCTACCCCTTTTTAGAGTTGGAAGCCGGGAGTGTGCCTCCAAGTCTCAACTTCCGCAACTTGACTTTGTGAGACCCTCAAGTGGGTTTCACCCTGTGACTTGGGAGCGCGTCATCCACAGATCCAACTCTTACTTAGACAAATCAACAAGATAGAATCTTAAAGATCAAACTCACTAGCTCAAAATTTACAGAGTTCCCCGACAACACAAACTTTCTTCACTCTAGAGTATTCATCAAAAATCTATCAACCCTACTTAGCCAAGTCACTAGCGCAGCGGAGAGTTACAACAACTCAGCCAAGTTCTCCAAAAAACAGACATACAGAGCAATGTGTCTATACATTTCTGAGCTCATCTGATATCTTCAGCTCTACCCTTCCAACTTCAACACAAAATTTAAGAAGAATTTCATCCCTAGTACAACCTCAGCCTCCTGCTATACTCTTATCTCCTCTCTTTGAGCAGTGTTCATCAAGAATCAAAAACACAATCTCTGGATTCTAACACTTTCCTCCCCAAATCAAAACCTCCCAGTCTGTTTTTTCATGCATTCCTAAGCTCCTCTCTCCTCCTTAGCTTCCTTCACAAGCCTCCGTCCTTCCTTATTTTTTCCGCCGTCATCTCCTCAACAGCACATCAATGCGGCGCCATCCTCCTTCGTCATTCATGCTACCTTTCTCCTATACTTCCCACCCCACACAACCAGAGAGCAACACTTCCCATGCATCCCATGCATGACCAGCACTAACCACCTTCCAAAATGATAAAATCCGCCGCCCTCATCAATGAAGGTGACGGTTGGATTAATTCTAGAACCTTGATCAGTGAATCTGGCATTCACACAAAATGCACAACCATAGAATCCTTGTTCGGCCACTCCCTTTTTGGTTATAGGTGCATGTCTAGGTTCAATTGTCTACATGGACATCATGATTTTAGTGACTTGTGGCAAATTTATTGGAACACTAAAAATTATTATCTAAATAATAGATTTAATGTAACCAACATCAAGGGAACACTAAAGACTAAATAGTGCCCAAATGCCTACAAGGGGTTCATAGAATAAATAGGACATCCCAAAATCAATGCATGAGAAAAGAAATCCCTATTCATTGTTTGTTCATGACAACTAATGTAGCTTGTGCTATTGGCCCAAGTGTGAATACATTCTTTATTTTTCACATTTTCAGAATTGAGAAAATTTTAAAATTTTGCAATGTGTACACATCGACAGCTCAATTGATTTTTCCTTCTAAACCCAATTTTTGCAATTTTTTTGAATTTTCACTAACAAAATCCACTAAAATATCAATATCTTTCACACCTTAGCTTTGAAAGTTGTGAAATAAACTCTATTTAATCTGACCCACAGAGAGCGTTCCAACAACACCAAGAACACCCCCAAATTTCAAATACCGTTTCCAGTTTCAATTTTATTTAGTTTTCATTGAGAAAATGGTTCAATAGCTTCCACATCATAGCTCCAAACAGTCTCAAACCAAATCAGTGCACCCCTACTCATCACAAGCTTTCCAAACATACCAAGAACATGGCATCAAGCAGAGTGATTTGGGAGATTTCAGCATGACAAACAAAACAAAACAAACTACCTTGCTTCATAGATAGAAATTAAGTATGTTTTTATAAATACTAGTGAGCCTATATTTTGCAACAAATAAAAAGAAAAAAATTGTCAAATTTTCAATTTAAAAGAAAATTTTCAAAATTTTCCCAATTTCTTTATTAAAAAAAAAGCAAAATTTCACTAGAAGATAACCACATTGCCCCCAAAATCGGGTCCTTTCACATGGTCAATTGGGTCCCTCAACTCATTTTGGAGTACCACCTTCCAATATTTGCAAACCGTGTCATCAACAAAGAAAACTTGTGTACAAATACATAACCTAATATATTATGGAAAGTTTCATAAAATCATTTTTTTGAGTTAAATCAAGATGAAACGTCCTATTATGAATTATAGTTTCCCATTCGATAAAACAAGTGCACCCAATTATTAGCCCTTATGAAAGAAAGGCAATACTACAAGATCTCAAATTTTAGATATAGCACACAATGTGATCAATTATGGCTCCTAAAATCATCCCAAAAAGGTGTGGAAGCACAACTCCCTCGGTTAAAAATTCAAGCCACTCCAAAATCATAAGTCGCATGGCTTTGCTCTATCAGTTGTGCAATTCAATTCTAAGTTTTGACGGAAACTCGCAATCGTTGTTTTACATAATTTCTTCACACCAAGCCCCCTCCTATCTCACCAATATCTACATTACAAAGTGACTGAGATTGGAGATCATGTAGGTCACAATGTTGTACAAATTGCATTAAAACCCTAAAAACCCCGAAAACCCTAAATACCCTAAATACCCTGAAAACCCTATATACCCCAAATACCCTGAAAACCCTAAAAGCCTGGGGACAATAAACACAGTGTACAATTTGGGGCTCCCTCTGAATCTCAGGTAGTGGGATATTATGCCTACTCCTTAAGAGTGCGAGGGATCTTATGATGCCTACAATATATATAAATAAGCATCCGATATGAGAGTTCTATAGTACATGGCCTAATAAATTTTATTTACTTTTTAATTTACTTTTGGCAATAGAAATAACAATTTTTTTCAATTTTTTTGAAATTTCTTAAATAATTAATTAGTGCCTAACCAGCAGAGGTACTATGATAGGTACTTGTAGATGTAAAGGGTAAAATAGGCGTAAAATCATACTCCTTATATCTGACGCTTACACACACACACACACACACACATATGTGCATATATATATGTAAGCATTAGGTTCCTCCCACTCTTAGCTTAGGAATAGGTGTTACAACCCTCCCCTCAAATGCCTTGTGGATAGAGTAAGGAACATCTTTGAGGCTCTTTGTGGATTTAAGGGCCTTTGCTGAGGGTGATGGCCCTAAGCTGGGCCTGAAAATCCTGGAATTGCCAAAAGGTTGTTCCTTCATCGGTGTAAAGAATAATTAATTATGGAAGATTACAAAATAAGGTACCCTCTTTTCTGGAAAGGTACTTTACACTTGTGTAAGGTCCCTTTTTGGGAAATCAGTAAGGTCTCCTTAGGGACGTACTTTCAAATACAAAGGCTAAATTTGAAAAGGGTAAAGCCCCAAGTGGTCTTCAAAGTACTAGAGACTAGGCAGATAGGGTCGATTTCAGCTCCTTAAGCACCCATAGGCTCGCCTTAACAAGCTCCTACCAAGTCCATACGCAGCAAGTGCATTACTAAAGGTTGCACTTATGCCACAAGCATCCCTAGGGATATTTTGATTTAATTGTCAATATTATTTCAAGGAACTCTTAAAATTGTAGCACCCTACTAAAAAAAAAAAACAATTTTATGTCACTTTTAGGTGATTTTTTTACACAACAATGAGAATTTGTCCCAAAATATTCTATCCAAAACATAATTAAGATGTACATGTCCACCAACAAAATTAAAAAAACCATCCAATCAACATTTTTGTAATGTGCTTGTTCCATGGTACAAGATTGTGATTTAAAAATTTCATAATCACACATTTGACATTTCCTTATGTGGAAAAACTTGCGATTGACAATATTTTCAAGACACTCGAACAGATCGTGTGAAGATAAATTCTTTAAGTACTATACTAATCTATAGTTAGTTGGTGGCAAATTTGTCTCTCAATTCTAAGTTTGATGATACAATATTTACAAATCAAGGTTTTTTTATTTTGGTTGTTTTAAAGTCATATTTTCAATCAAAATGGATCAAGATTTTGCTTTTAATTGAGTTTGTGTTGATCAATGAGATGATTGAATTGCTAGTCAATGTGGTGGGTTACAAATAGAGTAAAGTGAGCCAAACCCACTTGCTTGGGTGACTATTTACTTTGAAAATTTTAAAAGATTTTCTTAGAAATATTTTGTTTGAAATTTGGAAAAACTCAAATTTGACCTAAGAAAATGTTGTAATGTACGATTATGTAAACATTTGTTTAAAGAACCTATGTCATATTTCAAGAATCCTCTAATATTAAATAAAAGCATTTAATTACAATGTTTATAAACATTGGTTACATTGTTTAATGAGTGCTTTTGAATAATTTATCCACATTAAATTCCTTCCGAATCATATCACATTTAATATATTAGAAAAATTGTCATCAGTGTTTTTTAATGATTCATAACATTGGTATATTTTTGACACTAAAACATGAAAAAATAAGCACTATTTTTAATTGCTTTGGTTTTCATTAGTGGGATTGCACCCAATGAAACTAGTTTTTTTTAAAAAATTTAAATTACTTGGGCTACATGTAGTTACAAAGTACTAGTGATGATGAATTAAATTTTTCGGAAAGTAAGTTCCATTTGAATGAAAATATTGAATGACATTGCATGCAACTTGAATTAAATTCAAATGTATTTGATTTTAACCCAAACACAATTCAGTTTATATTTGATTTAATTGAATTGAAATTCCTAAATTGAATCCAAAAACATTGATTTGAATTAAAATCCATTGAAATTGGATTTGAATTTAATTTAATTCAAATGTAAATTGATGTAGAAAGCATTGAAAACTTTCTTGTCATTTCCATTGTTTGTGATTATATTGTTTCAAAAAGAAAAATAGTTTTATAAAAATATGATATGAAAATACATTTTTTATTATAGTTAAAGTAGATTTCAAACCGAAATTTCTATTGGTAGAAAATAATTATATAAGACCCCATAATTGTCCCCCCTAAACCAATTTCAATGTAACAACTGTCATTAAAATTATGTTTTATAAAGTAATCTATTACTCATGCTAGACATGACCTTAATATGTTCAAAACGAGATTTTAACCTTCACATTAGAAAAAAAAAAATGTATTTTTTGTAATTCCATTTTCAATTGGATTTTTTGATTACAAAATCATGTGCAACTAAATTATAATTAAAATTTATTTTTTACAACTATCCATATAAGAATCTAAGAATATGTGAACCATATTATGTAAATTATAATTTAATATCATTTTTTAAGGAATTGAGTTCAAAAATTAATGATATGATTTTTTTCTCAATCTTGATATTTCACAGTAAAAAGTAACATCAAAATTTACATTGTAATCACATGTCATAATTCAAGAATTATTGATTTGAATCACATTAATCACATTACTCAAATTCTATGTCAAATTCAAATAGGTGCCACATCTGCCACATGTATAACATTGCATGAAATTTGAGTAAATAAACAATATTTTGTAATCAAACAAGCACACATAGTTTTGGTGTAATTCATAATGGACATATAAGTTAATCATTTTGAACATAATGGATATACTTAGTTTTAATGTGACTAAAAATGGACATAGTTAATCATTCCACACAAATGGCGTTGACTTTATAATCAATTTAGCTATTATGTTATTTGTAAAAATCATTAATTTTTGTGATATTGACATTTTATTTCCTTAATTTATGCATTTAATGCAAGGTGAAACAATAAGTTGTTCTTTCATGACCCTTATGATGAATTGCAAATTGAATTCATATTGGTTGAATGCCTTTTGAAACAACAAAGGTAAGACTTTGTTAAGGTTTCTGGAGTACTATATCAATGGATTTCTTTAATGGTAGAATGCCCATGATCTTGTTTTCTCAAAATGTTCCAGTGGATTATTTACAAGTGTAATAGGTGAAAATAGCCATCAAATTTTGTAGTTGCCTACTTGAATGTATTTGGGCAAAGTTACTGAAGCTTACTTTCCAAAGTTTTGGGCAAGATTATATCAAAGTTTTGCATAAAAATTGAAATCAATCAATATTTTCTTCACATATTTCTATATGATTTGAAACTTTAGTAGGCCAACTTGGGCCTCCTTTGTGACATCCACTTACTATTGGGCTTGACACGTGTCTTACCATTAATGGAAAACATGAAGTTCCTATTGAAATTTGTTCAACGACAAAAGAACTTCATATGTGATTTTATTGTTGTTGTGAAAGTCTTCCAAGGACAATTATATTCATTGTATTGTGATACAACATTTGCTTTCTAGGGTGATGAATTTTGGTCCTTTCATGGATTGTTACAAAGGGATCATCCACAAATTCATTTGAAGTGGGTAACATACTACAACATGGATTCAATTCCACACCTTGCATTTGTGTAGAATGGAGAGAAGATTTGGGCTCATTGGGGTGTTGTTTACTTAGAAACAAGTGGTATGATGCTTGTCACAAAAATTGCATTTGGCATTGTAGTGGCCCTAATGAAAGTAGAATGTAAAAGTAAGTTTATATTAAAACCTTTCCAAAAGATGTCATTTTTATAAAATGAAATTGTAAGGTGGACCTTTGTTTTTTGTTGTTTGTTAAATTGGTGAATTTCCAAATGCATGACACAATGTAATATGTGGACAAGCAAGTTTGTGGTACTTTGCATTAATATATGGTGGCATTGTTACATGGCAGACTTATTGTGGACTTTGGAGATTTAATATTGTTTCCTATGTATAGTGGTATGTGCTAGAGGTTGTTCAAGGATTAATAGCAAAACTTGATGTTTAGTTTTTCGAGCAATTTGTTTTGGATGCATTAGGCATTGTTTAGTAGAAGAAATCTTATCCATTCCAACCATGTGTTTGTGACTCAGGTGCAAGTATTGTACAAATCATTTCATTTTGCAATTGGGTGTGTAGTAATCCTATGTGTCACGAAGTTGCAAGTGTTAACGGTCACATATGTGACTATGAAACAAATGGATTTAATGTGTTGTGGTCATAAATGTGACTTTAACTTGTGACTACCTTGTGTTTGGATAAAAGTTTGATGAAAACTCAACATATGTTATCAATTATTGGTAGATTCCATAGACAGATGAAAACCAAGCCATTTTTTGCAATTGCTTAACATGTTTTATCCAACTATACATAGATTATCGGATCACATGTTCCATCAAGTTTGTGATTGCAATTGATTATTAAAGTTTGTAACATTAACATTACATTAATGTTGGCATTGATGGTAATTTAGTTATAAATTATCATCTTAACTCTATGTTAGAAATTATCTTAGCCTATACTAACATATTTATTAGTAAAAATAGCTAGCCTAGCTTTAAATTATAAATAATTATATATATAATGATATAATATTTATTATATTATAATAAATATTATATATTAAAAGTTCAAAAATATTAATTATATAAAATTTATTGATTTTATAATTCAAAATATAATATTTTAAATAATTATACATCATAAATTGATAAATTAATAATAATAAAATTTTAATTTATTTTATTTTTAAATGTAAACGTTTTATGGGTGCAAGGTAAAATAGACAATTTTGTTTCTTGTCACAACAAAATACAAGTGGCCATAAACAAGATTTCTTGTATTGAAAGTAATAATGTTCTTTCTTTAATGATCAACATGAGGATAATCTTTAATTTTATTACGATGATTTTGATTAATCACAAATTTAATATCCATTCAAATAGATTTAAAAAAAATAACTATATATTTTTCCTACTTGTTAGGTTGTCCAAACTTGTACAAGTAGGTGAAAGTAGTTGAATTATTGAATATTTTCTAGTTTGAACATGATGTAGCTTTATAATGTAGTTATAAGCTTTCAACATTTAAATATTATAGTAAAATACATCAAACTTCTTATGGAAAAATATATTTAAACTCAATTTAACTAGTCATTTTCAAACATAATTATTATCTACTTTTATTGTGCCCAAGTTTTTCAAATTTTGTAATCAATTCTCTATAAACTCAAAAAAAGGCACCATGCTTTTATTATGTTCTTAAAAATTATTTTAGATTTAATTTCTTCTACTTGTGTTAAAAAATGAACCAGTTTTTGAGTGTCTTTTTTAATAACTACTTTTTCTACATACTTTACCATGCTTTCATCCTTATGATCTATTATTAATTCTTACATTTGAATAAGCAATATATTATGACATCTAGATTTAAATTTTAAAATTAAGTGTTGATATATTTTACATGAAAATTTTATAATATAAATATAAGTTAGAATATTGGTTTAAAAATTAGGAAATGTACCATTTATTTATTATTATGTTAACCAAATAATATTTTCAATTAATAAATCATGCGCTTGAGTTTTTTCTTCAAAACAATGGTCATTCAAATTTTATTAAAAAAAGGCAATTCAAGTGTTTTATGTTGAATATAAGATGAAAACAGTGAAATTATATAATAATATAAATAGATAATATTATATCTATATATATATATATATATATATATATATATATAATTTACAATTTGATGACTATCATGACTTTGTAGTTGCAAATGCAATTATAACATTATCTGGCTACAAGCAAGTGTTGAATTAACGTTTCCTCGGCATTGAAGGGGTTTTATTGTTCCCCATGTCCATGTGGCCACAATCAAGATGACAAGTCACCTCCAATGGTGCCTGCAATTCTATCAGGATGAGATTTGGATGATCAACAAGAGCTTTTCAAATTAACAATGATATCAAATGTTGCAGAGTCCATGGCTGAAGTAGGGCCCTTGCAATTGACAAGGTTAATCCCCTTACACGCATCTAACAAGTGATCAATGCATCACAATTGCTATCTCATTCTTTTCCTGAGTTTTTGAAACTTGCTAAGATAGTCATGGTTCATGCGCTTGAATTTGTGGAAGATGAGTGTTGTTTTAGTTCTGTCTCATTTTTGAAAACCAAATTACACAATTGCTTGAACCCTCATTTGCAATTGACTCTTGCTATGTATGCACATCAGTTTTTTACACTTGACAACTTTCCTTCCCAAGTTGCATATAATTCATGGTCCAACATTCAGCTTGCTTGCAAATGGCAGCGTAGATATGCTTGAACTACGAGTTTTGGGATTTGCACAGTCTCTGGAATGAGCACATGCTAGGTACAACATGGCAATTTGGCAGAGCCTAGGTAATTAGCCTTTCATGAGAGGTCACCAAATTTGAGGATTAGTTTAACCCCCATAGCCAGTTAGCAAAACGGATGTGGCCTTTGTAGCCAGAAGTTTAGATGGGGCTTCATGCATTGTCGCCACCTTGGAACCTATTGTATTGCCCAATGACACCACAATTATAAACGAAAGATGCTAAATTTTTTTGGATTGCATTCATCTATGTTTGCCATCTATGCATCCAGTCTAGGGTTTTTGTTTTTTTCCAATTTTGTGATGTAGCTGAAGTGGCGACCATAAGATGATTTAGCCAGATTTGGCTACAAACTAGATATGAAAGTAGGAAAAAAAATCAGAATCCTTTTATATTCTTGGCTACCTACTGGAACTTATGTTAAAAATCTGGCGAATTTGGATAAATTTTCCTTGATAAATCCTTTGTGTAAGTCGAAGTCATATTTTTCAGATCAAAATTTGGCAAAACTTTGCACCCCAAAAAAAAAACACTGATCCAGTCTATCAATTATTTTGCCACCTATGCCAGAATGCAAAAATGAAAGAAAAAACACTGCCAAGGACCAGAAATGCCATGGGCCAAGTTTTGTTGGGAACATGGGGGAAAACAACAGGTTTGGTTTATGGGGGCTGGTTAGGAAGGTTTGGTTAATGAGGGGCTAGTTAATTAGGGTCTTAACCCTTGGAGTTGAGTCATGGAAATTCACAAACTTATAGTTAGAGAGCATCATAAAATTGTGCCATGAAATAAAGCTCCTATTTAGGAGCTTCTAGAAAATATTAAACAGGCCAAAGAAATTGATTGCGTCCAATACAAAAAATAAATTGCATGACATGTTTTGCCCTCACCAGTTCTTGGTTAGGGTTTAAACCCTAAACCTGGTCCCACGGGCATCCTCTGTGTAACATGTTTCATATTTTCTGTTGTCATATCATGGATCCATTGGATGATATTTTTATTGAATGCTGCATTCAAAGCTAAATCCAGTAGTTCATAGATATATTCCTAGATGAGGCTGGGTTGTGAAGAGTGTTAAAAAACCCATCTCAATTCTGCAAGTTACAATCCACAACTAGCCTACTACAATTTTGTACATGTTTTTGGATCAGGCTTTTTATGTATTCAGTTGCTTCATGTTATGTCATAAAAGCCTTTGAAAGTTAGGGTTATACCACATGGCTTGATAGATAGGGGAATGCAATCTGTTGGATAGGGAAATTTAGCTTTAAAAAGGTGCATTCACACCTGGTGTTAGGGACTCTAGTGTTGAGTCCCCTAACACCATGGTAGTCATTTAGGACTTACACCTACTTACCACGAACATTTTATGTTAAGCTAACATTCACTTAACATTAAGCTATCACCCATTTAACATTGGGTGACACCTAGGATGCCACCTAGATTTTCATTTAACAATGAGGTAACATCAAGTGTGAATGCACCATAATTAGAATATGTACTGTAGAGCTGGGGAGGTAATTGGAAAGTATGTAGTTGGCTTCTATGGGAAGTGTCACCAAGTCATCATGTCATAATAAGAAAAAATAAAAATAAAAATTCAGGCTTTGTGGATGGAAATTGTCAACTTGTTGGCCATTGAAGGTTAGGGCTTTTGTGTAGACACTCTTAACTTAGGGTTTAATATATATCCTGCACATTGTTCCCAGTTCAGGCACCCCAAACAAACAAAGGTTTGGTGTGCTTTTTAGATAGGCAAAAAAAGGTGGTAACCATGTCTAAGAATAGAATATGAATGCAGCCAATGAGATGACGGAACATACATCCAAGAGGGTTCTTTTTTTTTCCTTTGGTTTGCAAGGATGGTATTTTAAAAATTATTTTGTTCCCATCATGTTTTCATTCTGTTCCCATTTGTTCCTAATGATGTTCCCCAGGTTCTCAATGGGTTCCCTGTGATGTTTCCCATGTTCCCCATGTGTTCCCCCATGGTGTTCCCAAAGCACCTCACTTTATCCCATATCCTTTGCCCAAAATTTTCCCCTTCTCACCTATGTAGGTGAGCCAAAGGGGTGACACTCCATCCTGGAGCAGAAACTGCTATTTTGGGGAGCCTCCCAAGCTTCACATCTGTTTTGGTGATGGGCCTATAAAAAAAACAGAACTTGAGAGGCAGCCCATCTAACTACTACTAGAGGAGACTACCTTCGCCACTTCAACACTTTTTTGTCAGAACAATTTCGAGGATTCCATTGCAAGAGATGATATGTTCCAAAATATTTCCATCAGATTCTTTAGTTTCCTTCAGAGAAAATATTTCTGATTTTTTATTTTTTAGAAAATTTCAACGTTTTTGAAAATAGTATAATTGGTGTCAAACTGGCCCTGGTACTAGGGTATCTACTACTCCCTAATCTACCAAAAACTAACCAAGTTAGAACCATGTTTGTGCAGGTATATAGATTTACACATACCAGACTGGTCCTGATATGTCTCATATCATGGAAGGAGGGTATGAATATGGTATGGGTATGTAATTGAAATGATTAAATTAGGTGTAAATCTGGTATTAAAACCTAAAATGTGAGACTGAGTATAAATGTGATATCAATCTTATTTTTTTAAAGTTGATATTAGTGAATATCAACCTTTACCCTGATATGTTTTCATGACAATTGGCAAAACTCCAAACCTTAAACAATGCTCCACAATGAACCAACAAAGACAAACAAGTCTAGACAATTTTGGTCAGATCGTCATTTCATCTACACCCACCCACAATTTGGAGCTAATGAAGATAGTTGAAAGTTATGGCAGCAGCTCAGAAACTGGGCAAGTAATCTTTGGAAGCATAGATCACAATTGATTTTTGCAAAAACAGCAAAGACTGTTTTCAAGAGTGCACAACTCCTCTTAGTTCATTCAATTTTTTTTGGAGTTTACTGATTTTTTTGAGCATTGTTTATGTTATGGTTGTGAAAAACACCTCTCAAAAAATCTTCACTTTGAGGCTTCAATCTCCCTCCTCATTATTGGGGTACAACACTTTGCCACCTTCACCCCTTTCAAATTACTCATCACCTAAATCTAAAGAGCCATACCCAAGACCCAGGTGTGCATATAGATTGAAGCTCCTAATATAAAAAACTCAATACCAGGACCTTATGAAACACTCCAAAAAACCCTAAATCCTAAATATGAATCATAATATTATAAATGAGAAAACCAATCTGGTCTGTTATGTGACTTACCTATCTTTTATGCCAGAGAATGGACGACCCCAATGGGGTCGATTCTGTAAAATGCATTTGAAAGAGTACGAAATTAGTGTAAGAAGATTAGGGCAAAGGGCAGAATCTCTCTTGAGTGACAATTACATTGGATAATATCCTTCCTTTTGCTATGTAGCCCACTCTCTTAAAGGTCGGCCATCATTACCCAACCCCATGAAAGTGCATGTCCATTGTGTGAAGAGAGTTCTTATTGTTCAAGAGGATTCTTATTGTTCATCATGTTGATAAACGTTTTTCTTCTTCTTCTTCTTTTTAACCTCAGAAGTGGGACCAACTTCGCCCTTTCCAAAGTTGTAATTTTGCAACTCTCAGACTATGAGATTTAGTATGATGGATAAAGCTTCATCTTTTTATGCAATTACATTTGTTGTTCTTCTTCTACTGAAGTGCAAGTTAAGCCAAGCATTCACAAAGTTACAACCACAAACTATACAGTCATGCAATTCCAAGAAGAAGGGGTTAGAACATATACCAAAGTCATGTAGAAGAGGGGTTTGTTTCACACTTTAAACCCTAGCATATGTGTTAACAAAGTAGTGCTTGTAAAAATCGACCCATTTCAAGCCTCTTTTGACCCAAAAGGATTACCTACTTGGCCCTTTTGAAGCTTGAAGTTCTAGTGTTGTTACCTATTCAACTTGACTTGACTTATAAATTGGAATTTTTTTTCCATGATTCAGAAAAAAAAAATAAATTCAAACATGCTCTTCAACATCCACCATGCTGGTGGAATTCTTTTTTAAAAAATCAACCCTTTTCTAGGTTCTTTGCATCTTAAAGGATTAATAAGCTTGAAAAACCTTGAAATTCACTTGTTTACTAACTCACTCTTACCTAATCCTGATTTTGTTTTCAATGTTTGGATTTCTCTACTTTTGCAACGATTTCAATGCTCAAATGCAGGTGTGTGAATATGGCAATTGCTAAAAGAACAACACATATGGTTACCTTTACAATGACTTCTCGTCCCCCCCCCCCCCCCCCAAATTCCATAAAAAAAGGGGAAAGGGGGGTTTTTTTGGTTTTTTTTTTTTAAAATTTTATCTAGGGGTAAAAAGAAAAATTTTTAATATTGAATTTTCATAAGCTAACAACTTAGCTGGATGCCTTGGTTATCATCCAGGTAGGTTATCACTCCTAAAACACATAATGTGACCTTTTAGAAATTGGAGCAGGTTTTTTTTTTTTCTTCAACTAAGTTTTTTTGCATGTTTAAGATGGACATCCATTTGTTGTATGGTTTTTCCAAGGAAAATCTTTGTCAATGTTTTGTGAGGTTTGAATGATACTT
>Ga0116227_10009065_pt1 | contig 18281 bp, 14 predicted proteins | sample S1TSphgellanicum_FD_89693 | JGI IMG/M metagenome (GOLD analysis project Ga0116227, IMG submission 89693) | Host-associated microbial communities from peat moss isolated from Minnesota, USA - S1T2_Fb - Sphagnum magellanicum MG | ecosystem: Host-associated > Plants > Peat moss > Unclassified... | reverse complement strand
ATTTCAAAAAAAAAAAAAGCAAGTTCATTTTTTGAAAAAGCAATTATTCATTTTTTAAATGTGGAAACTGACCTTAGGTTAGGTTTTTAGTTCAAGCCAACAATGATAACAATCAAGTTTAGAAATAGAATTGGCATACAACCAATGAGATGGCTGAACATGCACTCAAAGGGCTCACCTTTTTTCCTTTTGTGGGTGGAGGGAGTGTGGGCACATAATTTTTTTATTTTTGTGCTCCCAATGATGTTCCCTAAGGATGGCCTAATAGCACCACACTTTTATCCCACATGGGGTGTCTAGACAGAAGATGCATACATGCAAATTTTGTAAAGAGGAGGTGATACGGTATGATTAGTCCTTTGGTGGAAACCTTTTTTTACCAGGTAGATATAGCCAAAAAATATATTAAAAAGTAAAACTGCTAAAAATTATGTGCTTTTAAAGATTTTTAATAGCCGGAGTTCAAGAAAAATTTAAGAAACACCATCAGATTTCTAAAAAGTCAAGGATTTAAAAAAAAATTACTTTCATATTTAGATTGTAGCCAGATTTGGCTAAACTTCATGTGAATCATTGTCACTTTGGCTACAACACAAAATTGACCACCAAAAAAAAAACGAAAAACACTGTTTGGTGACAGGGAGAACAGCATTCCAGTGATAAGCCACTACTTACCAAGCTCAGGTACTTCTCTGGATACTGGATGGTTTTTTTTCAATTTTGTGATGTACCTGAAGTGGTGATCACCCATAAGATGATTTAGCCAGATTTGGCTATACACACAAGATAGTGCACACAAAAGTCCAATAAAAGATCGATGGCTGGAACCATCACAGGGGAGACAAAAAGGGATACACCCTAGATATGAAAGGTTTTTAAAAAAAATTCAGAATCCTTCTATATTTTTGGCTACCTACTGGATCTTATCCTAAAAATCTGATGATTTGAATTTTATTTTATTTTATTTTATTTCAAAATCTGGTGAATTTGAGCCAATTTTTTCCATGAAAAATCCTTTGTTTAAGTCGAAATAATATTTTTCAGGTCAAAATTTGACCAAATTTCACCCACAAAAAACAAAAATACTCCTTCCCATGGTCTAGTTTTGCATTTCAGTTTTGGAAGACTTGGGAGGCTGCTTCTTCAGCTTGGGGATTCCATGCCAATGGGAAACAATTGGACCTTGCAAACCTGAAGATGCAATCACTCAATCAATCAAGGGATGCCCTAATCCAGTTGCGTATTAATTTAAAATTTTCAAATTGTAAAAGTGGGGTTTTAAAATTTGTTGTAAATAGAAGTAATTGTGAAATGCATTTTTCATAATTTGGTATTTTTTAAAAATATATACATCCAATATGTTATAAATATAAAATATTCTTGATGGGCCCTAAAAAATAAAATGATATTTATATCCTAACCTAGTGTAATTATATTTCATTCAATATTTTGTGTTGAAGGTTTGTCACACATAAATTTAACATCCATTAAATGGGAGTAATTTTTTTTTAAAAAAAAATTATGTATTCTTAAATTTTTGGAAGTAAATTCTTAAAAGAGTAACAAAGGGGCTAAAGGGTTGTTCATTGTACTTTCATTCATTTTTTATGTTATTTTATTATTTTCATATGCATAATATAAGATAAAAGTGGGTTGATTTATTTTTTATATCTATTTTATCATGCTTACACTCACAAGTGGGAAGACCCAACTCACATGGTGCAATCCCATAGACAAATGGATTAATAAAAAATTAAATATTTTAAAAATACAATTAAATTGGGTCCAACTTTCTTTTGACTTGGACAAGGGGTTCCTAGTGATACCACCCAAGCTTTTGCTCATGACCCATGTGAAAAATAAAGTTGTAGAATAAATGAAGTCAATTGTCATGATATTTATCTAAGTGAATCATCCTATTTGATTTTAAACATGGCATCACTTCATATTACCTATGAATTTATTTCATACATAAGAATTTGTACTCTTTTACATAAGATTGCACCAAGATTCAACATAAATAAAATCACACAATATATGCATTGCAATCAAGGGTCTACCTTACTAAGGAAAACAACTATAGGATTCTACAAGAAAGTGTTCTCTCACCTCACACGTTTTATTCCTCTACACTAAATGGTCAATATGGATATATTTAGTGTGAGTTTGAACATGATATCTTATCTATGAGGATATTCAAAATCATATTTCTCCCCCCCGCCCCCCCCCAACCTAAGATTTTTGCTGGATGAATGGAATAAAAAGTGAGACGGCTACTTTTCTCTGCACCCAAGTCGCTGAAAAGCAACATGGGAAGTTTAGCCTTTTTCTCAGCTACAATTAGCAATTTGGCTAAACTGCAGTATTGATGATTGCCAGTTCAGCTACATCACAAATATGTAAACATAAACCCCTGATGATGTGGATGACAGTTTGCCATACAATAATCTAGTGCAAGTAGTTCAAAACAATTAATCAATATAATATTAATATATAATATTGATATTATATAATATTAATATATTATATAATGATAATCTATAGGTCACTTGATACACTACAATGATCAAGGATTCAAAAAGTAGTCTGTCTCAACACTGCTAGCCGTTCACATCTCTGTCTTTTTAAAGGAATTTTTGTTTGTAGCCAAAGTGGTGATCATCCATCTATATTTTTGGCTACACAATGAAAACCAAGCATATGAATCTGGAGATTTAAAAATAAAATAAAATTTCACTTCTGACGATTAAATTCCTCAAAAATCACTTCTTTTTAATCCTTAATTTTTATTTTTTAAATTTTTGGCGAAATTTCACCAGTAAATAAAACACTGTGAGTCCACATTTTTCATAATTTCTTCAGACACCGTCCCACCCTATAAGAATGTGTAAATCATGATTTTGCACTATGAAATAACTTCATACAAAATTATTTTCGCTTTTTTCTACTTCATTGTGAGGTCGATATAATTGGAATAACATTGGCCAAACAAAATACTTTCACGGGAAACATTTTGGAAAAAGGTGATTACAATCAGTGTCCTTTTTTTTTCCCAATTTCCAGATGGAACCAGGGTGCTGAGAATTGCTCTGCAGATCTCAACTAAACTTGCAACATGATTTCAAGGAACCTAAGAACTGTAATCAACAAGGCATCACAAACACGCTGGCCCTGCCAATAGATAAGATGTTGTACATCTACCTACTATAGTGGTGGTAGTTGTAAAATGTTTTGAACTGGAAATTTTGGATGAAATAAAACAACAAATTTAGCAAAATCCCTGAAAATTGCTTTGGCGTTGAAATATGCACACATTTCAATGCTTTTGAAGGGCCTTGGAAAAGCATAATAATGTTTAAATGACTTTTGTTCGCTCCATCTCATTGGTCAACACCAAATTGAAAAATGTGGTTGTATTTTTATTTTATTTTATTTCATTTTTTTGATTGTAACACAGGGGTGGCAATTGTCCCACAAGAGATTTAGCATGAGTGACAATGATCCCAGAAATGATTTTGGTTTAATGGCAACCAGTTTTGAAAAAACCATGAAAACAGCAGAAAACTCACAAAAACAAAACTGCCCTAAACAGCAAAACTCTGGCCAACCTTCCATTGTGATGGGATACAACAGGGTACCCTACTAATCCTCATGTCAGAGCATAAGTGACAAATTGGAGCTGTAGACTCCTGTTGTGGTGGGTGTGGCTTGTGCGCCAAAAGTCAAATTTGCCAGGAAAAAAACACAGTGGTGGAGATGCTCTAAGCAATAGTAGCCAATATTAGCTGGAGCACATGCAATGAACACCATCATCAACAACACAGGTTGCATGCACTAGATAATAATCTAACTCAGCACCTCAAACAATTCCATATTCCATTAGTCTCCCAATGCAGTTATCAGGTTCAAGATCAGATCTATCGAGCTGCAGGCCACACATTAAGAAGAACTTGTGAGTCCTTCCTTGTGTGTAACATGTGAAGCTTCCTCATCAGTCTATCTGTGGCCACTTTAGCCATGAATGAATCATAATCCATGTTTTTTAACTGCATGTCAAATGACAAGGAGAACTGCAGCATATTATTTACACAATTATATTATTTCTATTAGAAGAAAGTCTTGGCTTAATTTATCTTGAAAGGCCGGCCCTGCATTTTGCTTCCTCATTCAACACACTCCATGATCCAAATGTTGTTCAATCTAATTTCATGGGAGACGTGTAATGTCTGAGAATCCTGTGAGGATTATCGCCCAGAGTGATCAGCTTATAATCCAGGCACACTGGTCACTTCCCAGGTACGGAGTGGGTACTAAGTAGCAAGCTGGAATTTACTTGACTCAGAATACATTATGATTTCTAGGCTGCCTGGCCAGTATGATGGTTAACATGAATTGTTGTTAGATTCTTTGGTGGGCCAGTTTTCATCATCTTGGAATGGATTTGGCAAGTGCGTGTCGAATAATCAATATATTTAGAATTTTAAAGGTCCAGGACTGGATGTTTGAATTTCTGAAAACTTTCGTATAAACAATAATATTATTAACAAGTCCAAGACACAAATTCTTAGAAAGTATACAACAATGATTCATCAGAGTTGGTTTAGGTAGGATAATTTGAGGTTTCATAAATTGTTGTTGTAGGTTGAACAAAGCTGAACTGGAAATTTGTTTAATGTATTCTCAAATGAAGAGGTGTGGACAGTTGTTTTCTTTGGATATTTGTTTTTGTTAAAAACAATTCAACACCATATTCACAGGAAGACTTTCAATAGCTTTCCCACCAATTTGCATCTCATTTCTTTTTGATGGAATTTGAATTGAATTGAATCGAATCTTAATCCAATTGTTGAATTCAAATTCCATTCAATGCATTCAATTTGAATTCAATTCAAGTTGCATTGCAATGTTGTTCAAACCTCAATGTCATATAGGACTAAAATAGTGTCTTTTGTTTCAAGAACATTTGAAAATTATTTCTTGCATTGAATATTTTGTGTTTTTTTATTTTTATTTTTATTTTATTTTTAAAAATTTATGCTTTTAATCTTGGTGCAAATGAACATTTATTGCATTTTACAAATTGAACCATATCATTATTACCTTTTGGTCGAAATTTATGTATATTAATATTATTTCAACATGTCATGTCATTGACATATCAACATGTGTTGTTTAATTAAGCTTCATGTCAATATGTTGACATTTTTCAAAAGATTGTTAACAAAGGAGTATGCCAATGCAAAAGGTGAGAATGAAAAAATTCTTTTGAATTTAGAATGTGAAAACAACTGTGATGGAATTATTACAATTATTGCATGATATTAAAATTTGTTTATTTTTTATTTTTGTTTCAAAGATGATAAGGTGTGATTTCTTGCAATTATGTAAAATTATGTGTGGAGCAAATGTGAAAGTGTGTTATGACTTTTGCAATGATCCAATGAAAATGTGTTTTGAACACAAAATAAGATTGAAGGTTGATCATATAATTAAAGACATTATAATTTTGTTTTATCATGTAGATATGATTTTTTATGAAGCATATTTTGCTATGAATTTTTAAATTTTGGGCATGTATTTATTTTCTTCTCCTTCATTGTGGTTTGCACTCCATGAAGTTATTACACAAGTGATGTCCATCTCATTACAGTGCCCATGAATTGCAAGGAAGTGGTTTTAAATGTTTTTTTTTGGGGTGAAAGATAAATAAATATGAAACAAAAAATTAAAATAATTGAAGATGAAAGAACTGAAAAGAAAAGTGATCAAATAATGGTTTGAAGAAGCATATTACTTGCAAATAATATAATCCATGAAATCCACATTTGACATTTTGTTACAGATCATGCAAGAAGAAGTTTGTTGGGTTGAACCGAGTAGGTTGAGGCATCCTGAATGTTTTGTAGTCCCCATACTAGCCATTATAACTTGGTTGGGCTCTTCAATCACATTAGGGCCAAAACTGTTTGCAAACTTGAATTTTGATCATGTTGGCAAAGCCCTATGTTGTTACTCACATTTTCTTGTGGGCAAAAGTTCTATCACATGTCTCCAAAGACTTTGGAATACTCACCAATTTATACAGGATTTTGCTCTAGAAAAAATTCAGCTAACTATGGGTGCTTGATTTTGACAACTACACCAAAAGTGTGATCTGTTATATCTGTGCCAAATGTGATGGGTGCATGTTTTGCCACAAGCTCTTAACTAATGGTTTCAAGAAGCAGCCTACAATCATTTCCAAAAAATATTAAGTCCCCAACATTGTCATATACGTTCTATATGAAGTTAGACACACTCAAGGTAGCAGACAACTTATAATAATTTCTGGTGGGTAAATTGTGAAGTAGTTGCAGCATCTTTGCATTCTGGTTGTCATCATGAAGGAGAGTACCATGACATATGCCAAGGAGACATGGATGGACATATATGAAGATGACGAGTATTATCAACTATTGAGAGAGTGCTATGAGCAATGCAAGGTGCCTAAGGAACAGGGCCAGGGAGACATGGATTGACCGGTATGAAGATGATGAGTATGATGAATTGTTGATGGAGTGCTATCAAAAATGCCAACTGCCCAAGAAACCAAACCATACTCGTCATAGATGGCAATGCCTGTATTGCAAAAAGGTCTTTAAAGGTAGGCCTGGTCTTAACTATCATTGACATAAAGGGTGTCCTACTGCAGGCCACTGTTTGAAGATGTATATTACTTGCAAATAATATAATCCATGAAATCCACATTTGACATTTTGTTATCTCATAAAATCAATCTTTAGCATATTGAATAAATAGTTTTGAATATTTACAATACGTACATTATACATGCAAATGACATTTAATCATCATTAAACAAGATTGCACACATAATTTGAATAAAAAACTAAAATAATTAAGTTGTGCATGTCTTGTGATAAAATCAATAGTTATTAACAATTTATTGACATAATGGTATGGTTGACCTTAAATTCATCGAAATGTGGCAATGGTTAAACTTATACCTAAAAACCATACAAATTGATCACAATAATTTTAATTATAATGTTTTTCCATTTTTTTATGTAGTTGAAACTTGTTCAAAGTCTGATTTTTGATTTCAAATTCTACATTATTCAAAAATAAAAAAATTTAGTTAAATCAATTGTAAGTTTTTCAACCTATCATCATTGTGTATCACACCAAGGTCTAGAAAACTTTGAGATTTTTTTATGCATGTTATTCTAAAGTGCATGATTCACATTCAAGTGCATTTTTGTTTCATATTTTCATTCAACAACCACGTTTAAGCATCATAGCCTATTATATAATACATTTTATGTTTCAAAACATGAATTTTAAATTATCATTCAAATTATTCACCAAAATATCATGATTGCAAATTGTCTTAGATGTACTAAAATTTGACATTTTTAACAAATGAAATGAACATGTTTCAATGCATTTCCAATTATTAAACCTCACTCTATATCCATTCATTCCTTCATGGATTTAATATTCATTAACTCCAACAAGTGGTAACATGATGGTAGCTTTTGGTTTGTATGAAAAATAAAAAATAAAAATAAATTTATATGAAATTTCATTATAATTATAAATTATAAATCATGAGTTTAATTTTTAAAATAAATAATATTTTTCTATTTTCAATTTAATAATGCTTTGATCAATATTTTAAAAATATATAATATATTTTCATTAATCATATTTCATTAATTAAATCAAATATAAAAGACATAAAAAATTTCAATTTTAATTTAATTTTTTTTGTAACATTTTCGTGACATCTTTCACTATGAAAAATCGTGTCCATGAAGATGAGACTGGCACGCAAGTATATCATCATGGAAACTATTTTGCAACTAGGGTACAACTATAGTATGGAAATACGATGAATTAATAATTAAAATGCCATGTCAGAATATTTCATAATTGTAATTTAATTGCACATAAGTTGCAACTTAGACTCTATATGGGCGTATGTATGCAAACTATATACTATGATAGTCAACCATAATTTGACCATGATCACAAGTTGCAACAAAGTGGTTAATTTCAACTATGTTACAACTGGTGTAGCTTTAGTGTTGAGTGAACAATTACTTTTGCAACTAACATATGGCGTTAATGTGTACAATCATGCCACATGTTTGATTAAGTAAAGGTCCATAACATCTGGAACTTGCAACTCATTTGCAACGAAAAATCAATTAAATTGGTTGATTTTACAACTAAATGACAATTAAATGCGCCACTATGGTTTCACTACATAACTACTACTTGTCCACTATTTTGGAATTGTATAGTTCAACTCATCTAAAAATAGTCGTCAACTATGTGGTTATTCATACTATTAAAACATTTACAGATTGTGCAATTCATTGATAGTGTAAATGCAAGCCTTTAGTTGGATTGGAATGGTGTATTAAAATGTTTATGAATATGTACATACAGATATCATTGCTCATACACTTCAAACTTTTTAAAACTAGATTATTAAGTGTTTCATTGATATGAACTGATTCTTTTCTTTAATTAATTAATTAAAATAATTCATTTTTCATAATTATCTAAATAACTAAAATTTAAATAATGTAGTAAATATTATAGTCCTATTTTTTGTGATTGATGTTCAATCGTTGTGTTAATAATATTTCACTACATTGGAATTCACAATATTATGTTAGTATACATATATATCAAACCATAGAATTTCATGAAAGGTGAAAGCTTATTTTTCAATTGAAATTAAAAGTAATGTATATATTTTATTAAACATTCAATAAGGGTGTACATATGAATATGTCTTTATAAACCTCAATGTCTTATACTCAAATTCATGTTTATTATTTATTATTTATAAATGAATTATTTGTTACTAATTTTTAAATTGGTAATTAATATATAATATACTTAATTACCATGAACTAATTAAGTAAACTAAATAATAAACTATCCATATGAATTCATTAATCAAATTTGATTAATTAGTATTTAATTAATTCAGATAATAAATAATTAATTACATAATAACTAATTACTTAAACTTAATAATTAAATATATATTTTATTTATTTATTTATAAAAAATTAGATTAAATTGTTTTTAAGTAGGTGAATAATTATTGAATTTTATTTGAATTTAGATCATCAATTATCAACATAATTAATTATATAATAATTATTTAAATAATTAATTCATATAATCAATCAAGATAATTACTTATCATATATTTAATTCAAATAATTAAATTCCAAATAATTATGTCAAATCATTAATTACAAATTAAAATACATGTGGGAATTTTTTTTTGTAATTACAACTCAATTTCAACTAAAGTGCCACTAAAATATTCAACCCATATGCTTTGTTTTTAATATGTCATTTTACAAACTATATAAAAGAAGTGTCTCCTCTCACATTCTCACATTAAAATACATGTGCCATGTTGGGATGAACTCATAAAAACTTAACCCAGAAAATAAGACACATAACAAATTAAAAAACTTATGTGGCTACTTTTAAGTTCATCTACTCTTCTTTTGATTGTGCTAGGTGTCATAATTTGAGACCATTTTAAATGAATAATCATAATGGACAATGGATATATCAATATTTCAAAACAATCACAAAAAATCCTCATAGTGCCATGTGTTAAATTTTGATGGATGGATAAAAAATGACGTCAACATAACATTATGATTATAATCATAAGGAAGTTGCATAGTAATTGAAAAAAAGTTGTTGTTACAAATTTGTAATTGAGTTGCAATAAGTTGCATCATATATATGATAAGTTGCAACTCTTGCAACTTGTTCAATAGCACTCACAACATATAAATACAGTGAGTTGCAAGTGTCCAATGCAACTCAATTTTAATCAAAATAAGAAACATATTCAAGTCAACAATGAAAATGAAATATTCATTATAGCATTTTTATCAAAGTTGATAAATTTGCATTATTTTTATCATGTTATGTTTATGAAGAACTAGTTCAACTTAATATTTAATTATGAAATTCATTAATATGTAATGAGAAATGACATTTTTTAATCTTATGATATCACTTCCACACATGACTTGGGGGTGGACATTCAATTGCCCCTTCTAATCACCCTCTTCATATAAAATGGGCACATTATTTATTTTTTCTAAAAAAATTTAATTTTTGAATAATAAAAAATATTTCTCCCTTTAACTTTGTTCTCTTCTATACTTAGTGACAACCCAATTTGTTTAACATTTTGAAAAAAAATTAAACTTTCAAATCACTTTGATTTTCTCTAAGCCAAGGTTTGAAAAAGACATTCCAAGATGAGGCATTGACCTAATAAATGTTCTCAAATCTAAATATCCTTTGTGAAAATTCAAATCAATTGGTGTTTTGATTTTAGAATGACTTACATTTGGTCAATAAAAAAAACACACTCAAACAATATTAATAATGACAAAAGAGAGGAAACAACAAAAAGATGGGAATGCAAAAAAAAAAGGAACAACACAATGGCAACAAACAATACCAAGGGTGTTAAACAAGCATATTAAGACATTAGGTTCAACATCAAAGTTTGTTTTTAAAAGCAATAAAAGCCATCAAGACATGGAAGGTTAAAGTCATCGGATACAATGTATGAAGAAATCCAGACCACTAAAAATACATAAAGGACATTTCATGTGATAAAGTCAAAAATATTTTATACTTTATGTTTGTTTAAACTAAAGATAGTTGAAAAGCATGGTAAGAAGGACATTGGAAAACATTATAAAAGTGCCATTAAAAAATATTTTCAACACAATGAGACATACCAAGGGAAAAAAAAAAAAAAACATCATGGGTGTTGTTACAATGTTAATGTTTTCAATAGGAGAAAACCAATTTTCATTTTCTAAAATCAATAAAAATGTAAATCAAAATGATTTCAAAATGAACAATATATAATATAATATAATTTCAATTACCAAGGTCTGGTAACTAAGTAATTATGCTTTAGATAAGTTATTTCAAGGTTACTGAAATATTAAATTAAGGTAACCTTGAAATATATTAAATACATTGACCTGATGTCAATTGATGGTTAATTATTATTAAATCTGTTGAGAGGGGAGTTCGGTGTTCTTGAATCATTGGCGAGATCGTTGGAGGCGTGAGGGAAGCACGATTCTAGACTCCACCTGTTTCTAGGGTTTGCCTGCATAGGTATATTATTTTCTCTTATTGGGTAGCAAACCCCCTTTCCTTTTTATATTCTTGGTTTTCCTGCGTCTAAAACCAGACGTGACTGAGTGGGGCCAGTCGGCCCGGTGAAGGCGGCGCAAGTAGGGGAGAGAGATCGAGCGATGACTAGGAAGCATAATAATAAAGGCTGCCCATCTGCTTTGCTTCTCGCCAAACCGCCTGCAGCATCCCACACCCAACAGCAACAAGTACCAGCAGTAGCAGCAGCAACAACAACTGTAGCTTCTTCCATCACCAGCGCCTCTCGGCTTTCTCTCCATTCCTTTTCTCTCAAGCAAATTTCTGCAACGATCCAACTTGTAGTCTTGGACTTGCCGGGTTGAACTTCGTCTTGGCTACTGGATTCATCATCATGTCTTGCGGTAACGGATGTGGATGTTGCCCCAAGTGCGGCTGCCGTGCCACCTGCACGTGAGTAAAATCTTTTGGCCTAGTGCCTCATCTCTTCCCACCCCAGTAGCGCTGCCTGCTAGATTTTTTTTGATATCACATACAATTCTTCAGTTGATGTAGCTGGACTTCAACAATATGGTACTACTAGTCTTGTAAGCTTAATTATTACAATATTGTCGTCAACTCTTATATAGTTAGATTGATGTTCAAGCGCCAGATTTGGACGAGGGCGTTTTACGCACGTGTGTGTGGATTGAGGTTTGTGCAGATGCAACCAGAACTCGACGTGGTTCGAGACTTCCTTTGACACTAGGTACAGCAGTCTCCGCTCTAAGCCTTCTCACTGTACTTTTGCCTTTGAGTAAAGCTGCCTACACAGCTGGTTTTCGCTTCATGAAGCTTCTTACAATCCCCACATCTATCTATCTATGTGTGTATGCATCTTGCTAGCTCTTAGCATGAGAATTTAGAAACCTGAATACGGATTGTTTTACATTATTATTTTCATCGGGGGCGAATTGCGTGCGTGCGTGCGTGCGTGTGTGTATGATTCATCCTGGATTTTAACTCTGTTAAAAATACGACAACCACCACAGTACTGTTGATCACGAAGCTTGCGCAGAAACTAAGTTTGGGGAAAGATTTGCGCTCCGTTTGACCTGCGACAGCAAACTTTTTATGCAGATGAGATCACCCCTTGCTAATGTTTAGAACAGCAGGCCTTCACTGAGAATTAAAAGTTTATCGTTCTGCAGTCAATAATTAGATGTACCTCAGACACGTCTTTGAATTCAGTAGGAATTCGACGCCCGGAAAATATAAATATTATGAGCTTGAACTCAGTACTAATAAGTTCTAACCCTGGAAGTAGCTGCTACTGAGTGAAATATTTGTGCCTGCAACAGCTTCAGTACCGTGGCCAGCGAAACTGCGGGCAATTGCGGCAACTACCGCAGCTCATGCCCACCAGGCACCTACGCCAAGGATGGAGGAGAAAATCATGAACTGTTCTTTCCTGTTGCAGAAGAAGAAGAAGAAGAAGACACAGGAGGAAAGTGCAGCAACTGCGGAAACAACAGATGGGTTCTGCAGTGAGACTCGGCTGCACACAGAGAAAGTGAGAAAGAGAGAGGGGGGTTGGAGAGAGTACTGGAAATTGCATGCCGATGCCCAGCAGGCACTTTCCACCACTGAAATCATATTGTAACACGCTGAGACGTTCTGAAAGTTCCGGACTGTAATCACCCCTTAAGTAAAACATTAATGAAAAGGAATCTCATAGCTCCCTGCAAAATCCGCACTTAATTTTGTAGGACCTATACAAGAAGAAGAAGCAGCCAAGTTACGTACTATTGGTGTACATAATCTAAATAGGTACCTGCGTTAGCGGTATAATCTGCAGCTGAATTCATTCAGATTGTTGTTGGGGTTTTTGTGTGACATTAAACTTTTGTGTGATTGATCTGCCTAATTGTCTAGTTACAAACCAATTCTATCTTGAAAAAAGCAGGCGTGAGTGATTGATTGATTATTCCCAAATTAATTTGTCCTAAGCCGATTACCAACATTCTATACACATTCCATTGCACCCGAGGCTCACATTTCCTTAGTTTCATATACACTTTTGGTCACAGTCTTAGTACATGCTGCTTTCTGTATGGATTTTGTGGACATACGTTTTGGAACAAGTAGTGTTTTTTTTGTTTTGGGGGTGGGGGTGGGGGGGGGAGTGGGGCTGATTGTTTTGAATTTTTTGACCTGAAAAATGTGATTTCTATTCCTACGCAGGATTTTTGTGTAAAAAGGGTAATATGGGCCTAATTCAACAGATTTCCAAAATAAATAAATAAATCTTAATCGCCGGATTTCTGCAGTAGTTTCCATCAGAAACATAGCAAAAGTACAAAAGGATTCTAAGGTTTTTTTTTTAAAAACTTTCATCTCTGGTCTGTAGCCAAAATTTGGCTAAATCCTCTTGTTGATGATAGCCAGTTTGGCTACGTCAAAAAATTGGAAAAGAAACCAAAAAAGATAAAACAAACAAACTTGGAAGCACGGATTTTTCTTTTTCCAGTAAATTTGTCAAGTAGCAACAAGTTGAGCATATTTGCAACCAAATTTGGCTACAAACAGAATATTATGAAAGTGGCAACATTTGAGGGACCTTCTGTTTTTTGGGCTACCAAGGCTACTGAAATTTCTTATGGAATCTTGATGAAATCTGTAACTTCAGTTTTTTAATCTGGACTACTTAAAGGAATCTCAAAGGAATCTTGTGACCTAGAGAAATCTTGTCTTTGTCCTGTTGTTGCCAAATTTCACAAATAAATTATTTGTGTGTGTGTGTGTGCGCGTGCACGCGCTGTGCTTCTTGAAGGTGGGTTTGACCAATGTGAATTCTTCTCACAGCCCCACTTATAAAGTGATAAACCATTTAAATCTTATCACCCAGTGGGTTAATTTACTTTGTTGCAAACATGGGTGGCATATGTACTAGCCCATTTAAGCCATTTTACACTATTTGATTGTAATATTTCATCCAAAATATAATGTATAGATCACTTTACTGTTGTCACTGGGCATGATCTAACTATCGTAACACCTTGAATCTGCAAAATGGGGAACAAAGCTCCATCTGAGATATGAAACTTGTGGGTACATCATCCTCCCTAGAGTACCATTGAAGTCCTTAATTTTATTTTTTCAATTTTGTTTAATGTAGCTGAAATGGTGATGACCCATAAGATGATTTTTTTAAAACCAAGCTACAAATCAAAGATGAAAGTTGTGGGTACATCCTCCCTAGAGTACCATTGAAGTGCTTGATTTTATTTTTTCAATTTTGGTTAATGTAGCTGAAATGGTGATGACCCATTTAAAGATTTTTTTTCAAAAATCAAGCTATAAATTATCAAAGATGAAAGTGTTTTGAAATTTAGGCATGATTGTGACAAAATTGAAGGAACCTCCATGACAAGTAAGTTATCAAATGGCAGTAGCTGAAGATCATGGGAGCAAAGCCTAGATGCTGGTAATTCTGGTAATGCTGCTGGTGTGGCAATCAAAGCAGCAGACTAAAAGCCATGCACTATTTTACCGCTACTGGGGGTGACCCATGCCACCTCAAAACTGACTAATCTTATCCATCTAGAGAGTGATTTTGGAAAGATCAAATCCTGTGGAAAGAACATGCAGGCATCACGAGCCCATCCCAAGTAAACAATAATTTATTAAGCTTCTATAATAAAATAATGAGTTTTGGGACATCACCCAGTTTTGTTCAAGTTCAAAACGATCCTTGGTGTATTGGGAAATCTATTATTATCTTCACCTGTTTTTTATTTCAGTTTTGTGGTGTTGCTCAAGTGCTGATCATCTGCAAGTATACTTAGTCAAATTTGGCAATATTCAAAATATGAAAGTAGAAAATCTTAAGCATCCTATTATATTGTAGGCAATTAAGGCCCGTTTTGTTGGGTTTTGTACATATATTTTTCTCGTGTTGACAAAAGCTTGCCACTGAGCAATAGCCAAGCAAAAACAATTGTGCAATTTTAAAATATTGAGTAAACCAGGCAATTGTATATGCTTTGATCACTTGATCGTATGTGCATTGTCTAATGTTGAACAGTGGTCTTTAAAGCTTTTAACTTAGATAATAGTTTGTCACTCTAATGGTTATAAACAATTGAGATGTACAATCTTCAAGAAGTCTTGTTTGAGAAATAGAAAAACAACAATCAATTTCAAAAGATCCCACCACTTTGGATCACTTTACTGTCTTATTGTTGCTCTAGCGGTTGAGCAACAAGAACTCATGTGGTTAGTACCAATATTGGGTAGGTACCCACTTTGGATGGGGAAAGAACCACTGGTTCCAATTACAAGGACCCAAAGGGGAACCTAGGAAGAATTGGACCCGCCAAAATGCTGAGTAAAGGGAACCAGGCTAGGGACCTACCACCAAGTTCCTATTTGAGAGCGGGGAACTAGACTAAGTAAGTCGGTTGAACTTTCAAATTTTTAAACCTTGATTTGGAGGGTCAGTTCTAAAATGAGGTTCAACATAGAACTGAAATGGCTTTTCTTTAGAATGTCAATTTTGGTTCTTTAAGATGTAAAGGTTAGTGTTTTGAGTGTCTTGTGTCCATTGCCTTCATACCACTCTCCAAATGTCTCTATTGTTTGTTGTTTTTTTGCAATTCTTTTGTTTTTCTTTTTTTCCTTTCCTCTTGTTTGTTTTCTTATCATTCAACTATGTTTGTTATTGTTGTTATGTTTAGTTTGACTCATTATTGCTTATCATTTTAATTGGTTATTATTTAGGTGTTTTGGTTTTTGCTCATTGCTCAATTGTTTTATTTGTTGTTCATCATTCAAATAGCTACTCACCACTTAAGTTCATTTGTTGTTATTGTTTTTGGGTTTGGTTGCTTATTGTTAAAACATTAAATTGGTTTCTATCGATCTTTCAAGCACTTTGGTTGCTACTTGTCATTCATCTCTTCAAGTGTTCACTATGCTTTTTTGTGTGTTTATAAAGTTACCTTGTTTTGTTGAACATTTACCAAGTCTTGATGTTTTAAAAATATTTGTTGGACATGGTGTAAGAGGTGGAAGAAATTGAAAATTAACTTCACAACATGATCAACATTTTCACTAATTCAATTAATAATGAATGTTGTGATTTTGCTCCTAACATTGAATATATCTTTCACAATGACAAATGCACTACCATTGCCATTATTGCCAAAACAACATGATTTTTTGAAGCCAAAAAGTTAAATTGCCACCACATGGGCATTTTAAACACCAATTGCAACTACACCAATTATAACTCCAAAGCCAAATTCAATCGACCTTAAACAACTAAACGGTTTTTTGTGTTAACCTATTTATTCACTTTAAGAACAAGAAAGGGCATCTTAAATTATAAATCCACCAATGGGATATCATCACTTTGGAAACATCTAGAAAACAATCACCATAAATTTGGATTAAATGGGGTGAACATGAAAACAATGCACCTAAAAACCAACAATTAGCAAATAAAATAGGTTTGGCCCTTCCCCATTAATATTGCTTCCTTCTAACTAGGTTTTTTTTCCAATTTCCCAATGTCTACAAGTTGGTTACACATGTTGGGTGAAGGACACATTGTTGGCAACCACTGTGATTTTTTCATAGGTACAATTGGAACCATGCATTATTATGAGTTAAGATTCTAGCAACCAAGAAAAAAATTGGGTAGCAATAAAGTGGCGATATAAAAAATTAAGATGTATGATAAATGGGCTACATGGATTTCTCCCTTGTAAAAAAATTGGTAATTCATTATGCATCCATGTAGGTAATTGGCAAACATGTCCAATTTTTTGTCCAATATGTGGTAATTCAACAGTTGATGCCATAAACAACACTTTCAAACTTACAAACAATGCCTAGGGGCAATCTCAATCCTTTCAAATCTTACCCATTGTAAGAAATGATATTGCACATTTGCAAACTCGCAAGTGGTTTTTTCATTCACATAGGTGAACAAAAAATGATATTGCACATTTATGGGCCTAAAAGTGGTTTTTTTTATTCACATGGATGAAGAAAAAAATGATATTGCACACTTGTGGGCCCAAAAGTGGTTTTTTTTATTTACATAAGTGAAGAAAAAAATGATATTGAACCCTTGTGGGCCTAAAAATGGTTTTTTTTATTCACATAGATGAAGAAAAAAATGATATTGCACATTTGTAGGTGTGCAACTGGTCTTTTTTTCAAATAGGTGAAAAACAAAATGGGTTGCACACTTGTGAGCCCGCAAATGGTTTTATTTATTCACACAAGAAAAGAAAAAAAATGATATTGCACACTTGAAAGCCCACAAGTGGTTTTTTTGACTCACACACGAAAAGGAAAAAAATGATATTGCACACACTAATAGAAATTCACCAAAATGTAACCTCTATTTGTGACTACATGCGACTACTAGTCATTTGCAACTACCTTTGGACATTTTTGCAATTCTTTTTTATGTTGGTTTGCAATTACATTACAACCAATTTGCAACTATTTTGGTTTTCATCCTTTTATGTGAACAACATTTAATTCGGTTTTCATCCAATAAAAACAACTTATGTCCCATTAGTTGGTAATGTGACCAATTTAATTGCAACCTTATAAATATACAAAGGTGTATTTTGTGAATTCTAAATAATGTAGTTGGGTATATTAGGATTTACAAATGTATATTTAGAATGTATATCAACGACCATATTACATATGTATTCAAATATTATTATTAACATGAATGGCCTCAATATTATGGTTACACTATATGTATATTTTGAGTATATTAAAATTTTATATACAATATTTACTAAATATATTGCGCCCATATTACAAGTTTATCAAAAATATTTTATTATACTTCTTAAAAGTATAACAACTGAAAATTATTATTATTATTTTATTTTATTCATAAATGTAATTTTTAAATTAATTTTTCATATTATTTTGATTAAAATTCGTAAATAATATTATTTTAATACATAATGATGATGATGATGAGGAGGAGGAGGAGGAGGAGGATATTAATATGATACAGAAAATAATAATATAATTACTAAATAAATCTAATAAATTATTATATTATT
>Ga0116227_10009064_pt1 | contig 18282 bp, 11 predicted proteins | sample S1TSphgellanicum_FD_89693 | JGI IMG/M metagenome (GOLD analysis project Ga0116227, IMG submission 89693) | Host-associated microbial communities from peat moss isolated from Minnesota, USA - S1T2_Fb - Sphagnum magellanicum MG | ecosystem: Host-associated > Plants > Peat moss > Unclassified... | reverse complement strand
GGGGGGGGTATTGAATAATTGTCCAACCTAAATTTTATCACCCTACTATTATTTATTATCTATATATATATATATATATATATAAAAGCCATCCCATAGAAATTATAATCCATTATTTCATATTATTACATTTCCTATATTATAATTAAATTGATTATTTGAAGAAAATGTACCCTATTTTTAACTAATTAACTTATAATTTTTACTCAACATTCAATATATTGCACCCTATATTTTTACTCATGTATTTTCTACTTTTTTTTAATTGTGTTCACCTCGAGATCCCAAACAAGATGACATCAAAGATAGCCCACATCAAAAAAATTTGTGCCAAAAGGTGATGCCAATGCCTTCAACCCTAAACCAAATCCCATCCACATTTTTCCACTCCACGTCAAGGTCACTAGAAAAAATTCCCTTTCACACAATGGCCAATAACTTATTTATCACATGTATCACTTTGGGTCTCACCTTCATTGAGTGTGGGCAATTGGGTTCACCAACTAGATGGCAATTGTATGCACTTATTTGATCAATTGCAAATAGGGGTTTGGAAGGAAAATTCAATTAAATGCATTCAAACTTGGGCCAATTACATAAGGCACATTAGTGTTTAATGAGTTTTTATCATAATTTTAAACAAATATTAAAATATCATGTGTATAAAAATGAATAAACATTGAAGTAACCAGACAATATTATTAATTATGTGTCATTACCTAATATGTTGTAATTTGATCTACATAAAAATAATAAATTACATGTGTATTGAACATAAATATTATTACTAACATACATTTTAGATTTTAAACTTTATTTTGAAATTAAAGTTTAATATTTATGCGGACAAAAAAAAATCATTCATTTATATAAATAAAATTTACATGTATTTTAATGTTATCATATTTTAAATAAATATTACAATATTATATGCATAAAATTAAATTTTCCTATTAATTGTTTAACCTAGTTGAAAAAAATAGTTACAAAAAAGTTGTAAACAATGTTGTATTTCATCCATCCTTTAATACATTTTATCATCCATATATGTGTGTTGATGGTGTGTTAAACCAAAATAGTTGAACATTGGTCAATGCTTTCACTATGTGCCAACTAAAGAACCTTAGATTGCCAAAAATATTTCAAAAAATGGCCACTTAGTTGAAACATGCTTCACACTATTTACCAACATAATTGGGTGTTCAACTTGGAGACATTGTTGATGCCTAGAATATTCGACAAATGATCACCTAGTTGAAAAATGCTTTCAACAATATACCAATATAGTAGACAAGTTGATTTATTTGATAATTGCCATAATTTTATTTTAAAAATTTTAAAAATCCAATTGAAACACAATTGCAAATGTCATGTCGTTGAAAACTTTTGGTTAAAAAAGGGGGGTTTTCTACTAGTGCAAAACCTCACCCAAATCCACATGGCAATCCCCAACTAATAAAGCATCCAATTAAAGCTCTCCAAAAAAACCCCCACATGATCATGTAACAAAATTAAAGAAAATTTAAGCTTCCATAACTCACTAGCCTTTTTTATTGTGCAAAATCTCACAATATTATAACATTTAGAAAAGTTTTGGTCACACAAGCAAAATTAAAAATAAAATTGGAAAACAAATTTTTCAAGTAGGTAGCCATATGTAAAACTTTTTTTCTTTTCATATTTCAATAGCCAAATTTGGTTAAATTGGTATATTTGGCCAATGATAACCACCTTGGCTACAACACAAAATTGAAAATAAAAACAGAAAACATTGTTGCCCACACCAATTTAAGCCATTTTGAACTTTTTAGCATTTAGGGATTAATGGCAACCTCAAATGTTGAATGTTGTGCTAGTCTTATTGGCCTTGGGTCAAGCATGAAGAGTGAACAACACCCAACCCACTTGAATCTCTTTTAGAATTAGCACACTTTTGAATGGTGGAAAAATAACTAGCTTTTATAGCATTTTTAGCTCCATAAAATAACATTCAACTAGTTTTAGCCTCCAATGTGGCTTTGCTATATCAATACAAGCCAATTTTGAAGAGGCTGTAATAGCCAAGTTTGTCGATTAAGGTCCTCACTATGCAATTCCATTGAAAGCACACTCGGCAAAATCAGCCAATTGGGTGTCCCTTCACTAGCATTCAAGGCTAGGGGACATGTGCAAAATCAACAAGTGTTACTTCTGCAACCCAAGTCCCTATTAGGCCATAATGAACTTTGGAGCCTTCTTTCAACTTGGGCTTTTGGGTAATGTATCAAACTAGAGATTGGGTTGAGACAAATTGGATAATAAACTAAAAATTGGGTTGAAACAAAATTGATAATAAAAGTTCATTGGAGCTTTCATTACATGCAAGTTTGTTTTGTTGAGCTTTTGGTGAAGATTGAATTGAGAGATCCAAGAATTAAATAGTGGAATCTCAACCCTCATCACTTGCTAGTTCAATGAATCTTGAGAGCTACAAACTTGAGAAAGTCATATGGCTTACCAAGAAAATGGAAGCTTCATCTCTATATGGTCAAATGTGTTAGAGGCCAAATTTGGGGTGTGGGTGGAGCTACTTTTAAGCATCTCCACAAACACATTACATGTCATATTTTGGACTAAGATAAAGTTTGTTGAACATGTTGAATAAAATGGTTATGGCTCAACATTTTTGCTTAATATTTTGAACTAGCAAAAGCCACAACACTATCTAACACCTAGATCAAATGTATTGATTGGTATAGGTGGTTTCCTATTAATAAGTTTTGATCATTGTTGATTAATTATTGATTTTTTCCATAATTTTCAAATAATTTTTTTTTGAAAAAAATTGGGTGTCAATTAAATAATCAACATTTTTAGGTAATAACCACTAGGTGCGCATTAGGGTAAATTATTAAATAATTGATTGATAATTATCAATTTTCTTGTGAATTATTAGATGAATATAAGGTTTTTAATTTTAAAATTAAAATTTATTTTTCTATATTTTTATTTTATGTCATAAACATGTTTAACATTTGAAGATTGATAACCTACTTGGATGATAACTATGAGGTCATCTGAGTAAGTTATTAAATTTTGAAATTCAATATCAAGCAATTAGGATTTTAATTGGTTATCAACAAAATCAAGAATTGGTTGATATGTTATTAATACTTAAATCAAAACTATGTTTTGTGAGTTTTTTTTTTTTTGATATATTATAGGGTGAGTAGTAAGGTTATGCATATACAAATTTTCAATTTATTTACTTAATATGTAAAAACACATTATGATTTTTTCCCTCATTAAAATAGGGTTTGAACAAATTTTTTAATATAATTTTGGATAGATGGGTAGGGTTTGGGTACCCCTTATCATATACCCCTTGGTTGGGGTAAAAAAATGCAAAAAATTTTATCTTATTTAATAAAAAATGGGATTTTTTTTTTCATGCTTTGGAATTTATTAGGACAACTTTCATAGGCTTAAATCTAGTGGGACAATGCACACATATGATGTCAAATGACAACAACAAAAGCGGATTAAAATATTTCAATTTTTTATTCCTAAACATACATAAAATGAAAGGCCATTAAAATCAAATTGGAAAACATGTCATTTGCTTTATTAAACATAAATGAAAATCTAAAAATCAAAATATGCCATATCAACAAGCTCAAGATATTGATCTAACTGGTCTTCAAACTCCTCTTCAATCTAATCTTTAAAAAAATATTATAGCATTCCCAAAGTCATCAAGGTATTTATCCTTTACAAATGTTTCATAACCAAATTGTGAATGATTTTTACTAATTTTTGGAAATTGATACATTGATTTAAGTTTCCAATTCCAAGTTGACATCTTCGGAGCCTTATTAAAATCCTAACAATAGAAAAAATCCATTTTGCTTCAATTTGGCTTCCCACAATACCTAAAATTTGATTAGCTAAGTATCCAACAATAAGAAATTGCAACTCATGCATTTTCCACCACTTGAATGGATCTTCGCAAGATTCTACAACCAATTGCAAATTTCACAAACATGCAAGTTCTCATTGCACCTATAATCAAAGACAAATTCTTAGCATTACACATTTGACTTATATATGTTTTTGTTAAAATCTGTGATTGCACAGATTAAAAACTTACATGTGATTGCAAAAACCAAAAACTTACATGTTCCATGACAATTTGATTCTAAGTCAATCTTACACCAAACAATGCCAATGGCTATTTTTGGGAGCCAAAATTCAATGGGTGTTTTGCAAAATGATGAACTTCTTGATAAAATGAACACAAAGGGAATTGGAGTTTCAAAATCATACATTATTGTTACAATTGTGATTTTTTCTATTCCCCAATAATTATTCAAAATTAAAAAAATCCTCGAATTTGGGATCAAGCATTAAAACCAATATGTCATTTGAGAGTTTTTTAATCAAATTGATGTAAACAATCCAAAAATGGAATAAGCACACAAGTCATCTTCCAATTGCATCCTACTCGCTAACAAAAGCAATTTTGCATCAAATTGAAATGGGGGAATATAATTCATCTGAATTTTTAATTCAAGTTTGTCATTGGTCAATTTCACACAAAAGCTAATTACATTTGTAAGTGCATCATTTAACAATTAGTAACCACAACATTGATTCAACACACAACTTGATACAACTAAGGCCAAGTTGAAGCAATGACTTTTGCAATGGTCCAAATCTGTGGTGTTGGAATTCTACCTTGTAAAACCAATGTTTGTTAATTGTAACAAACATGAACAACAACCCAAAATTCAAAGGCCTACTGAAACATCACCATTTTGGAAACAAATCTTGTTTTCATTAATGTTTTAAACTTTGGTGGTTGCAAACTTGTAACCAAACAAGCCTTTGCCCACTCTACCTTTCCTTTGCTTGATTTTTTTGGCCATGTTATACAAGCTTGAATTGAAGATTATGCAAATTTGATTTTCACAGGTTGTAGACTTGAATTTACCTTCTCATGAAAGGTGGCATATTGACAAGTTTAAGAAAGAGCATGGCTAAAGCAAAGCAAATTGTGCCAATATCCCCATTTTTTTACAACTAACAATTTGTTTAAAAACATTTGTCATTATAAACATATTTGTGCCTTCATTTTTTAAATAACAAATGATTTTGTTACTCAGCTTGTACTCTTCAAACAAAGCTTGTAATTGATTAAGAAGATTAATTCCACTAATGCCTTTTGCCTCAAAATTCAAATAGACCAATTGTGACATGTTTTGATTCTCAATCCAATGTTAAAAAATAATCACAAGGACAAAAATATCAAGTGCACCTTTCCTCATCCAAAGGTGAAGTGTTATTATGATAAAAATTAGAGCGTTGACATAAGGCAAAACAAAATTTTCAAATGTGTGTTTCATCATACAAAGCAATACCTCTTGAGTTATTATAAACAACTAGCACAAGATCATCAATGAAAACTTTTTGTTTTTCATCTGATTTTTTATATGTTGCACTACTAAATTTTTAAAAATAGATTTTAGAATTACCACTTTTCAAACCTTGGAACTTTGTTTTTCAAAGGCATCTATTTTAACGAAATGTCGTTGTATAATCCCAATAACAGTTTTTTTTTAAAGTGTCAAAATATTCAACTTCACAATATTTTTTCATGATTAAAATTTTATTTTCAATCTTATAAACAATTAATCTTTTCTTATTTCAAGTTTTTGATCCCAAAACATGAGCACCCAAAACAATTGAAATGATAGGCTCATTATCATTGGGTTTTTAAAAACACAAAAAAAATTGCTCCTTAAACTTTCTTCAAACTCAATGAAAATGAACTCGTGTCATTTGAAACAAAACAAGTTTTTTATTACATTTTGTGTCATTCGATTATTTTGAATGCTCATGTTTTGGGATCAAAAATTCAAGGTAAGAAAAGATTAATTTCATATAAAATTGAGAATGGAACTTCAATTATGGAAAAATGTTATGAAATTCAACATTCTAAAAACAACTTGAACATACACACAAATCGAAAATTCAAAACTTGAGCATAGACCTTAATTGGAAATTAAAAACTTGAATGCACACCCAACCTAGAAACTAAAAATTTGAACAATTGTTACAACATGAACTGCAAACTATAAACCTAAGCGCTTTGTTACAACACAAACTTGCACTTTCAATACTAGACACCTCGCAAAATGATCACACATAACAACATCAACAATGTAACAATTTAAGTTGCAATTTTAAAGTTAAGTTGAAAATTACCATAACAAGGTTTACCTCAGTTTGGGAAGATTCCCAACTTCAAGCATGAATATTTTTGAAATATATGCAAGGTTATGAAATGGGGGGTTTTTTTTTTTTTCAAATTTACATAACCTTGAGTATGCATTTGACTACGGCATCTTGATTTTGAAAAAAAAGGAAAAAAAAAAGTCCTTACCCATATCCAAAGAGTATTACATATAGTAAAGGGCATCATGAAACATCATTTCATCCATCCGTTCATTCGTTCGATCATCCATTCGTCTCGTCATGGTCTGTTTACTTCAACGAGGCGGAGAAAGAGTGGAATACAAACGCGACGCAGGGGAGAAAACAATAGGAAGAGATGGCACACATGTCAAAGCCCTGCAATGATGAGACAAATGGATGAAATGATGCTTCACATCCATTCGATCATCCATCCATCCCATCATGGTCTATTTACTCCAACGGGGTGAAGAAAGAGTGGAATACATATATATATATATATATAGTGAATTGAAAATTAATAATATTTTTAACGGATGTCATCAAACTAGAAATAAATTAAATTAAAATTATCCACCCAACCCACCAATTTGTTTCATGGTGAATTCTCTCAAAATTATGAGTTAGAACTCTCAAAAAAATAAAAGAGGATTTTTCTTCACATATTCCCTTTTCTCAAAGAAAAAAATTGCAATTTTTTTGAGAAATGCATCTTTTCTTTTGGTAGGAAAAAATACTTTGTCACATTTGGACACAGGTTTTAGTGTTTGGGACAGTTTTTTTTTGTTTTTGCTAGTTTTCTATAGTTTGGATAATTTTTTCCAAACATTAGAAAAATTAGTGCTACACGACTTTTTTTTGGCATACTTGCGTTTAGTGATTTTTTTTTAAAAAAAATTGTGATTTGTTCGACCAAAAATATGAGAAAGCATTTTGTGTTGTCCGATAACCTGTTGCATGTCATCTGCGACACTTGGTCGTCACTGTGTAATATACTTTTTTGGCACATATGTAATGTATCGTCAAATACACACACACACACACCTGTGCATTAGGCACGGGGTTCAAACTAGTATCTGAGTAAATGATATTCCCACACAACACTCAAAATCTGACACTCAAGAGTGGTTCTGACTTCTGAGCTTTGAAAAGGGAGACATGGTTTTAAACTTAGTACCTGGACGAATCATTATGATTGGCCAATGCAGAACAATCATTTCCCTTGACTAGCTTTATGACTAAGACTAAGATGGGCATTTTGATTGTTTACGAAACCAAAAAGCGGTTTTACAGTATTTGAGATTCCAATATTTCAGCCAAAATATCCTGAAAAGCCCTTTTTTTTTCTGCTGTCGCTCTGGCCATGTTCTGACACCTAATTCCAAACCAAAATATACTTGGAAAGGACCATTTTTCGTGCTGCCGCTGGGCATGTTTCCGACACTTTTGACACCTAATTCCATGTCAACGTGGCACTTTTGACAGCCAGGCGTGTTTTGCTGCTGCATCACACCCCCCCCCACACACAGCTCAGTAAATTCATAGCTGATTTTTACCCCCCCCCCAACAGAATGGACAAAGGAGGGGTTGCCTCAGTAGTAGTACCGTAAAAGTAATACTTTTACCATTTCCACAACAAATTTGTTGAATAATTAATTAAATTTTAAATCTTAGATTTTAAACTGCCCTCAGGTTTTACCATTTCGACAACAAATTGTTGAATAATTAATTAAATTTTAAATCTTAAATTTTAGACTGCCTCAGTTAGTTTTAAGCCCCTGTCTTGAAGGTCTGCTGCTGCAGTTCAAACCTCCGTCCCTGACAGTGAAAATTTTGATTTTATTAAAATTTTGGCACAAATAATAAAGTAATTTTTTTTCAAAATTTTGGCAAAACAACTAAAAAAATAATTTAATTTAAGCCAAAATGGTAAAAAGTTATTTACAGTAATAAGGAATACCTCTATGACCTCTTTTACACCATGCAGTCAACCCTATGCAGGGAGGGTGAAAGCAGAGCTCTATGAGGAGGGGAGAAGAAGAGCGGGTTTCTACTACCCAAAAGGCGACAAGGAGCCAATGAGGTGAAGGGTAGTTCCTCCTAGCTGATGCCAGACGAGGGACCAGGACGATCAATCCTTTGCTGTGATTGCAATTAGCAGCAGGCATGCATTTATTTATTGAAGATTTAGTTCAATCTAGTGGCCAGCTGCAGCAGCCACAAATTACGCCTGGATTTGCATCCAATTCTTTGCTTCCAACCTCAGCTCTCTCGCCTTTGCTGATGATGATGCACTTTTCCTTTCCTTACGCTCCGATTTCGCTTGTCTGTGAGCTCGTGGAGTTTGTTGTATCACTGGGTGGTGGTATGAGTAGCTGAGAAGTTTCACAGCAGTAGAGTCTGAGACCTGGAGCTTCTGAAAAGTTGCAGAGAAGACATTGAACACGCGGGTTGCAAGCTCGGAGGATTGAAGTGGAGTGGAGTGGAGTGAACCTCTGGAGTGGCGTGGCATCCCAGTGCCATGGGGTTTTTGGATTTGCCGAAGCCATTGGGTGTTTTCCATGTTGCGTTTGCAGATTTTGAGCTGCGGACGTTTGCAAGTGACTCGGATGTGAAGGTGGGTGCTGATGCGACTCGTAGAGGAGCAGTTTCTGAGGTTCATGATGATGACGATGTTGAGAGAAAAGCGTGCGACGAGGAGGACGAGGAGACTGGTGGGGGAAGAGTAGAGATTTCATGTAGAACGCCAATGGTGAGGTTTTTTTACCCTACGGAGACCAAACCCAAGTGGTCTTTCTCTCATGCGCATACTCGACGCTGGTTGCCAGAGCTCAGATACACCTATGGGTTCTTCTCTAGGAGCATTCTACCCACCTCATGGCTTCGCCGATGTTTTCTGTGGGTTCTTGCATGTGAGATTTTCATACTCTCCATCCTAGATAGGATCTTGTTACTGATTGATGTCAGCTTTTTCAGGCATTGCCTTTTAGGGTTTAGGGTTTATGGCAGTGTAAGAGCATCTCCAGCAGTGCTGCTCAGTATGTGACCTTGCAAAAATATTTCTCACATCAAGTGTCAGTTCACTTACTTTTTTCCATCTCCACCCATAAAACTGAAACTGGGAGTACAAATAGGTTGGAGACTACTAATAGCAAGCCACCTGAACCAATCAAACTATCTAGAGAATCAGAAACAGGGAGCAGTCAATAAATATGATTTGGCTCTATTTATTAAACTACTTAGAGCTCCTCCAGGGATATGAAAGCTGTGCATTTTTCCAGGGTCACAGCAGTCTTCCAGTGAATTCACTGGATTTGACCGTTGTAGTACCTCATCCAAGAATTCCAGTGCAGGGCCACATACTGAGCACTGGTAGAGATGCTCTAAGAGATGAACCTGAAACCTCTCAGCTTCACAGCCACACAAACATAAGGAATTTGAGTCCTTGATTCATTCTTGCATAATGCAGTGTATGGTTGCTGTATGTATGCTCATGTACTACTGGCCAAAATCCAGTACAAGCCAGAAGGTACATGAATGCCATGATGATTTTGCTACTTCTCAATTCTGGATGGACTCATGATAATGTGGGATTACAAAATGGGGAAATATTTGGCAGGCCTACTTCATTGCTGGGTCTGGTTACAGATAAATGCATCCGTAGGTGAGCCATTGATCCAACAAGAAGGCGACAAGGAGCGTTTGCCTGTGGTTATCTTTTCACATGGAATGTGGGCTTGTCGCACAACTTACACTCTTGCTTGCTGCGACATGGCATCTCATGGATATAGTACACTCACTTCTTCTCAGATTCTTGAAGTCTGTTTTGTTTTTTCAAAATTTTCATTTTGGTACATGTGTGAACTTTTGCTTTAGGGGAATGTGGTACTTGGTGATCTTGTGGCTCATGAATGTGCTACTCTCCCTCACCTTTTCTTGGTAAGTCCTACCGGCTTGAAAAGAAATCATTCTGTTCAAGCCACCTCTACTAAGAGTAGCCAAAGCCTGTGATCAGATGAAGCAATTCTCCAGGGCAATTGTTTAGCCTGTTGTCTGTGCTCCAACTGCAGTACAGTGAAGATTCAAGGGGGGCTAGATACTCGTCTGTTATTATTATGGTGGCAGTTGTGGTGGTGCCTGAACATTTGGATGGCTCAGCGGTGGCGGCACAATACACTGATACAACAGGCAAGAAACGCTGGATTCAGCATGCCTTTGCTGATAAACCATTTGATCATACACCCATGGAGCATCGCACCAATCAGCTGAGGCAGGTGGGGAACCTCCCTTGCTCAGCTCTTCTCTTCAAATTCCAATTACCGTAACTTTAAAAGCTGCCATGGTCTGCTCTGAACATCTGCATTCCTCTACACTGTGTTCTTGGCTGATATTGAACTTCTGATCTATGAGGACTTTCTATCTCCAGCCAATTTGCACAATTACACAAAAAAATTCCATGTCAAATAACATATCCTTCTTCAATTGGTCTACAGAGGGTTCAAGAGATTCAAAAGGTTGTGGATGTAATCGAGACGTTAGATCGAGGGACACTCACACAAACCTCCAATGCAGTGGTTGGACAAGGCAGTCTAAATGTGACTATGTTGCAAGGGCGCCTGGATATGAGCTACCTCGCAATCCGGGGACACTCGTTTGGAGGATCTACAGCCATTGTTGTATGTGGGCTTGACAAGAGACTCAAATGCTGTGTTGCAGAAGATACATGGTGGCAACCCATTGAACAGGTACCACAGAGTCCAGGTTTCCTTGCATGTGGTGACAACCAATGAGCAAGATTTCAAACTGAAGCAAACTTCCTAGTTCCTAGTTCCTAACTCCAAGAGAAGTTTACTCCTTGGAAGTCCGATTAGCAGTTTTGTTCACCACTGTGGTGTGCCCATGGATCAGAAGCAATTGGTTGTAATCTGACTTGAAGAGAGGCTTAGGCTCTTCATAAAGGGATAAGTCTGCTCTACACTAAAGGAAACAGGGTACGTAATGAAGCAAACTTGGAGCATCAAGACATAATGCCAGCATTCTGAGCAAACCATGATGATGGCAGGTTCACTATGACAGACTGGCTGGCAAAGCGCCTATTTTGTTTCTGAATAATGAAAAATTTGAGTGGGAGGAGTTGCGGCATTTGCGGAATGTGTTTCTTAAAGCAAGAGCTGAAGCTGAAAGCGATGGACAACCTCTGGTCACACAGTTGATCACTGTCAAGGTAAAATGCTCAATGATCTCAGTGGTTTGTTTGCATTGTGAACTGGTTGTTTGGCAGTTTTTTTGTTGGGAGCTAGCTAGTCTCTTGCTGCCCCTTCATTTCCAGGATCACCCACCCACCCTCCCATTTGGGTCTTTGAGGTTTCCCCGCTGTACAGAATCTTTGGAATAAATCTTGATCTAGCAAATCAAGTACATCTTCCTTTTGAAACATATTTCAGAACCAATGAGTTTGGAGGTTTTCATGCAGCATGAGAAATGTGCAGTGGATATTGTAGATGTGTGCAGATGTTGCTCTGATCTTGAAGTTTTATTTTATTCCTGAGTCAGGACAATTTTGAGCTTTCCATGGGTCATGAATGAAATCATGGACAGAATCTGTGTGGCTACAGGGCACTCGGCATATGGACCAAAGTGATTTCCCTGTGCTTTACCCCAGAATTTTCAGAGCAGCAAAGTAAGCCTCTACATATCCAAAAAGATGCAACATGTAAGATGCACACATAAGTTCCAATGAAAATGAATGTGCAATGAAGATACTAGGAGATAATTGTCTTGGACTGATGGTACCCCGATACCTGCAGACTATCTGGAAAAGTAAATACCCGCATTGTCAAGGATGTCAACAGCAGAGCCTGCTTAGAATTTTTGCACAGGAATCTGTTACCTCCGGGTGTGTCCTCTTTACTCCTCTCCAAAAGCCTCCTCAATAGCACTCCATTTCTTTTCCATTTTCATTTTTTTTTCAACATCTCAAGTCTGCCCACATGTCATTCATTCCTCTTACTATCATTCTTTTGGTACACATTGCTTAGTACCGCATCATGGAGGCCATGTTAAACTGAAGTCTGATTGTGATGTACACTGCACTTGGCACATAGTTTACCATATGCTTTGAACTCTTTGACATTGACCAGACTCATTGGTTGGGTCATGTGTTGACGAAACTGGTATTATGCATCTTGTTAAAAAATGGTGTACTTGGAAGGGGAAGATGCTGTTACACGAAGAGAAAACCAGACTAACTTACAAGGAATTTTTTTTCGGTTTTGTACAGGGACACATTTTCCACATGCAGTGCATGTTGTGAAGGAAGACAGTGAGTATCTCATTGTCGGTGTATCTCAGGAAGTTGAGAAGCTGCAACAAGAAGTGTGAGAAATTGTGAGCTTCCACACATGAACATTAATATTTCAGCAATTGGCTCAGAATTAGGAAAGGAGCATGCTGAAGAAGAAGGAGCGATGCACAGTTTTCAAGACAACAACAAGATCACCCAAGTTTTGAAATCATGAGAAAAAGAGTTGTAATTTTCTCTCAAATTGAATGCAACAACATCTGCTTTCTCTCAGGTTAGGTTATTTGAATTTTTTTTAATAACCGGTGAGATTGAGAACCACCTAGTATTGAAATTTTCTAGAATCTAATAACCTAATTGGATGACTCAATTATCATCTAAAGGTGCATTCACACTTGTGTTAGATGAAAATCTAGGTGGTGTCCTAGGTGGCACCCAATGTTAAAAAGGCCGAAAGCTTAATGTTAAGTGAATGTTAACTTAACATAAAATGTTCATGGTGAGTAGGTGTAAGTCGGAAATGACTAACATGGTGTTAGGGACTCACCACTAGAGTCCCTAACACAAAGTGTGGATGCACCTTAAGTAGATGATCAAACTTTAAACATTAATATAATGTTGCATTGGAGGTTCTAACCAATGTTGTCCCATTCTTCGTTTTCCAAAAGGATCCTTTGATCTCAATTGATCCTAACTTTTGTTTCTAGAATTTGTTTTGGATGGATCTTTCAGTCTAGTCTTGAGACTAGTTGTTTGGGTTTCTAAAACTTTTGGTTCCAATCATTTTTACAATAATTTAGAATTGGTCTAGTTTAAGATCAAGTCGAATCTCATGTCTATTACACACAACTAAACAAATTTTTTTTTGGAGTGTAATATTAGTTTATTCAACTATTGCACATAGTTTAACATAGAAATTAATATGTAATATTAATTATGTACAACCAATCAAATGCAAGAACATGTCTAAAGTATAAGGCCAAGCTTATATTTTTATTATAAATTTTTATTTATTGATTTCTTGAACTTCAACCTATTTAAAATGGGGCAACATTCCTATTTCAAATTATAATTCAATTTTGAAAAAAACTTAGTTACACGGTTAGGTTCCGATGGCAGTTCCAACAAAACTTGGAACCTCAAATTTGGAGAGATCCTAAAACTTAACTTGTAGCATAAACCTAAACTTGTTGGAATCCAAAAGCCTGCCAACACTAGTTCTAAATAGTGTTGGGGAATTATTTGAATTTATAAATAATTGGAGTTCCATTTTTAAAAATATTTCAGAATCAAAGAACTATTGGTTTCAATTCTTTTTTTAAAAAAATTCAAAAAATGAATTGCAAATTTTAATTATTTAAAAAACCTTATCTAGGACTAATGGTTTTCATGAAACAACTAATAAAATTAATAGTTTTATGTGGTGTTTCATTTTTCAATTTTGTGATGTTGCTCAATTCATGATCATCCATAAGTATATTTAGCCAAATTTGACAATGTTCAAAATATGAAAATAGAGAATCTTAAGCACCCTTTTATATTGTAGGCCATTGTGGCAATTTTTTATATTAAAAATTTAAATTTCTTTTTTGGGAGACTTTTTCCTAGAAATAGTCAATTTGTGATAGAATTTTTTTTGAAATTGAAAAAATTCACCACAAAAAAGTCATTGATTTTCTGCTTAGTTATTTGAATTTTTCAAAAATCATGAAAAATGTGGTTCTATATCAAAAATAATAATAATAATCAAAATTGCGATTATGAATCCTAGGAATTGTCTTGATAACCATTGGGGTCTATTCATGTTTCTAGTAACTTCTCAACACTAGTTGGGAAGGTTAAGAGTGTCTCCATCCACACCCCAATTTCAACCTCTATCAATGTTTACCACATCCAACATACACTACACCACATCCCCCTCCATAAACATGAAGAAATGAACAATATAAAATGAGAAAATATTTAAATGTCACCATTTGGGTCAATCAATCATCTAGCCAATAAAATAAAGTAAAAAATTATGTTATTGGCCTTCTTGCAATTTACTATATCATGGACATATTTGCAACTCAAATCAAGTTTGAGCTAATTTGGAAATCTATATTTCATCCATAATAATGTACATAAAGCATTTACTATCAGTATAATAACCTTCTTGAATATCCACAATTCAAGAAGCTATAATAACCTCCCATTAGTACACATGGACATCATACAATAACTAGCATTAGATGTCCACAAATCCTTATCCGAAAGTTTCAAAAGAAGCTTATAGAACTACCTATTGTAAATATCAAGAATGATTTTTTTTTAGTGTTGCTCCTAGAAGATAAAATGTTTATGACAATGGTGTGTTCGTACATCTAGTCAACCAATGCATGATATTTAACCTTCAAACTTTTTTACAAAATGCAATAACACACTACAGAAAATAAATTCATTAGGACCAATTACTTGACCTTGAAAGGATTTCCATTTTTGAAATCTTAAGGATCATTAAAAAGGTTGGTGTTTGTTGCACATTCATTGTTGTGATCATAATGCTCACAACCATAGCTAAAGCATGAAAAAGGAAACAAATTGAAAAAGTGTTTCAACACCTCCCCAAGATTCAAGCACATTCCCACAAGTGTGAAAAAATGTGAGTCCCAACACTCCTAAGTGGATTCTCACTTTGGGAGTCATCCACTTGAATAATTGGAATCCCATGGGTGTCTTAATTTTTTGTGACAAAAGTGCAAATTGTAAATCTTCTCCAAATCAAGTCTTCTTTATACCATTGAAAAAGATTGAAATCTAGTGAGATTTTGGCATTGACCCTCATACCTTAATAGGCAAAACTTTTCAATAGGTTTGATTATTATGATTAAAATGCAAAGTACTAAAATGAATTATGTCAATAATTTAGGTCAAGAATAAGCTTGATTTGAATTCTTACTTAATATGGGATTCAAAGAATTATCTTCCAAGCAAAGGTTTTGTCAATTAAACTAATTTAGGTCTTTTGATGAAACCAAGGTGGAGGGTCAACAAAAGGCCTTCTTTAACTTGTCAAAAAGTGTTGGAAACTTCAAGACTCTTAGATTTGTTTGAGGCAAGTTCACATTTTCAAAAGTTGATATGTGCAATGGCCAAAAAATTACAATGGATTAAAACTTGGAAAAAAATTGCATAAAGTATGATGACTTCGAAAAATATAAATGTCAATGAAGACATTGCCCTTTTCTTGTAGGATGAAAACATGGTTAAGTATAAAACAAAAGTTGACAAACTAAAGATGAGTTTGAAAATTAGACAATTTTTGACAAAAATATAAGAAACTATTCTCAAAATATATTCAAGTTGCATTACAAAATCATTTTTCTTTCCATTGAATTTAATATACTTTGATTACAAATTTTTAAGAACTTTTGAATAATTAAAGTAGAAAACAAGTGCTTTTGAAATTGATTACTCAATATAGTGTTCAAAAGTAGGTTTTCATTAAAAAGATTCCTGAAATATACATATCTACTAGGTTAAAATATAAAGATCATTGTATATTCAAGCAAGGAGTTGAAAAAAAAATTGTAGTTTCTCTATGTCAAAACATACTTAACGCATATTTGAAACAAATGTAACATAATTACAAAAAGTTATACTTCAAAAATTACATGCGCATTTTTAAAAACCTATTTTTGACTTTTTTTATAATGTGAAATTTTTAAAAATAATACACAATAATGAAGAAGAATCTTTTTTTTATCATTTAAGTAAAAACATTCAATGTATAAATTGTTTATCTTGGGTTTCATGTTGCTACCTTTTATCAACTTAACAATAGATTGTAAACCTAATATGTTTATATATTCTATTTTGCTTCAACTCTCAAGTGGGAAATAAAATGGAAGTAGGTTGAAAGAATGTTTTGAAACTCAAGCACACTTATTGCATAAATGTGAGGGAATGCAAGGAAGGGAATCTTAAATAGTCCCAAGTGATAAAACATTTTGCAAATTGTAATTGAACATAAGAATCATGAATTTTTAGGTTTTCCAAATATAGACCATGGTGTGTTTTATGAATTTGACTTGTTCATGACTCATCCATGCATTTTTTTTCTCTCATTAACACAAATTATCCTCTTGTTTGGTTTGTGCAAGTTGATATCATTTTGCATTCCAACTTGTGAATTTGTTTTAATCCCATCTATTGGGAATTAAATTACATGCCATAGGTTTGTAATTTACACACCCATGTGCACCTCAACTTCTATTAATGTTTGATAAAAAAACTAAGGAAATGAGTGAAAGCAAACTAACAGGGACAAAAAATGAAAAATGCAAAATTCTTTTTATGAATTTTTAACAACATAAAATAAGTAGCCATATCAAAACTTCAATTTGTTTTTAAATTTACAATTTGCATATTCAAAAACACTACCAACATTTTTAAATTTTGATTCAAATTTCATCAATATTTGATTTTCAAGGATTTTTTCAATAATTTAGGTCACATGTTTCCAGGACCAATTAAAAATTTTATATCTCATTGAATTAGTCATTCTAAACCTACATTCACTACACCATTCCACCTCTAAAACATTTCACCCATTAATATAGGTCATTAATTGCATTTATGAACCCAAGGGGGACACTTAGTATAAAGTTTGGGATCTACGTGCATCAAATGACCATTTTTAGGGGGGTATTACATAATTGTCCAACCTATTTTTTATTGCCCTATTATTATTTAACTTCTTAATATATACATATTAAAGCCACCCTATATAAATTATAATCCATTATTTCAGATTATTACATACCCTATATTATAATTAAATTTATTATTTGAATAGAATGTACCCTTTTAAAACTAATTAACTTATAATTTTTATCTAAAAAATATATATTGCACCCTATATTTTTACTCTCATATTTTCTACTTTTAAAAAACTAGTGTCCCCCCCCTCCCTTGGCGGGTTTATGAGCCCATTTCACAAATTGTAAATTGTGAAGTTTGTTAAGATAGCTTTGGTTTTGAACAAAATGTATTTAAGTTTTGTGAAATCAAACCTTTTCATCAATTATTTCCATTTTTTTAATCCACCAATCCTTCATTCCATTTGCGCTTTATATTCAAAATGCATTTTGTTATAGGCATTTATAACATTTTAGTTAACATTAAAGCGTACTTTGTGCTTCTCAATCCTCCTCATGATGAACATTTCTTTGCTTAGGTAGCTAGGATCCCCTTCATAAATTGTACTTTTACTATGTAGGAAGGAAAAGGGGAACCATGCATTGGAAAAAACACAAACTACACAACAACCAACAAGTTAACCAAGGCCCTATAAATCATTAAATACCTAGAAGGAACTTTCAATGGAAATCATAACCTGTCTATGGGGAAAGGTTGCAATTTATATGGTCCTAATAGAACCACCACAAGAATTTACAAAGGAAACTTTGTTGGCTCGGCGATGGATAGAACTAAAAATCAAAAACGTCTTGTTTCTCCTATTCAAATTAAGATTACAACCAATTGGATTTAGAAACTAAAACTTAATCTTGACAAAAAATTTCAAAAGATCACCAACATAATAGCTAACCCACATGCATTCATAACAACATATGAACATATCAAAACATGACCCCAAGATGATGAACGAAGGACCTTCTTTGGGGGGGGGGGGGGGGCTGAGGAGGGGGAGAGAAAAACCGTTTTGGAGGACTGCGCTGGAGACGAGGTGAGACACACCGAAGAAG
>Ga0116227_10009062_pt1 | contig 18283 bp, 12 predicted proteins | sample S1TSphgellanicum_FD_89693 | JGI IMG/M metagenome (GOLD analysis project Ga0116227, IMG submission 89693) | Host-associated microbial communities from peat moss isolated from Minnesota, USA - S1T2_Fb - Sphagnum magellanicum MG | ecosystem: Host-associated > Plants > Peat moss > Unclassified... | reverse complement strand
TTCACTTTGAAAAGGCATATCTTCCTCATTTTCCATTAGATTGTAATTTTTTACAAATTTGGATATGACAGGTTGAAGGCTATAAATTTTTTTTTAAGTTTCAAAAGGAATAGACCATGGACAAGAAAGTTATAATGATCCAATATCATTAAGTGAGAGGTGTGTTTACCTTAGGTCACAACCAAAGTCTTTATCCCATATTGTTTGGTTTCATTCCATGAATCCAAACTATATAAAGGAGTGCACTAAGATTGTTGGAAAACACAACAAACATGAAAATCTAATAGACATTTGAGATGAGCCAATCAAAAAGGTTCAACCTTAAAGGCTAAATAAAATGAAATGGGATTTCATTTATTAATTACCATGTGATTTAGGTCTAGGCCTAACATATGTGTCTAGATTTAGCCCTAACTTAAACTTAAATTAAATGGCTTCTGTTTAGGTTTAAACTAGGTGCCTAGTTTTAGACATAACCTATGCTTAAGCACCATGTGACCTAAACTATTGATGTGGATGTGCCATGTGTCATTTAATTATTTGTTTACCCCACATTTTATGAATGTGTCACATTTCAACATTGTGAGTGTGCCATGTGTCACCAAACCACTAACCAAATGTTCAATTTACATAATTGCAACATAATCGAAATGTTCAACTTACATAATTGCAACTTAGTTGAAATTGTAATTATATTTTTGGCTGATGTCATGTTTAATTGGTGGATGAAGTTCATCCATTATCCGAATGTAGTTGACAACATCATTTGATTATATTGGTAGAACAATTTTCAACTACATTGGCAAGTAATGGCACATAATGGTTATTCTTGTGGTGTTGACACGTGGCATACACTTTCTACTATTATTTCACTTTTGACTTGTACTTTTCAACATTATTGGTTAGCAATTGCAAAATATTTCCCAATTACAAAAAATAAATTACAACTATATGTGTGGTTTTCAATTTTGTTTGTAATTGAACAATAGTTGAAAACATAGTTGCAAAAGGGTGGGTTTTCTACTAGTTTGGTTATTCTTCTAACAAAGTTCACGACCAAAAATCTACAAAACATCAACATTAAAATCTACATGTTCCCTCATTTCACTCAAGAAGAATGGAATCTTGTAAGGCTTACATTTAGTCCAGATATACATTACAAAATGTTGAAAACACCTTTGCATAAATCCTACAATTCTGGTCTAGGAATAACATAAAAATATGTTGACAAATTTCTATACCACTCAACAGGAGTTAGAGTGCAAGGTTTAAAGGATTTTCCTTGTTTTGTAAGAACTCCCTTCAAGCCAAAGACAACTTGAAAGGGTCTCACCTATGAGGGCTTGAAAAGATCATGACAATAATATTCTTGTTCAACATCCGCATTTTCATCACAAGGTTGACTCGAGAGAACATCAATTAATACCACTGAAACATCACCTGTAAATAACAAATGTAAATAAAATTGTAATTCCATGTACATTTGCACGTAAAAAATCATAAATGAAAATAGTTCGGAAAATAAAAAAACTCACCATTGAATATAATATTGCTTCCTTCACATTCTTGAGAGAATAATTTTGAGGGTTTATCCATAAGGTAAAAATATGTAACAAATAGAGCACCACAATTGGTAAATTTTAATTTCACTAACTATCTCCTAGCAATTGCCAAGCAATAGTAAAGTGCCTTTCAATTACTACTACCTAATGGCCGCCAAGTGATAGTAATGCGCCTTTTAGTTACTATCGCCTAGTGGTCGCCAGGAAATAGTAATGCGCCATTCAACTACTATCACCTAACGGCTGCTAGGTGAAAGTAAAGCGCCTTTCACCTACTATCGCATGGTGGCCGCCAAATGATAATACATGTTTTTCACGTATTATCGCCTAGTGGTTGCCAGGCAATAGCCCACTGCCTTTCATTAACTCTCACTTAGCGGCTACCAATCGACAATCCACAATGAAACATTATTTTTTCACATACTAACTATCGTATAAATGAATAAAATGAATGATGTTTTTTGATTTCATGGTGGCCACTAAACTTTATTTCACACATTATCTAGCTAAATCCCAAAATAATGCTTGTTAAATTTATCATGGAATATGACTTACTGTATTAATAACAATTAAGTCAAACAAAGAAGTTCAAAATATAACATCAAGTCCAAAAGTATATATAACAATTCAACTAGAAAAAAATCTAATCTATTACAAGGATTTCATTAAAGTTTTACACACCTTTAATATAGTTCACCCCTACATATAACCCATACATCATTACAATAATGTACATTCATTAAAATACATTAGAAATCAAAAAATTTATTCAGTCGACATCTTTTATATTCACCTTACAAAATTATACGGACTCAAAGGATCTTGTGGAGGTTGGACCCCTTACAATTCTTCACCAGCTTTTTAGCTTTCATTTGCATCAACAACAACCAAGGTCGACCCCAATGATGAAGCTATAAATTTGACGTGTTTACAAATGCAATTACATCATCCTCATTTAGTGAATCCTCTTGACCATGCCTGCTTGGTTCTGCATGCGCTTCTTGGCAAGCTGCCAGATTAGCCTCCTAGTCCAATGGACTTGCCTTCAGTGTTAATGGAATGTGATTATTATCATTCTTTGGATTCCACCCCTGAAATCGACCTTTTTTTCCTCATCAGCTGCCTTTTACTCACTGGTTGGCTATTATTGTTAAAAGTTTTTTCTTATTTTTACCTATCGTAACATACCCAAGTTTTTTTAATCCACCTTTGGTGGACTTAGGTAGTCAAGTGTCTGAAATTGATTCATGGTTTTTGCTTCAATAGGTATAATTATATTATCTTCTTTGTCCTCAACATTAGTCTGAACAACCTCTGTGATCATCAAAATCAGTTCCAACAACTAAGTTTCAATGTTATGAGTCACAACACCAGTCAACATGCAAAGACACATTAAAGCCATCATTTCACAATGGTTTCTTTTGAGATCCTCCAAAATGATTTTGAATACTTTACATTTATTTTTTTGATAACCAAAAGGCATGATTTAAAAAAACCATCTATACTTAAGGATATACATTTTAAAAACATAAAATCATTTAGTCAATAACCATGAATTGCATTTACCAGGTAAACATAAGTGATAACACCTCCACTGAAAATACTTAGACAAACCATGTTGCTCAAAATGATCAACTTCAGAACTTGCAATATTGCTTCTAAGGAAACCTCATGCTTGTAAAGTTGTGGATCTTCCAAAAACACAAAAAACTAGGCTTTCAATTAATGTCGACAATTTCTTACTTGCAAGAATATTCATTCCCGCATTTGTTCCAATTTCACAAAGGAACAAAATGCATACATAAGCACAAGATTGTTTAATAAAGTCGTCAACTGAAATGGAACCTCTCCTTCTCGTGCCATGTATTGCCCAAATTCAAATTGAATCTTGGTGACAAAAACTTACTCATAGTATTGAGTAGGCTCTTGAATGCCTCACGGTTGCATATGCAAGCAACCACCATAAATTTGGCCTTAGTGTTAAACAGTCCTATAAGAAATGACTCCTAATCAAGGCCCTTCCAAATAGTGGGAACATCTTTCGTAGTGTGTTATACAAACAACAATAATGGTCCTTGTTGCATCTTCTTACAGGGATGATGCTAATGATTCCTTGTTGGTAACATTCAATGGGCTTAACAAGTTATTAATTCTATCATACTTGTAATGGTTATCCAATAACATCAACTCTTTTGCAACATCTTCTGCACTCCTACTATGGATCCTATCACAACCTTAACATTGGGTTCTCAACAAAGTGTGAAGTGCAAGGGCCCATGAGGTCGAAAGTGTGTTTAGGTGTGAAATGCACTTTCACAAATGGGGGAGAATGCAAGGGATGAAGTTCGATGACTCCCAATTGCACTCCCACTTTGGGAGTTGCACTCACATGGGAGTTACAAATGTTCAAAGCCTTGGTTGAAAAGCTAAAAAAACACTAAATTAGGCTCCTAAGATACCATTAAAAAGGTCTTGAAGCGTAAATGTTTAAAGTGCCCTCACATTGTTCATTTAAACTTGATTTGCATGAATTATGATCAAACAAAAGGGCGGGAGTCAATTTGACTCCCAACCACAAATCCCTTGAAAGAAAAGGTCAAATGAGGTTTAATTGTAGCGTGTTATACATCATTGGAAAGATGTTTTTAAAGGCTATAAAATATTATTTGTGCACTCTTAAAATAGACTTGATTTGAAAAAAATATAAGTGTCTAAAGTTTTGGGACTCCCACTTGGGAGTCCTGGGGAAAAGTGACATTTGGATGTAATCCCTACAGAGAAGCACAAAGTATTCTATAGGGAGGGGAATGTTGCCTCCTCCCAAAGGTTGTGGGCCATGTAAAGTTTATGCTTGAGGTTATCCCTATTAAGTCTGCCGCACCATTTCCATTCAACTTGCATTAACCGCCCTTTTTTATTAATTGTGCAAGTTGATCTCATGTTGAACTCTTGCTTGTGAATTCATCCTAGTCCCATCCTGGAGCTCTAGCACGTCTTCCCACCCTCGAAGTGTTGCAAGTTAGGGAACATGCCCTAGTTTTCTTATTTTTTCGTTGTTCCATTTTGGAACCCACCTTTGGGTCTCTTGAGGAGTTTGGGGGCACATTAGATCCACTTCTCCAAAGAGCGTTTAAACCCCAAAGGTGGAGCCTCATTTGAAGGGTTCAGTCTCATTTTTTTGGAATATAATTTGTCAGTAAGCTTTGCATCCAAAATAGAAACCAACATTTTGTCAAAGTTGTGTTTTTCCTTCAATGTGTGCCATTCGACATCCGAGTAAGGCTTCTAATTGTTGGTGGTTGGCTTTAGATGGCCAAAATGAATCATTATTTCAATTCGGATCATAGCCTTTTGTTTCATAAACCTTGTAAACTTATACATGGACTTTAGTTCTGGCTTCCCTCCTTTTTGTGTACACTCCTTCAAAGTTATCATTTTTTCGAGGAGTCCCTTCGCCAATTTCTTGAATTAAATCTCATTTACATTTGCCAAGTAATTGAAGGCAAATTTGTTAATTGATTTTGGTGGACGGGTTGGTACGTTTCCAAATCCATCAAGGATGTTACACCTTTCCCATTCTTGAACTGAGTCTCCTTTACATTTGCCAAGTAATTGAAGGCAGATTTGTTAATTGATTTTGGTGGACGGGTCGGTACGTTTCCAAATCCATCAAGGATGTTGCACCTTTCCCATTCAAGGAAGACACTTTGTCACAACTAGAATACCACATCTGTTAACAAGATGTTCATGCATTCCTTTGTGGATTCCATGTTGAGAACTAGTTTCAATGTCTCTTCGAATTTCTACACAACATGCAAAAGAACAACAAGAATTAATAATAGAACCAAGGAATATTGCATAACATAATGTGATATTTTGAATATTTTGTATTCGTCAATGTGTTGAAAAGAAGCATCCAAAATTTGGGTGAGGTTGTTGATACGTGTCCCAAATCTGACATGCATGTGCAAGGTTTTCCTTGTAAGAAAACTTCATGCCAAGGTCACAATCCTTATTGTTCAAAATTTTTAAGAGGTTGCAAACCTTCACAAAGTTTGTGTCCCGCATGATGACTATTTGGATCTTGTTGTAAATATTTCTAACTCGGTCTTTTATATTGGGGTCCCCCAATAGTTCTTGTTAAAGCAATGATATTTTACTATTATGTTCCTTTGAGTCGTGTCATTCCAATTGAAAACAAGTAGGTATGTTAAAAAAAAACAATCTTGCAAAGAAAATGTGTTTGGGGGTACTCTTTTAAAATGATGAACATCCACTGGAATTGGGTCATTCCTAAGAGGGAAGCAATCTAATGTCACAACCTTAGCCTTGGGCTCACAACCAAGGCAAGGGCTTACAAGGGTGCATGCTAAGAGTGAAGCCCGGGAGTCATATTTCAAGCTCCCGGGAGTGTAGGAGAGTGTGAGAAATGAACTCCACACTCCCAAGTGACACTTTGAAAGTTGAAGTCTCGATGGACTCTTGAATTTTTAAAGAACAATTGGAAGGGTCAGAATTCATTGGATTGAAGAATTATTTATACCATTGGAAAGCTCTTGGAACGTAGATATCTAAAATTGGCTGCATGACCCATTTGGATGCTTGAAACATAAGTTATGGCCAAAAGAAGGGTCGGGAGTCAAATTGCCAATTTGACCCCCGACCATTGAAAGTCAGGAATTGCCCTGATTTACTTGCATGCTAGTGGCATGCCACATATCGTTGGAAAGCTCTTGACGAAGGCTATAACTTTTCTTGAGACCTCACCTCAATTTGAGGTATTCACAAAGAGTTATAGGCTTCCAAAATTGTAGGAGTCCCAATTTTAGGAATTTCAAGACTCCCAACTTGGGAGTCCCGAGACAAAATGACATTTGGGTGCTGGCCCCATGGCCATGCATAAAGAATACTAGGCATAGAGAATACTATAAGGGGGAAGGTGGTGATTTCCCCCAAGTCCGGTTCGTGTTTGCTCATGGTTCGTTCGTGCACCAAAAGTGTTCCAATTATGCACTAACCAACTTGTTGTTTGGTTTGTATAGGTTCGTGTGAATAATTGACCTGTTTGTCACTTGTCCTAATCCCCATCCTGGAGCTCTAGCACGCCCTTCTACCCCCAAAGTGTTGCGATCCAGGGAGCGTACCCCAACTCCTTATCCTTCCATTATTTTCACATTTAGACTTGCAAATGAGTCTATCAAGGAGCTTGGGGGTGCATCATCTAAGAACTCATTTTCGAGTGTGTCATCCACAAGTTGACACTTCATTGCATCAAACCCCTATTGGTCCTACCTTAATAACAACATTATCAAAAAAATAAAAATAAAAATTTAGGCGTCAATTTTATCCTTCCATGGTTTTTTTTATGGGCATGGGTTGTTTGAGTCCTCAAAGTTAGTCATTGCCCATTAAGAGGCCCTTTGGGAGTCTCTTGCCAATTTGTCCTTTTCAATTTGAAGAACTTTGAAAAACTCGTCCCAACGATCACTAATGTCTTACATAGTTTTCGCTTTCATGTCTTTAAATTTGAAACATTTATTAGCACTAGTCTGTGAGAGCTCATTGCTGATTTTTTCTATTAGGCAAATGAGACCAACCACTTGCTTTTTACATGTGTCTTTGAACATGAAAACAACCATTATGAGCTCATGTGCCCAAACCTCCAACGTGTGGATGGGCATGTTTTTCATAGAGATCTCCTTTTCATTTTTAATGAAATGGAATTCTATCAATGTCTCCTATCCAGGCATGAGCTTTGCCCCCCAAGTCGATACACTATTCGACAAGCTCCAAATTTTGAGCTTTGCTACAAGATAGAAATGGTTGAACCCTAAGTATTCACTAGTAAACTTTTTTAACAATGGGGGTGTGTACATGCATGTCAAAAAAAAATTCAGAAATCTAATTTTAAAATTATCACTTGAGAAATTCAAAACATCCAAGCATTTGACAACAATATGATCTATGAATCACTTCGCCACCACCGAGCACTCTCTTCAAAATGAACTGAGAAACACCTAGTGGCCACCAAACATTCTTTAGAAAGTGAGCTATGCAACACCTAGTGGCCACCAATCGATTCTTAGCATCACAACTTGAATAACCCCAAGTAGTCGCCAAGCCTTTCTTTATAATTTAAACTTAGAAAAATGCTTGGTGGGTGCCAAACGTCTTTCAAAAATATAACTTGAAAATCACCTAATGACCACCATGCGTTCTCTCTAAAATGAACCAAGAAATGTTTGGCGGTTGTTAAGCATTTCTCAGCATTGGGAAATGAAGAACGCCTAACGACTGCCATGTGTTTTTCAGCATTGGGTAATGAGAAACACTTGGCGATTGCTAGGTGTTTTTTAGCATCAAGAAATGAGGAACGCCTAGTGACCACCAATCATTCCTTTGCAATATAAGCTAAGAAATGCCTAGTGGCTGCAAGGCAATTTTCTGCGATTTATGCTAAAAGCACCTAGTGGTCACCAGGCATTTTTCTGCATTACAAGTTGAGAAACACTTAATAGCCACCAAGTGATTCTTTGTAATTTATGCTAAAAAGGGCCAAGCCTTTCTTTGTAATTTATGCTAAAAAGCACCTGTGGCCTCTAGGCATTTCTTTGCATTATAAGTTGAGAAATGTTTAGCGATAACTAGGCATATTTTTGCAATTTATGCCAAGAAGTGGTCAACAACCACTAGGTGTTGTACTACATTATAAATTGAAAAATGCCTAGCAGCTACTAGGCGTTCCTCTTCGATAATTAGTTGTGAAACGTTAGGCAACCACCAAGCGGTTTTCAACAATATAAGAGGAGACACGCATGGTCACCACGAGGCATTTGTCAACCATATAAACTAAGAAATGCCTGGCAATCACTAGGCGTTTCTTAGCCATATAAGCTAAGGAACACCAAGCGGCCGTTAGCCACTTCTAACAAATTAGAACTATTAGCGCTTGGTGGCCGCTAGGTGCTTCAATTCAAATGGTTTATGAGATTAAAAGACTTACAATGGTTCGTTAACCATTTTGAAATTTTTGAAGTTGTTTGTCCTTTGACATCGATGTCCTTGTTGTGTTGAGTATCTATTTCACAAGAAAGTAGTTGATATGTTAGATTAGAGATGGATTTTGTCATTGTGATTCTCTTGCATGAGATATAAAAATGTTATATTCTAAGGACTGATAGAGATGGGTACGAATAATATTAAGATGGGGTCAATGAGAGCTAAAAAAACATGCAAACAGCTCCATTGACAATCTTATGTACACATTGATATTAAAACTCTCTGACATAATTATTTAGAATTTGCCATTGTGTCAAATGCAAACACAGAGAAAGTAAAGGGCCATGTCTAATAAAAAACAGACACACATAGATTAAATGATGAGTTTTACACAAGGAAGTACATTCACAGGAAAGGTTAATTAGACATATAATACAAATGACAGAAGAAACAGGGTCAAACATATTAAAACATATAGAGTGAATGATTACGTGTACATAAGATAGACCACTCATAGGCAAAAATTATCTTTAGTAAGATTGATACTTCAAGGACAAGTTCACATAGATATGGACAATGGTAATGAAATAAAGTTTGAAATACAAGGAGATAGGGACTAACAGAGACACAAATAGACATAGACAAGGATACATGCACATACACAAGCATAGGGTTCTGTTGTTGTAGACAAATTCATTGGTAGAAGTACATTTAACATCAAACGCCCTCAAAATCAAACCCTTTGACAGTGCTTCACAAATATAGACACACGAAATTGACACTAGCACACAAAAGTACACAAGATGAATATTTGACAAGAAAGTGCAAAAATTGGGTGAATGTATAAGGTTTGGACATTTGAAAACTACTGGTTTTTATAGATATTTGGAAAGAAGTTCTAGGTACCTTTCTAGAAATGTTGAACTTTACACAATGATTGTTTTTATAGAGTGGTACAGAAGGATTTTGAATCTAAATTGGCTTGTTGACGAGTTTTCTATGCAAGGAAACACGGAGAGCGAAGACAAACATATTGTCCCCTAAACTTCTAAATTTTTTATTCTACCTATTAGTCATCTATCCTATAGTGCCCTTGAATTGCACAAGAGAAGAAGGATGAAAACCCATCTTTCAAATCATTGGTTTCACCTAAACCTTAAAATTTCAAAAACATAGAAGGAGAAGAACATACCTGATAGTGCTGGTGTTCATTGGGTTGGCCTTGAGTGACTTTGGAACAAGTTTGCCTTGAGTTGTTGTGGAGAGAGATTGCCAAATGCGCACTTCCTTTTCAATCGTGTTTGCTTTGTTGAATGCTCTTCCTTCCCGAGCACACTTCCTTCCTTTGCCAAGAGAATGTGAAAGGGAGAAAGGGAGTGAGATGGTGAAACAAAGTTTGGGAGAGTGCAAGAGGGTGAAGGAGTGCAAGGGCACGAAAAAGAGGACATTGAAAACATGAGAAAGAGAGAGAATGAAAGCAAGAGATAGAAATGGAGATCGGGAGAGTGAAAGTGAGAACAAAACCATAATTGTTTATTTTTCGGGGAGTGACATTTGGATAGATGGAGGATGGATGGAACAATCGATGAAGGGATGGATGACTAGATGGATGGATGGAGGGAGGGATGGAATGTTGAAAAACATTAAAATTGGGGATTATATTTTATGTGCCAAAAACAATTATGAAGGCATAAGGAGAAAAGTATATTAAAAAAAAAGATGAAAATAATTTGAGCATTTGTTTTTTCTTTGTCAAAAAAAAAAATCTAGGTTGAAGGAAGAAAGTCTTAAGAATAAATTTTAATGTAATGTATGAATAATGATCATTTAAACTAATTTATAACCTAATGTCCAAAGATCCTATGGTTTTATGGTAAGATTACTACAAGAATGTTTGAGTGGTTTAAGGTTTGGGTGGAACATGATTAGGGTTTGAAGGTTATGAAGATGTCAGGTTTAGGGTTTAAGGTTATGAAGATGTCGAGTTTAGGGTTTAAAGGTTTTACAAGCTTTGTGTTTAGGGTGTGAGGTTATTATGGATTTAGGGTTAACGTTTGAATTTTCTATTATGTCACATTCCAATTTGAAGTTTTGGAGGATTAAGGTTTAAGGTTTTTGGGGAACTTTAAAGGGAACAAGTTTAGGGTTTAAGGTTTCTAGGGTTAAATAATATGGAACTTAAAGGTTTAGAAGAACATTAGGGTTTTAATTATTTAGGGTTTCAAGGTTTCAAAGAGTTTTGAAGTTGGGTAAATTAGGGTATGAAGATTTGGAGGTTAAATTATGGTTTAAAGGTTTTAGGGTTTAGGGTTTTGAATGTTAAATTGTGCAATTCAATGTTATCACTTTTTAGACTATTAAACATATTGGAAATGAAATAGTGTTGAATCCCCTCATGAATGTGAGGATGTGTAAAGTGATTTAAGTGTTTGAATTTATGAAATAAGACTTTTACAATTTTAAATGTTTGTCATGATTAATATTTTCCTTAATAAATCTCTTTTCAATAATTCTTTGTTAATCCTTTTAGCAAAAGTGATATACAATTGATATTAATGTGAAGATAAATATGTAGGATAAATTCACCTTCATTGTTCAAATGAATAATTCATCATTAAATTATTTATATTTTGGAAATTTTTTGGATAATGGCAGACAAAAATTGAGGATAAATTATTGGCCTAAATGATTCCTTTTCAATTAATTTCCCGAAAATTTAATTACTTTTGCAAATTGATAGAAAATATAATGTCAACATAATGATCACAAATAAATTGGATTTAAATTTTTGAACAAATAATGTGAAGAAAAAGACCAAACTTGATCAAATGGATTAAATATCTTTCTAATTAATCTATTGATTAGATAATATAATTATAATTTTAACAAATTTGGTAATGGATATCTTTCCAATGAGTCTTGATTAATTAATTTAACAACTTTGATCACCATGCATATTAATGTGAAATCAAAAATTCGGGACAAACTAGCCTAGTACTACATTGTGTTTTTTGAATAATTCTTCATGATTGATATTTTAGCAAATTTTTTGATACAATCATGGATAATGGTAAAACAAAGGATCTTCCAACACAAAGTGGCCTCAACATCTTTTGAATATATACAACTTGTTAATATTTATCATTTAAAAATAAATTATCAATGGAACAAAGTTTTTTGAAGACAAAGATTCAAGACAAAGTGACATCTAAACATCAGTTGAATAATTACTTATTTATTATTTCAAAAATTTTGATACAAAGGATAGTGCAAAAACAAAAATCCAAGACTAAGTGGCCTCAACATCTTTTGAATAAATACTTGAAGTTATTTTTAAAAAAAAAAAATTTAATCAATGGATAAATTTATGAAAACAAATATTCAAAACATTGAAAGTGACTTCAATGGCTTTTGAATAATTATTTATTTACTAATTTAGACAAAAATTTACTAATACATTGATGATAATGTGAAGACAATTTAGAACCTCAAGACAATGTGGCCTCAATGTATTTTCAATACATCCAAATAATTTATTATTATAGAAAATTTGAATGAATCAATGTGGGTAAAATTGTGGAAACAAAGATTCAAAATAAACAAATCAATGTGGTCTCAACTTCTTTTGAATTATTACTTAAATTTATAATTTTTGAAAATTTGAATCAATGTATTCAATGTGAAGACAAAGATTTAAGGAAAAACCAGCTTCAACCTCGTTTGAACAATAATTAATATTATTTATTTATTAGTTGAATTTTTTTGATACAATGGTTAAATTATGTTAAGAAAAAAATTCAAGACAAAATGCCACTTAAGTTTCAATTAATGTCAATTTTTGAATTATTATTTCTTAATAAATAAATTTATTAGTTTAGAATTTTTTTGATATGTCAATTAAATCTAATATTATGTTGATGTGGACAATGTGAAGACGAAGATAAAGGACAAAGTGGCCACCATATATTTTCAATAAATACAAGTTATTTATTAATATTATAATTTTTTTGAATCAATGGATAAAATTGGGAAGACATTTTAGATTTTTAAAAAGTGGCCTTAACAGGATTTTTTTGAATAATTATTACTCAATATTATTTTAATTTATTATTTATATAATAAATTCCAAGATAATGTGAAGACAAAGATCCAAGACAACTTGTGGCCTCAATATCTTTCCAATAAATACAAGTTAATATTTGAATCAATGGATAAATTTGCCCATGCAAAATTTCAAGACAAAGACCTACTAGCCTATTTCAAGGTTATTATGGGAATTTTAGGGTAAATTTATGGTCCATGTGTAGAGTATAGTGTTGAAAGCTTGTTTGAGGGGTTTTTTTTATTGAATCATTCAACACAAGGTTCACCAAAACTTAGACATAAGCAAGGCTCCCCATATTTATAATTTCCAACCTAAAGTCTTTTTTTTAACATCAATACAATTGTGTATTTGTCCTTTTAATAATTATAACCCTTTCATTGAAAAAAACACATCAATGTGTTTTGAAAATAATATATGAATATTATGAATTTAAATGGGTTTGATTTATCAATTCCTTAATAATATTATGATGAATAAAGGAATAATATGAATAATTGTTTGTAATTTGATCATAAATTATTTTCATTAATATTAATCAAGAATGGCATCCTAATAACAATGTATAATTTATTGACTGAAATGCATTTCCAACTTTTTATAGTTTTTTCATAATAACAATTCTTATAATTATTTTGATATTAACACATTGATAGTTAATATCCAAAATTATGTAAAATTAATGATGTCAATTGATACTAAGGCATTGAATAGAAAAGAAGCTAACTTCTAAGGCTACAAATTATTTAATTGTCCAAGCTTAATGCGAATCCATACAACCATGGCATGGATCGCATCCTAGACATGGTAGATGAATGACATGACTAGTTCCAATATTTAGGGTAATAAAACTTTTAACATGTTTCAGTTAATAATATGGTCATATCAACATATAAAGCTTTCATATTCAAATAATGTTAGATTGTTTGTTATCACAACTTTCCCAACTGCTAGTTAATATCCATAATTTAGTTTGATTACTAGATTTTGCTAGACTTTGTGATTAAAATGTATCCATTTACAACTAGACACATAATCAATAATTATAATTGGATAAAATACATATTAACTACCCAATGTTGGTTTAGAACATTTACTTTAAATCAATTTTTTTAACTTCAAACTTAGATGTTAGGTTGAAATTTCTTGAGTTTAAAATAGGATAAATATCATGTACACAATCAAATAAAAAAAATGAAGATGTGTCTGAAAGGGAAGGATGAAAAATTTAACAGATTTTGGTTGAAATTGACAATGTACATATTATATGTATAAAGGATTAAAATGTGTATTTATCAATTATTGTTGAATAGACTAGAAGTCGATGTCAAATTGGCCAAAAAAAGTAAATACAATTAGTACAAAACATACTATGACGATTTTCCCCGCTAATCTACCCCCTCATATTAGTTGACATGCTTAATTGTCATTGTAGATTTAAATATTTAGAAAAATTTCAATAATAAAATGTAATTAATTATTGTTAGACTTCCAAATAAATTGTTTAATTGACTGGAAATAGTTTACATCAAAATTACATATTAATTTATATACTAGGTTTGGTAAATACCAACTATATTTATATCTTAATATTTTCATGTAAGTCTAGTTGTTTTGCCCTAGGAAATTCATGTGATGCACATAGTCCCAAAATGGTACTATCACTCCATGAAATTATTTTCAATCAAAAAGGCACTAGACCACATGGTGTCCATTAAGTCTATCAATTTCCAATAGCACATCTTGAGAAATGGGATGTAAATTCATGAAAAAAGTTCGAATTTATATTAACAATTTCCTCATCATTTTGAACTAAAGTTCCATAGTACACATAGTTTCACAAAATATCATGTTAAGGGGTAGAAATCTTTAAATTAATTAGATTAAGGCCATATGCATTAGGCTAGTAATTTAGAATAATTACTAGTGGTAGATTTAATTAGTATAGTCCCTTACTAATAATATAATATTAACAAATTTTTAATGGGCAAATAAATTATATAAATTTTCCCACTACTTACAAGTTTTTTAAATCTATTTTATTTCAATGTATAATAATAATAATAATAATAATAATATCCAGTTTATCAAATATGCAAAATAGATGAATCAAATATATATTTAATAACATTAATAACAAATTTGATGCCTGGAATCTAAATTTGAACATTGTAAAAAAAATTCAATTTGAAGTGTTTATAATGGTTAGTGCTAGGTAGGTTTGATTACATGGGGTTTATGGACAAATAGTAGCAATAGAAGGTGATGAGTCATGAAAAGGTTGAAAAAAAATTATCAAAAGTTTTTTGTGTTCTTGGGACAACCAAGTGCACTGCGTTGTTGAGGAATATCTAAGTTTGTGTTATATAAGGAAATGCTGGGGGGGGGGGGGGGGGGAGATAATTGTTGTTGTTTTTTTGGGGGGGGGTGGGGGGGTTTTTTTATTTTGGTTTTAAATGTATTTGTAACACCCTATTGGTGAATAATCCATTTTTTTGCACTTAGGTTGACAGTTATCAATTTATTCAGTAATATGTTAGATTAGTTGATAGATGGGGAATGAAGGATTTAAAATTGGATCTTGTTTGCAGATCAAATATGGTGCATGAATTAATAGACTTAAAACCGAAATAATTATATCATGTGTATGTTTATTCATAATCATGATGGTGATGGTCACATGCATGTGTGAGCCATATCGACACAACCATGTGCAGTAGTTTCAATTTTTAAAAGTTGCATCAGGGTTATTTGAATGGGGTAAGGTTATTAGGGGCTTTTATCAACTTCATAGGGAATAATGAATGTGCTGGGTGTTTGGAGGGGTTGTTTTCTTTTATGAAGTGCGTTATTGGTGAATAAGGTGTTGGGTTAGTTCTTTTCTTCAACAAAAAACCAATAACCATAGTTTTAAAAACTCTGTTGCGTAATTAGGGATGAAAAATCTCTAGAGGGTTGGGGGTAGAAGTAAACACCAGAATTTGCGGTGTTCAGCAACATTGGTCTTATTCTAGTATTTAATGAGTAGCAAGGATGTTGGAAATTCTTGAAGCAGTTGAAGGGATGTTAATGAAAGGTCTAATAGAGTTCAAACAATCTTCAAGCCATTGAACATAAGGTTAATTCATGATAACTCAACGATTAAATAGATAGTATAATAGTGTGCCAATGGCAACAGGAGTTTCATAATAATTGAAACATTTATTTAGTTTGTGAATGAACTCAGCAAGGAGCTGCAAGTACATGTGAAATCATGGGGTATGCCATAATGAAAGTTCATAACTGTAGGAAATTTAAGATGCGTCGGACGGTGCGGATTAGGTAGTTCGCCTTGCTATTAGGAGGCAGTCGATGAATCGGACCGCGCAACCAACGATAGTGTCCAACGCCGGGAACTGAAGACCATGCGAAGATAGAAATATTTTTAGTTTCATAATAACCTTCACAAACAGTCTCAGGTTCGTCACCAAAAGCAGGGTCAACTTGTAGCAAGATCACCAGGGTGCGAGAGTTCGAAGAAATATGATAGTACTAGGCTCGAGGGGGTTCAACTTCAAGATGAGCACGCACCTCTCGAAGTTCGGGTTCTTCATCACGAGGATGTTGTGTTAGGGTAAGATTTAGAGATGACTCTGGAGGTGGTTCTTCATTCCCTTATGCGGCTTGCGGCCCATAAGATGTGACCATGCGCGATGCCATAATTTCAAGGAGAGGAAAAAAGTTAGATCTTCAATTAAAATCAAATCGACAATGGAGGTGTGAAGGACTTGTTATGTTGAGGTGCACAGTCGTAATTTATAAATCAAAGAAAAGGAAAGAAATGTGTGAGTAACGACTTAGAACCATGGTAAAGTAAAACCATAAGGTCAAAGGAAAAAATTGAAGGTTTAAATAAAGTTTGTTGGAGGGAAAATGGGAAAAAGGTGAAAAGGTGAAAAGGTGCTTTTCCTTCACCTTCCATTAGCCACCAAGCATGGAACATTCCATTGGCCACCAAGCATGGAACATTCCATTGGCCACCAAGCATGGAACATTCCATTGGCCACCAAGCATGGAACATTCCATTGGCCACCAAGCTTGGAACATTCCATTGGCCACCAAGCTTGGAACATTCCATTGGCCGCCAAGCATGGAACCTTCCATTGGTCACCAAATTTTGGATCTACCTTCACCTCCCTTCTCCTTTTTTTTAAAAGGCGGACTTGGATCATTGAGAGCTCTCTCTTTTCTTCGGACATACTTTTCATTCAATCTTGAATACTTGTTCCCACAAGCTTCTTAAAGAGGAAAATAATGATTAGTCTTGGGAGAGGGGAGAAGGAAGGAACGTAGAATGAAAATCTTGTAATAGTTTTGAAGGAATGGGGGTGGGTAGTGATAATGTTGGGAGGTTGGAACTTTAGAAAAATTTCACAAACCCTCTCGGGTTTCATAGCATAACTTCTTGCTAGTTTAGCTGCAAAGCTTGGGATTTGGTAGCAAGTTGCGCCTCGTAATTAGCTTTCTAATGAGCTAAAGTAAGTCAGATTTGAATAATGCAGATGTTAGAAATGATGTTTTAAGTGACCGATGGTTTGAAGTCAAGTTGAACCAGCTGCTTTCATAAAATCCTTTCGGGTTTGGTAATATAACTCCTCACTGGTTTTGTTGCAAATCTTAAGATTTGGTAGGTGGGTGTGCATTATAGTTAACTTTCTAGTGAGCTAAAGCAAGTCGGATTTGAATAACCTATGTGTTAGAAACAATATTTCAAGTGACTAGTGATTTGCAGCCAAGTTGAATTATCACCTTTGTAAAACCTTCTTGGGTTTTGTAGCATAACTTCTTGTTGGTTTATTTACAAAGCTTAGGATTTGGTAACAAGATGCATCTTGTTGTTAGCTTTCTAGTGAACTATGGCAAGCCAAATTTGAATAACCTATGTGGTAGAAACAAGATTTCAAGTGACTAATGGTCTGCAACTATGTTAGACATGGTGTTGAGTCCTTAAACATTGGTTTAAATGAATGACAATTTGACATAAAGTCTTAAAATGTGTAGTGTGTGAGCTTGAAAAATATATCTATTAGTTCTGATCGTAAATGATGCATAGGAGGCAGGCTACTTAATTTCAACTACAAACGCAATCTAACATCTAGAAATACACTTGCATTTTTCCTTCACCACTAGCATTTGTGCTTTCAAGCATAGTCACCATGTAGAACCGGGAGTAGAGGGACGAAAAGTCGCCTCACATCATGCACATAAAATTTTGACATGAGTTTTGAGTGTCGTTTGGAAACATTATAATTCCATAAGATTTTCATATTATATAACATCATGCCTAAAATGCCACATACACCTAATATATATTAAGCAGTAGTAACAAAATGAGGCTCAGAAGCACCAAACATTCCATCAAATTTTCACACATAGCAGCATGTTTAAAGACCATTTGGTAATTGTCTTATAATCTATAAGTCTAGTCCTTAAAACTAGTTTTAAACTTAAAAACCAGAATTAGTTGGTCAATTTATAATATAAAACAAGTATCATTTTTAATACATGTTTAAAAACTAAATGGGTGTATTATTTAGTATCATTTTGCGTGACAATAAATTTTTGCATTGTACAAATTATT
>Ga0116227_10009061_pt1 | contig 18284 bp, 11 predicted proteins | sample S1TSphgellanicum_FD_89693 | JGI IMG/M metagenome (GOLD analysis project Ga0116227, IMG submission 89693) | Host-associated microbial communities from peat moss isolated from Minnesota, USA - S1T2_Fb - Sphagnum magellanicum MG | ecosystem: Host-associated > Plants > Peat moss > Unclassified... | reverse complement strand
CGGAATCATGCCAGATATCTGCTACGGTAAATGGTTTATCAAATACGATAACAAAGTAGTTCTTGAAGTTAGAAGGTACGCCGCCACTGTTTTTGGTCGTGTATCCGATGATCTTCTTTTCTTCCGGTAATATTTTAATATAGGAACCTTTGTCAAATGCGTCCACTACGATAAAGGCGCTGTCGGTAGCCGGGAAGGTAAAACGCAACTGGGCGGCTCTTTCCGTAGGCGTAATTTCCGTGGTTACGTCCGGATCTGCGAGGTATACGCTGTAATAGTATGGTTTTGCGACTTCTGATTTATGAGAAAACCAGCTGGCGCGTTTGTTCTGATCAAACTTCACGGTACCGGTAACGGGCATAATGGCAAACTGGCCATAGTCGTTGATCCAGGGTGAAGGTTGGTGCGTTTGCTTGAATCCCCTGATCTTATCAGCGGTATATTGATAAGCCCAGCCATTCCCCATGGTATTGGTTTGTGGCATCCAGAAATTCATTCCCCAGGGCAGGGCAATGGCAGGATAGGTATTCCCGTTTGATAAGCTCACTTTGGAATCAGAGCCCATCAGGGTGTTTACCCATTCCGCCGGCTCAGCAACTTTATTTACCGTCTGGCTGTGTGCACCATGCAGGCATAATAAAGCGGCTGCTAACAGTCCAACTTTTTTCATGATTAGATATTATATACAACAAAAATGATCCTTTTCGCTAATAACACGTTCTATGTGTGTAAAGTTACCGTGAAATTTCAACAAAATCGATTTAGCATAGGTACAGAAAAAAAAGATTCTGCGAATCCTTTCCTCTTCTACTACAAAAGCTGGTATTAAAAGTATAAATATTTTTCCAGCATTTGCAAGTATTTAACGCTTTTTTTACAAGTGGTAGTCCACTCTTAAGCCGATCCTCTCAGGATAAATTTCCCCGGTAATTCGATCGCTGTTTTCTTCATTGGCCCGCTATTCTTGTCCAGCTGGTGCATCAGCAGATCTATGGCGGTTTTGGCGATCCCTTCAATTGGCTGTTCTATCACAGAAATGCCCGGAGGGTATAACCGGAAGATGTCGTGATCATCAAAACAGAGTACGGCAATGTCGTCCGGCATCTTTAAGCCCATCCTGGCAATGACTTCCAATCCGAGGATCCCCAGGTAGTTGGTAGAGAAAAAGATGGCATCCAGTTCCGGGTTGGCTTCTATGAACTCCTGGAGTTCATTCAGGGAATCTTCGCGCTGCCGGTGATATTGCAGCTGGAGGATATGCTTTTTCCTGACCGGGATCTTATGTTCTTTGAGTGCCGTGGTATAGCCACGCAGGCGTTCTTCGATCTGGATCAGCTTTACGTCTACCATCACAAAGGCTATTTTGGTAAGCCCCTTGCCGATCAGGTGTTTCATGCCCTGCTGTACGCCGTCAAAGTTATTGATCAGTACATAGGGCGTTTTTATAGCCGGGAAGTAGCTGTCCATCAGTACTACCGGCTTATGCTGGGTAACCAGTTGCTGGATCTCCTTTTCCATCCCTGGCGCCGGTGTAATCAGATAACCGTCTACCATTTGCCGGCCCAGCATCCGGATCATCTCTCCGCCTTTCTGGGCATTGTTTTCGGTGCTGCAGTATACCACATTGTATCCCCTGCGTTCCGCCTCGGTTTCGATGGTTTTTGCCAGGCTGGCAAAAAAACTTCCGGAAATACTTTCTACGATCAGTCCAAGTGTTTTGGATTGACCGGTACGGAGGTTCACTGCCATACGATGCGGCTCGTAGCCGGATTTTTCCGCTACCTGCATGATTCTGGTAGCCACCTCGTCCCGGATGCGCATTTGTTTTCCCTTTCCGTTTAAAACGAAAGAGACCGTGGAAGGCGCTACTCCGGCCATTTTTGCTACATCCTTAAGGGTTAATCGCTTCATGTATAGTGATTGGTTTTGGCATATATAAAATGGTACGACCAGTACATTCTCACATACCCGACAGTTATATATTACAGGGTGATGCTAACCTCTGACAGATACACATTCGAACGGAAATTACAAAAATACCCGTAATTACCACCAGAGAAGAAAAAAATGGTTATCTTTCGGTTCACCTATGTGGTATAATATATCTCCCGGGTGTACGTTATAATAATCTACCGGCTCCTGGCCAACATTATTACAACTGTAGTAAAATATACACTGAGCGTATGAAGCAACTTTCTCAACTCACAGACCCAGTTTACGTAAAGCCTGAACATGAAACTGCTCTCGACCGTCTTTTTAAAAGCTGGATCAGAGATGAGCGGGATCTGCCCTTTGTATACCTGACGCTTAAAATTACATTCACGCTCTGGCCGCTGGCTATTCTGCTCTATATCCCGGGAATAAACAACTGGGTATGGTGGGGTGCTGCCATCGCTTACCAGTTCCTGAATAACTTTACCTTCAAAGGCCCCTTTGGTCTGATGCTGCATTGCACCAGCCACCGTGCCTTCTTTGAAAAAAAATACCAGTTCTGGAATAACTACCTGCCCTGGGCGATCGGTCCCCTGTTCGGACAAACACCGGAAGGCTATTACTCCCACCACATCGGCATGCACCATCCGGAAAATAATATGCCGGATGATGATAGCTGCACCATGATCTATCAACGTGATTCCTTCCGTGGGTTTCTTTCTTACCTGGGAAGTTTCATCACCTTCGGTGTTTACGACACCGCCCGCTATCATTTACAGCGGAAAAGAAGTAAGCTGATGGTGAAACTGGTGAGGGGAGAAGTGTTATTTATCGGCGCCTGTGTAGGTTTGTCCTTTATCAATTTCCCCGCTACATTCGTGGTATTTATTTTACCGTTTATGATTTCCCGCGTTATCATGATGGTGGGAAACTGGGCACAACATGCTTTCATCTGCCCGGAAGAACCAGATAATTCCTACAAAAACAGTATCACCTGTATCAATACAAAATACAACCACAAGTGCTGGAATGATGGCTATCACATTAGTCATCACGTAAAACCCAACATGCACTGGACAGAGCACCCGGTATATTTCACCAAAACGCTGGATGAATATATCGCCAACGATGCCATTGTATTCGACGGTATTCACTTCCTTCATGTATGGGCCTACCTCATGGGCAAGCGTTACGATCTGCTGGCAAAACACTTTGTCAACATCGGAGACCGTTTCCAGACAGATGCCGAAATTATTTCCTTCCTTAAACAACGTACCCGCAAAATCACCGTACTACCAGTACCCGCAGCGGCAGCTGCTGCCTGATAATATATTACCATTTATCCGGCAACGCCTGCATCTTTATGGATTACAATTCGCTTGCATTTCGTCATTTTTAGATTAAAAATGTTATGAAATTCGTAAGAGAACTGTCAGATCCCACAACTGTGTGCTTACAAATCAGCCACCACATTGAGTTTCGACGTAAATTCCAAAAAGTTATATTATATTATCTTAATGAATATGCTTAATCATAACAATAAGTAACTAAATTTGCGCTCTAACTTTTTTTATTAAAGTAAAAAATATGCGTACTGTTACACTGAAAAGGGTTGTGGTTACCGGCTTGGGAGCATTAACACCTATCGGGAATGATGTAGATACTTTTTGGAACAATATGAAGGCAGGCGTTAGTGGCGCCGGCCCCATCACTAAATTTGACACCACAGAGTTTAAGACAAAATTCGCCTGTGAAGTGAAAGGATTTGAGGTGGAAAAATATATGGAAAAGAAGGAAGCCCGTAAAATGGATTGTTTCACACAGTACGCTATGGCGGCTGCACAGGAAGCGGTAGCGGATGCGGGTCTCGACAATGCAGGAATCGACAAAACTAAAGTTGGTGTGATCTGGGCATCCGGCAATGGCGGGATGCTGACGTTCGAAGAACAGATTGTTGAATTTACACAGGCAAACTTTGTCCCTAAGTTCAACCCGTTCTTTATTCCTAAATTAATATGTGACATTGCAGCAGGTCAGATAGCGATGAAATACGGTTTCATGGGTATCAACTTCTGCACGGTTTCTGCCTGTGCTTCCTCTACCAGCGCACTGGTAGATGCTTTCAATTACATCCGTCTGGGTAAAGCCAACGCAATTGTAGCAGGTGGCTCTGAAGCTCCTGTAACCCGCGCTGGTATTGCTGGTTTCAATGCCCTCAAAGCATTGTCTACCCGCAATGAAGATCCTACGCACGCTTCCCGCCCATTTGATATAGAACGTGATGGTTTTGTAATGGGTGAAGGCGCTGGTGCCATCATCCTGGAAGAATATGAACACGCCATTGCCAGAGGTGCTACCATCTACGGCGAAATGATTGGCGGTGCCATGACCTGCGATGCCTACCACCTCACTGCTACCCATCCCGAAGGTATGGGCGCCCGCTTAGGTATGGAACAGGCCCTGGAAGATGCCGGTATCGCGGCTACAGACGTTGATTACATCAACTCTCACACCACTTCCACTCCGGTTGGAGATCTCAGCGAATTAAAAGCCATCGTAACCGCCTTCGGTGACCACGTGGAAAAACTCAATATCAGTGCTACCAAATCCATGACAGGTCACCTGCTTGGAGCAGCCGGCGCTATTGAAGCCATCGCGTGTATCAAAGCTACTCAGGAAGACATCGTTCCTCCCACCATCAACACTTCCATCCTTGGTGAAGGAATTCCTACTAACCTGAACCTCACCCTCGGTAAGGCACAGCAACGTACCGTAAATGTAGCCATGAGCAACACTTTCGGATTCGGTGGTCACAATGCCATCGTGGTATTCAAAAAATATACTGCTTAATGATTCCCATCGCCTGATGGAAATTAAAGGATAAAAGATCGGGGAGATAGAAGCGGACATATCCGCTTTTATCTCCCCGAAATATTTTACAACAAGAGTTGAGAAAATCATGAAATCATGATTAATCCTGAGAATCCTGGGCAAGACAAGTGCCGAAGGCGCTCCTTTAGCTAAAAAACTTAGCAACTCAATTCCTCAAAATTCCTAATTATGCCGTAGCTTAGTAGTTTAATATTATGGCAAAGAAAAAAGAGAATGTACCCGCTACTTCCGTTGCGCAAGCCCCGGCAGATGAACAAATAGCCATCTTTGGCGCCCGGGAGCATAACCTGAAAAACCTGGACCTGCTGTTGCCCAAAAATAAACTGGTAGTCATCACCGGCATCAGTGGCAGTGGTAAATCATCACTGGCATTTGATACCATCTATGCAGAAGGACAACGCCGTTACATGGAAAGCTTTTCCGCTTATGCCCGCCAGTTTATCGGCGATATGGAAAGGCCCGATGTAGATAAAATCACCGGACTTTCTCCCGTTATTTCTATAGAACAGAAAACGACCAATAAAAATCCAAGGTCCACCGTTGGTACCATCACGGAGATATACGATTTCCTCCGCCTGCTCTACGCACGCGCCGGAACCGCTTACTCCTATAATACCAATAAACCAATGACCCGCTTCTCGGAAGAGGAAATACTGGCCCATCTGTTCAAACACTATAAAAATAAAAAGCTGGCCATCCTCGCCCCACTCGTACGCGGACGAAAAGGTCACTACCGGGAACTGTTTGAACAGGTACGCAAACAAGGCTACCTCAAAGTGCGCGTGGACGGTGAAATACAGGACCTGAAAGAAAGAATGCAGGTGGATCGCTACAAAATCCACGACATTGAACTGGTCATAGACCGCATCCAGGTACAGGAAGATGCCCGCACCCGGATCAGCCAGAGCGTTCAGAAAGCACTCACCATGGGCAAAGGACTGCTGTTTATCATGGACCACGATACCAATAAAGTGAGCCAGTACAGCAAACAACTGATGTGTGAAGAAACCGGTCTCTCCTACGAAGAGCCCAGTCCAAACACCTTCTCCTTTAACTCCCCCTATGGCGCCTGCCCACGCTGTAAAGGCCTCGGCACCATCTACCAGATCGATATGGACGAAGTAATCCCCGATTACAACATATCCATTACCGACGGCGGATTGAAACCACTCGGAGAAGCCCGCGACACTTTTACCTTTAAACAGGTACAACAACTCGCCAAAAAGTATAAATTTTCCTTAACAGCCCCTATTTCCAGCATCCCGCAGAAAGCCCTCAACGTACTGTTGTTTGGCGATGAAAACGGTAAACTGGAAGTAGACCTCGAACTCGGGGACGGGGACAGCAACGGCAGCACCGAATATGCCACCGAATACGAAGGCGTGGTAAATATGGTACGCCGCTATTTCAACGACACCTCTTCCGATCACGTACGCAGCTGGGCAGAAGGTTTCATGAAACTCAGCACCTGCCCGGAATGCAACGGCGCCAGATTGAAAAAGGAAAGCCTGTTCTTCAAGATCGATGAGAAAAATATCTCCGAACTCGGTAACATGGACCTGGATAAGCTCCTGGCCTGGTTTGGAAATATCGAAGACCGTCTCGAGAAAAAACAAAATGCCATTGCCAAGGATATCCTGAAGGAAATCCGCGAGCGACTGGGATTCCTGCTGAACGTAGGACTGAATTACCTCACCCTGAACCGCCCTACGCGGAGCCTCAGTGGAGGAGAATCTCAGCGCATACGACTGGCTACCCAGATCGGATCTCAACTCATGGGCATCACTTATATCCTCGATGAGCCCAGTATCGGGTTACATCAACGCGATAACATGCAACTGATAGACGCCCTCCGCAACCTGAAGGAAATGGGCAATACCGTGATTGTGGTGGAACACGATAAAGATATCATGCTGCATGCCGATCACCTGGTAGACATTGGCCCCGGCGCCGGTGTACACGGCGGACAAATCATCGCGCAAGGCACACCCAAAGAGATCCTGAAACTAAATACCCCCACCGCAGGCTACCTCAATGGCAAAACCTCTTCCGCACTTCCGGCCGAACGCCGCAAAGGCAACGGCAACTTCCTGGAACTGAAAGGCGCCACCGGCAATAACCTGAAGAATGTAAACCTGAAACTGCCCCTCGGCTCTTTCATCTGTGTTACCGGCGTTTCCGGCAGTGGTAAATCTACCCTGATCAATGAAACCCTGTATCCCATTCTCTCTAAACACGCATACGACTCCAAGATGGTGCCGATGCCTTACAAAAGCATCAAAGGACTGGAGTTTATTGATAAAGTGATTGAAATTGATCAATCACCTATAGGCCGCACCCCACGCAGCAACCCGTCTACGTACTGCGGATTCTTTACCGATATCCGGACCCTGTTTGCCTCCGTACCGGAAGCAAAAATCAGGGGATACAACGCCGGCCGTTTCTCCTTCAATGTGAAAACCGGTCGCTGTGATGTGTGTGAAGGCGGTGGTATGCGCGTCATAGAAATGAACTTCCTGCCGGATGTATATGTGCATTGCGAAAAGTGTAACGGTCGCCGTTATAACCGCGAAACACTGGAAATACGCTACAAAGGCAAGTCCATCTCCGATGTACTGGATATGACCGTAGATGAAGCCGTGGAATTTTTCCAACCGGTTCCCTGGATTTACCGGAAAATCAAAACATTGCAGGATGTAGGTCTCGGGTACATTACCCTCGGACAATCGGCTGTAACCCTCTCCGGTGGGGAGGCACAACGTGTAAAACTGGCAACCGAGCTTTCCAAGAAAGATACCGGTAAAACCATTTACATCCTCGATGAACCCACCACAGGGTTGCATTTCCAGGATATCCAATTACTGTTGAAAGTGCTGTATAAACTGGTAGACAGGGGCAACACCGTATTGGTCATAGAACACAATCTCGATGTGATCAAAATGGCAGACTATATCGTAGACCTGGGTCCGGAAGGCGGCGGTGGCGGCGGTACCATTTTATGTACCGGCACACCTGAGCAGGTGAGTACCTGCAAAGACAGTCATACAGCCAGATTCCTCAAAAAGGAGCTGGGAATTTAATATCTTGCCAACTGTAAACTAGCATGAAAAGCATTTATCAGATATTACTCACGGTTTTCATTTTCGCGGGCATCGTTGCCTGTGAAAATGAGACCAAAGTATGCGATCAAACCTTGCGTAATGATTTCCATATTCACTTCCAGCGTGATAGCGCCGGTGTGATCAGGGATACCATTATGCCAAAGGTCACCGCATTTGCACTGGGCAGGGATAGCATTTACAAAAGTCAGGCACTGGGCGATCTGTTCTTCCAGTTATCACCTGTGGCAGACAGCAGCCTCTTTTACCTGAAAGTTGATTCTACCCTTACACCAGATACCATAAAGATCCGGTATACCAGGCAGCAACATTTTATATCACCCGGCTGCGGCTTTGGTACCTATTTTAATATAGATACGGTGATCGCTACCATGCACACCATCGATCAGGTGATAATTAATAATAAGTCCGTAACTAGCAGTAATGACACGCATCTTACTTTGTTTTTCTTTAATCAGTAGTATCCTGCTCAGCATTGCTGCCACTGCTCAAAACAAGCCGGCAGCTGTTAAAGCAGATACTACCCACAAGCCTGTAAAAACAGATACCACACATAAAGCCATCATTGATACGGCCAAAATGAAGGTACCTGTTCCTAAAAAAGACAGTTCCTGGTTTATTCCGGGCGGTCTGCGTATCGGCGTGGATCTCAGCCGCATTCCTTCTGCGATCTATTATCCCTACCGGAAAGAATTTACAGTAGTAGCAGATGCCCGTATTACACCCAACCTGTATGTTGCCTTTGAAGGCGGCTATGCCAACACCCCCTACAGCGATACCAATTATACCTATAAAGGAAATGGTATGTTCGCCACAATAGGGGTGGACTATAACTTTCTGAAAAGACAATACGTTTCTGAAAAGAATATATTCTATGGCGGTTTACGTTACGGATTCTCCCATTTTAACTACGCGGTACCTACCTATTCCATTAAAAACAGCTACTGGGGTGATAACCTCTCCGGCAGTGTGCCTAAAACCAATGTAAATGCGCATTGGGTAGAACTCCTGGTAGGATTAAAGGTAGAAGTACTGAAGAACCTGTTCATGGGATGGAACATCCGGGAACGTATCCTGATCAACAATGTAAAAACAGATAACATGACCCCGCTCGTCATTCCGGGCTTTGGGAATGGCGCCAAAAGGTCTGTTTTTGACGTACAGTACACGATTTCTTATGTGATTCCGTTCTACCACATCAAAGAACACGCGCCGGATACAGAAGTAAAGAAGAAGAAAATACCAAAACGTTAATAGCGTTTGTCGATAATTTTTTGGGGAGATGAAAACAGCGTTGCTGTTTCCATCTCCCCAAATTTATAATGGTACTATCAGGACCTCAGCATTTCAATGTGAGGAATCCCATCTTCCATATAAGTATCGCTTGTCTGCACAAATCCCAGGGAAGTATAAAACCGCTGTAAATATTGCTGGGCGCCTATTCTGATAGGAATCACACCAAAATGCTGTTGCAACTCCGCAATAGAACGCTCCATCAATGCCCTGCCAGCCCCGGTTCCCCTGGCCAGCGGAGAAGTAACCACCCGGCCTATAGATGCTTCTGTAAACTTGATGCCCGGTCCGAAAATACGTGTATATGCCAGCAGCTGGCCATCTTCGCCTGTCCCCATTAAATGCAGGGCTTTCTTGTCGGAATTATCAAGATCCTGGTAAACACAATTTTGTTCCACCACGAATACTTCACTGCGCAAATGCAGGATAGCATAGAGTTCCGACACGGTTAATGCTTCAAATGATTTTATCTTCCAGATCATACATCCAACTTTGTCATAAATTTACTGGAAGCTTTCAATAATCGGATTAATTTTATATCCGACAGAAGAATATTTAGCCCAATCGTCCAAATTATGACAGATAAGCAAACACCGTTCCTTTCACTGGAACATATTACCGTCAGGTATCTCGATAAAACGCTATTCAATACCCTCAACTGGGAGATCAACAAAGGCGAGCATTGGGCGGTCACCGGCCCCAGTGGCGCCGGAAAAACGGCCCTGCTGAATACCATTCTCGGTAAGTTTAATATCATCAATGGTAGTATTCAATACCATTTTTATGAGGAATGGCGCCGGCAACACACCATCACCGATCCCTGGTTTAACTACCGTAACCTGATCGCGATGGTAGGGCATCACCATACCTTCCGCAACCTCTCCAATACCACCACGGATTTCTATTATCAGCAACGCTTCAACAGCATGGACGCCGATAATTCACCTACCGTAATGGAATACCTGGAACTCTCCGAAGTGCCGGCATTGCTGCAACCATTGCGCATTACGCCCCTGATGGAAAAACGGCTGATCAAACTGTCCAACGGCGAAACCCGCCGCGTCATGATTGCCCGCGCCCTGATGCAGCGCCCGCAACTGCTGATGCTGGATAATCCCTACATAGGACTGGATGTACAGGCCCGGAAGGATCTGAGTAATATGATCAATGAACTCATTGCCGGAGGCGCCACCGTACTGCTCACTACTGCCGCCCACGAAATTCCGGAACACATTACACACGTAATGACCATGGAAAACGGCGCTATAACTGGCAAGTATACACGCAGTGAATTTATACAACTGCCTTTACCCGCTCCTGCTGCCATAGACCTCCCGGAAATGGAAGCCGACAAAATAGCAGCACTGGTACAGCATCGCCCGTCCGCCTCCTTCGACACCATTATCCGGATGGAAGATATCCATATTAAATACGGGGAAAACACCATCCTGGACGGTATCAACTGGACGGTAAAGCCAAATGAAAAATGGGCTTTACTGGGACCAAACGGCGCTGGTAAATCTACGTTGTTAAGTCTTGTTAACGGCGATAATCCACAGGCTTACGCCAATAAACTCTGGCTCTTCGACCGCAAACGCGGTAGCGGAGAAAGTATCTGGGATATAAAAAAGAAAATAGGCTTTGTATCGCCCGAACTGCACCAGTACTTTACCTCCCGCGATAACTGCCTCCAGGTAATCTGCTCCGGTTTCACCGACATCATTGGCAGCACCAAACCCGCTACACCGGAACAGCAACAGATTGCGCGCGACTGGATGAGCGTACTGAATATTGATGCCCACGAGAAAACACCTTTCAAACAGGTACCGGAAAGCGCACAGCGACTCACCCTGCTGGCCCGTGCCCTGGTCAAAAACCCACCCCTGCTGATCTTTGATGAGCCTTGCCAGGGACTGGACGCCCAACAAAAAGAACACTTCAAAAAAGTCATAGAACAACTCTGCGAACATATGCCCGTTACGCTCATCTTCGTTACGCACTATGTAGAAGAACTGCCGGCGTGCGTGGATCAGTTCATCAGGCTGGATAAAGGCCGGATGGTGTAGCGCCTTCGGCGCTTTTTATCTTTCTCCCGATTATCATGATTAATCATGGTAATCGGGAGAAAGACAGTCCCCCCATGCGATCCCTTCGCGTTTAAATAAAATTCCCGACATTCGCACCTAATAGTTAATCACCTAATCCGCTTTCCTGATGCACCCAATGAAACGGCTTAACGCTGTAGCAGCATTTTTTTTCTTCCTGGCCGCCCTGTTTGTTATCAGTGGTTGCCGTACGGCGAAGAAGGAAATGAACCCCGAATTTGCCCGATATATAGAGGCATATACCGCTGGAATCATTTCCAAACAAAGCGCCATCCGTGTTCACCTGACGTCGCAAACCAATGTGACCCACACCCAGAACGAACCCCTGGAAAAAGAAGTATTCGATTTTTCACCTTCCATTAAGGGTAAATCCTACTGGATCGATGCCACCACTATCGAATTCAGACCGGATGAAAATCTCCAGCCAGGCAAAAAGTATACGGCCAACTTCAAACTGGGCAAAATCCTGGAAGTTCCCAAAGAACTGAAATCCTTTGATTTTGAATTCAAAATCATCAAACCTTCTTTCTCGATAGATCACTTCGGACTGAAAGCCAGCACCAATAACACCCTCGACCGCATGACCTACACTGGCGCCATCTACACGGCAGATGTGGAAGATCCCCAGTCGATTGAAAAAATACTCAGCGCACAATATGGTGGTAAAGGATTGCCGATCACCTGGCAACACAACGCCGCAGAGCGCACCTCCCGTTTCACCATTGCCAATATCGCCCGCGCCAATATTGCCCGCAACCTGGAACTCAGCTGGAGCGGCGCTCCACTGAAAGTGGATAATGAGGGTAAAAAAACCGTAGAAGTACCCGCTATCGGCGACTTTAAAGTACTCGACGTAAAAGGCCTCTCCGATCCGGAACAACACCTGCTGGTGCAGTTCTCCGATCCGGTGAGCATGGCGCAAACCCTCGAAGGGCTGATCGGTATCAGCGGTCAAAGCGATCTGCGCTACACCGTAGATGGTAGCGAAGTAAGCGTATATGCACCCGTACGACTGGAAGGAAGCTACAACGTGATTGTAAACGAAGGCGTTATAAACATAACGGATAAACGCTTAGGCAAAACCTTCAGCGCTAACGTAAACTTTGAAAATACCTTACCCAGCGTAAGCATCCCCGGCAAAGGCGTTATCCTCCCGGAAAGCAACAAGCTGGTGATGCCGTTTGAAGCGGTCAACCTCAATGCTGTAGACGTTTCCATTATCAAGATCTACGAAAACAACGTACCACAATATCTCCAGCGCAACGATCTCGATGGCAGTCAGGAACTACGACGTGTAGGCAAGCCCGTAGTAGAGAAAACGATTCGTCTCGATGCTGATAAATCAGTAAATCTTCATAAGAAAAACCGCTTCTTCCTCGACCTCGATAAGATGCTGCGCACAGAGCCAGGCGCCATTTACCGGATCACCATCGGCTTCCGGAAATCATACGCGATGACCGCCTGCTCCGCAGATACCACCAAAGACGGCGACAGCGCATCTTCCGAAGAAGGAGATGAAGAAGAATACTACGGCGGAGAAAAAATTGATGACGATGATTCCTTCTGGCAGCGGTACGACAGCTACTATCCATATGGCTATAACTGGGACCGCCGCAATGATGCCTGCTCGAACTCTTATTACAGCAAGGATAAATGGGCATCACGTAATATCATTTCTTCCAACATCGGTATCATCGCCAAAAGAGGAAATGACAATAGCATGCTGGTAGCGGTAACGGATATACGCGATACCAAACCCATGTCAGGCGTAGAGCTGGAGCTGCTCGACTACCAGAACCAGGTGATCTTTAAAACCAAAAGCGATGGAGATGGTTTGGCTACTTTCGATCTGAAACGCAAGCCTTATCTGCTGATTGCCAAAAAAGAACATGAAAGAGGTTACCTCAAACTGGATGACGGAAGCTCGCTGCCATTAAGCCGCTTTGATGTAAAAGGAGATGAAGTACAAAACGGCATCAAAGGATTTCTGTACGGAGAACGTGGCGTATGGCGCCCCGGTGATTCGCTCTATCTCACTTTTATACTGGAAGACAAAGGAGAAAAATTACCGGCAGATCATCCGGTTTCCCTGGAATTATACAATCCAAAAGGACAACTATACAAACGCATAAATCAACATGAAGGACTGAATGGCTTCTATAGCTTTGCCACTGCTACTGCCCCGGATGATCCAACCGGGAACTGGGTAGCAAAAGTAAAAGTAGGAGGCGCTACCTTCCAGAAAAATGTGCGTATTGAAACTGTGAAACCGAACCGTCTGAAAATAAAGATGGACTTCGGCAATATCACGTCCCTGTCTAAAGGCAGCTCCACTGGTAACCTGTCGGCCATGTGGTTGTTTGGCGCTACCGCCCAGCACCTGAAAGCAAAAGTAGATGTGTCGCTGGTACAGCAAAACACCAGCTTCCCCAAATTTGCAGACTACTCTTTCGATGATCCGGTAACGCATTTCGATGCAGAAAATAAAACCATCTTCGAAGGCCCGCTGAGCGAAAGCGGCAGCGCACCCGTGAACGCAGATATACAACTGGGTAAAGTAGCCCCCGGGCAACTGAAAGCCAATTTTGAAGTGAAAGTATTTGAGCCGGGAGGTGATTTCAGTATCGATCATTTCTCCATGCCCTATAATCCCTTCACTTCTTATGCAGGGCTGCGCATCCCTACCGGCGACCGCACCACCGGTATGCTGCTCACGGATCAGTCGCACAGCATTGACCTGATAGATGTAGATGGCAATGGTAATCTCACTTCCGGCAGCCGTGATGTACAGGTAGAACTATACAAGATCAAATGGAGATGGTGGTGGGATGAAGGTGAACAGGATGATTATTCCAACTTCACGCAAGACAGCTACAACCAGTTGCTCAGCAAAGAAACCGTGACCCTGCAGAACGGTAAAGGCAAGTGGGACCTCCGCGTCAACTCACCGGATTGGGGCAGATACCTGATCCGCGTAAAAGACCTGCAAAGCGGTCACACTGCGGGTAAAGCCGTATACCTCGACTGGCCGGGCTGGGCAGAAAGAATGCAGAAAGATAATCCTGCAGAAGCCTCCATGCTGGTGTTTACCTCCGATAAACAACGCTATAAAACCGGAGATGATATTGTGCTGACGATCCCGAGCAGCAAAGGCGGCCGCGGACTGGTAAGCATTGAATCCGGTAGTAAAGTATTAAAGACTTACTGGGTAAATACCGAACAGGGACAAACCACCTTTAAGTTCAAGGCAGAGAAAAACATGACGCCTAATATATACGTGAACGTTAGCTTGCTGCAACCACATGCGCAAACGCTCAACGATTTACCCATCCGTATGTATGGTACCATTCCTATCTCTGTAGAAGATCCCGGCACCATCCTGAAACCGGTGATCACCATGGCCGATAAACTGAAACCGGAAACGGAAGCCAGCATCACCGTGAGTGAAAGCAATGGCAAACCGATGACTTACACCATCGCCATTGTGGATGAAGGGTTGCTGGATCTGACCCGTTTCAAAACACCGGATCCACATAGCGCCTTCTATGCAAGAGAAGCATTGGGTGTAAAAACCTGGGATCTGTTCGACTACGTAATAGGTGCATGGGGAGCGGATATGGACCGTATCCTGAGTATCGGTGGTGATGAAGGATTGGATAAAAACGCTGGTGGCGCCAAAGCCAACCGCTTTAAGCCTGTGGTGAAATACATGGGACCTTTCTATCTGAAAACCGGGCAGAAACAAACGCATAAATTCAAATTGCCACCTTATATAGGCTCTGTAAAAGCCATGGTAGTAGCCGGTCAGGAAGGCGCTTACGGCTTTGCGGAGAAAGCAGTAGCCGTAAAGAAACCACTGATGCTGCTCACCACCGCACCACGTGTACTGGGTCCTTCAGAAACCATCCAGGTACCGGTAACGGTGTTTGGATTAGAGCCCAATATCCGCAATGTGAGCGTGAACCTGAGCACCAGTCCTCTGCTGGAAGTAGTAGGCGAGCACACCAAAACGGTTACCTTCTCCCAACCAGGAGAACAGATCGTTTACTTTGATGTAAAAGTACGTCCGCAGACAGGTGTTGCTAAAATCAAGGTAGTGGCTACCAGCGGTGCCGAAAAAGCAGAAGAAAATGTGGAACTGAATGTTCGCAATCCTAATCCGGTCATCACCAATATCATTGAAACTACACTGGAAGGCAACAAAAGCTGGGAAACGGCTTTCAGTCCGGTGGGCATGGCAGGTACCAACTCCGGCGTACTGGAAGTATCTACCATTCCATCGCTCAACCTCGGCAAGCGCCTGCGCTTCCTGATAGAGTATCCGCATGGCTGTATCGAGCAAACCACCTCGGGGGTGTTCCCTCAACTGGTGCTGAATCAGCTGATGGACGTGAAAGAAAGCCAGCTGGCTGAAATAGACCGGAATGTAAAAGCAGGGATCAACCGCCTGAAAAGTTTCCAGACCTCCGACGGTGGCTTTAGCTACTGGCCGGGCGAAGGCAACTCCGATGAATGGGGTACCAACTATGGCGGTCACTTCCTGGTAGAAGCACAGGCACAGGGTTACACCTTACCGGCGGGCTTACTGGATCAGTGGAAGAAATACCAGCGTAACAAGGCCGGTACCTGGGTGCCAAGCACCCTTAATTTCTATGGTGGCGATCTTACACAGTCGTACCGTTTATACCTGCTGGCACTGGCTAAATCGCCGGAATTAGGAGCGATGAACCGTCTGAAAGAATTCAAATACCTGTCGGCTCCCGCCAAATGGCGACTGGCAGCAGCTTATAAACTTTCCGGTCAGCCGGAAGTGGCCAACTCACTGGTACAGGGTCTCACCACCGACGTGAAAGCCTATACGCAATTGGGAGGTACCTTCGGGTCCGATCTGCGCGATAAGGCCATGATCCTGGAAACACTGACCATTCTCGGTCAACGTAACCGCGCCAATGAACTGGTGAAACAGATTGCAGCACAGTTATCACAAAATGACCAGTGGTACAGTACCCAAACGACCGCCTACTCGCTGATTGCCATCGCCAAATATTGCGGCAATAACAAAGGAGGCAGCAAGATGAATTTCACCTACACCATAAACGGCGTTAAAGGCACCGTAAATGGCCAATCTTTTGTTACGCAGGTGCCAGTAACCTTCAGCAGCAATACGGGCAATATCAGTATCCAGAATAGCGGACAGAATGTATTGTACACCAGGCTCATTCTCCAGGGTCAACCGGATGCCGGTCAGGAACCCGTAGCCACCAACAACCCGGATGTATTAGGTATGCAGGTGAGTTACAGCACCCGCGATGGTAAACCTATTGATCCGGCTACCTTAAAACAAGGCAGCGACTTTATGGCCACAGTTACCATTAACAACCCGGGCAAACGTGGTTATTACGAGCAGATGGCGTTATCGCAGATCTTCCCTTCCGGATGGGAAATCCTGAACACCCGTTTAATGGAAAACGATAGCGCCTTCCATTCCTCGCCATCTACGTACATGGATATACGTGATGACAGGGTATATACTTATTTCAATATCGAAGAAAACAAGAAACGTACTTATAATGTATTACTGAACGCCGCATACCTGGGCCGCTATTATCTGCCGGCTACCTCCTGCGAGGCGATGTATGACAATACCATACATGCTTTCACACCGGGCAAATGGGTAGAAGTAGTCAAGTAAAAAATAAACATGCAAAGAAAAAGGCGCTCCGGAATACAGGAGCGCCTTTTTCTTTGCATACAGCTATTATTGTAATCCGGCGAAATACGTTACCGTACGCGCCAGTTGAGATACATAACTCATCTCATTATCATACCAGCTCACCACTCTGACGATCTGGTGCTCGCCCGCGGATAACACCTTTGTTTGTGTGGCATCAAACAGCGAACCGTAATGCATACCGACTACATCGCTGCTGACTATCTCATCGGTGGTATATCCGAAGCTTTCATTGGTAGCCGCTTTCATGGCTGCATTTACTTCTTCTACCGTTACTTTTTTATCCAGGGTTACGGTTAACTCGGTCAGCGAGCCGGCGATAACAGGCACTCTTTGCGAAGTACCATCCAGTTTACCTTTGAGACCAGGGAGTACCAATCCGATGGCTTTTGCCGCGCCGGTACTGGTAGGAATAATGTTTTGTGCTGCTGCCCGGGCGCGTCTGAGATCACCTTTGGCATGAGGAGCATCCTGAATATTCTGATCATTCGTATAGGCGTGTATGGTAGTCATCAGGCCGTTTGCAATACCAAACGAATCATCCAGTACCTGTGCCATAGGCGCCAGGCAATTGGTGGTGCAGGAGGCGCAACTGATGATGCTTTCCGAACCATCCAGTATGGCATGATTGACATTGTATACAATGGTTTTCAGATCACCGGTAGCAGGAGCGGAGATCACTACTTTTTTAGCGCCCGCTTCCAGGTGGGCTGCAGCCGTATTTTTGTCGGTGAAGAAGCCCGTGCTTTCAAGCACTACATCTACCTGATGCTGTGCCCATGGAATTTCTGCCGGGTTTCTTTTTGCATATATTTTTACTTCCTTACCATTTATGAAGATGGCATTTTCCGTAGCTGCTACCGTTGCTTCAAACCGGCCCTGTGCCGTATCATATTTCAGGAGATGTGCTAAGACAGCGGGGCTGGTGAGGTCGTTAATCGCCACTACTTCAATGCCTGGCTGTTGGTACATTTCACGGAAAAACAATCTTCCTATTCTTCCAAATCCGTTAATAGCAATCTTTGTGTTGGACATAAAAATTATTTTAGGGATGAATGATGATTATTTTAAAAAATCGTAGATCAGGGCGGCTACTGCTTCATGGTATTCTTCCAGCATAAAATGGCTGCCATCAAATAAATGAACATCCGCATTGGGTACATCTTTTTTATAGGCTTCAGCACCGGGCCAGGTAAAGATGCGGTCGTTCCT
>Ga0116227_10009060_pt1 | contig 18286 bp, 7 predicted proteins | sample S1TSphgellanicum_FD_89693 | JGI IMG/M metagenome (GOLD analysis project Ga0116227, IMG submission 89693) | Host-associated microbial communities from peat moss isolated from Minnesota, USA - S1T2_Fb - Sphagnum magellanicum MG | ecosystem: Host-associated > Plants > Peat moss > Unclassified... | reverse complement strand
TCATTGAAAATTTATTTAAATTAAAATTAAAAATTACAAGGGAATTTGTGTATGATCTTCTTCAATGAGTAAGATTTAATTAAGATGATTTGGAAATTTTTAGACCTAAGGTACGGTGGGAAATATTGAATTTTGAGTAATTTTTGTCGTTAAAAATTCAATTAAATTACAAAAAATGGTTTTGGTAGGAAAAATCAATTGGGTAACCAACTCACATTTGGGCCAATGACAAAGGCCCATCACCTTCAAAAAAATCATATTGGATACACCCCCACAATTGATTAATCAATTAATTCAACCAACAATTTATAGGTACTCACAATGGAAAAAACATGTGACATGAATTGATCTAAAAAAATTGTTACTATTTGAACAATTTCTCGTTCTCATGGGTTCCCATTGCTCTTCTCCAATCAAAATTCAAAATATTCAACCAACTCATAAAAAAAGTTTTAGGGTTTACAACAACATTGTAAGAATGCAAAATAATTAAATATTGATGTAGTGTGTCCCCGTGTGCCCTTGACCCATGTGTGAACAAATTACGTAATTACTCCTAGCGTAAACAAAACCTTGATGATAAAGCTCAATTGTGAAAAAAAATATTTTGAATTTTGATTGAATTTTGAATGAAAAAAAATTATTGAAAATTCAATATCTCCTGCACTTTGGGTCTAATAACTACAAAAAAATCGCCTCCAAGAAATCCCATTCATGGAGGGTTTTCCAATAGTGCCAAGAGCTTGTCCCACTTTCTTTAAAATGTTTAGTTTTGATTTTGTTAAATTTTCTTTGTAAAAATTGTTCAATATTCAAATTAACACTAATTACACCCTACATGACAACCCTACCAAACCACCTCAAAGCACCGTCTTTTTTGGGTGCAAAATTTGCATGATTACAAAATCCAATAAAAGCCAATGGAAGGCTATGAAGGAAAAATCTAATTTAAAATAAACCTATATTCTTAAAACATGCCATTTTGAAATTGACATTGTTGATATTGTATTGGGCAATCCAAATTTGTCACAAACCCAAGCTAATGGCTAGATGTGAGTGATCTCAAAATATATTTTAATTGTGATGATGCCTCGCGTTTGGCATTTTAAAAGTGACAACTAATATTATCATCATTTTGTTCACCTATTTTTCCCTTTTAACCATTGTCTCCTTTTCATCATGCTCCAATCTTCATCATGCACTTGCAGTTTCCCTTTGTCCTCCATTGCAATATTTTCAGCTTATGTAGGAGTTCTATTACACAAAATGTATTGTTTTAACAAGTTGTCATCACGCGTTGAATGCCATTAATTTTTCAAGGGGGGGTAGCAAGATGGATGCAAATAACCATGTGTTGTGTGTTTGTTGGAAATTATTGCATATATGGGAGGATTTGAGACTTTATGTGCAAAATTTGTTGAAAGCTTTATAGTCATTCAATTTTACTCTCTTGAGCATCACACAGATTTGGTGTACAATGCTCATTGTTTATGGTTTAAGGTTTATGCTTTGTAAGGTGGAGGAGAATTGATGGCACCATTGTTGAAAAACTTCAAATCCACAATCAAGTATATTACAAATAAGTCACATATATTCAATCCTTTCCTTGCTCCTATTCTTATGTGGAAGTTTATGGTAAAAAATCTTTTAAAATTATTGTGTGAAGGTGTTTGTAGGTTTCAATTTCGGAAAATTGTAAATTCTTGTAAGATTTTGAGTTTAACACATTTTCTATTCTTGCACAATTCTTGTAAGATTTCAATTCCTAGAAAGTATAAGGTTTTGTGTGATGTGCTTGTAAGCTTTCCATTTTTGCATTGTTTGGTTCATAAAACATTTTAAGGTTCATGTTTGAAAGCTCGAAATTCTCACACATGTTAAGACTTGAAATGTTTCATTTTGTTTTGTGAAAAAAATAGTAGGTGCATATATATCTTATTGAGAGTATGCTTCAAGTCTCCCATATCTACAACACTTTACAACTTGGGTTCTTCAAGGATGTTACTTACTTCTTTGCTTACTTCTTTGGTTGTAAATTTTTGTTGATGCTGTTCATTTTATTATAGGTGTTTGTAATTGTTAATCTTTGGCTAGATAGGTTGTTTGCAAGATCTTTGCTACAATTGTTATTTGGGATCATCTCCAAGTAATGTTTAAGGTTTAAGGTTTAAACCACAACCTTTCTTTTCTATAATGTCTTCCTCATTCACTAATTTGTTTGTTGTAAATTGTTTAGTTGCAAGAGTCCATTGGGTGCAAGAACTTGCTACAATTGTTGTTTGACATCATCTTTAGGTAATGTTTAAGGTTTAGGGTTTAAACCATAATTTTTTTCTTGTGTAATGCCTTTTTCATTCACAAAAATGTTTGTTTCAATTTGTTTGGTTATAGGAGTTTATTGGGTATAAAAATTTGATGTAGTTGTTGTTTAGCCCATCACGTTCATGTAATGACATTTGGTGTTTATTTTATTAGTTTAGGGTTTAAATTAAAACTTTTTTTTAATTCATGTTTTTTATTTATTGCACATGTTTATTGGGTGCAACAACTTACTACAATTGTTATTTCACATCATTTGTTAAATCAAAACATTTTTCTAGTGTAGTGCCTTCTTCATTCACAAATATGATGTAAGATTGGTAGAATATCATGAAAGACTATCAATGTTAAAATTAGATGGCCTCAACAAACACAATAGGAGAAGGAAATGTATGCACCTTCCTCCAAGGTAGAAAGTTGGTGATTTTTACACAAGCTTTGACACCGAATGTGCTATACTATTACATGGTCTAATTCTATTTTTCAACAAGTGATCATTTGAGAAAGGGCTACTGAAAAAGTACGTGCAATAATTTGTTATTATTTTCCATCTTTTGTAACACAAAAAGTTAATTACCAACTTCGAGAACATGTAAGGATTGTTTGGGTTTTTGAAAATTGACAAAACATTAAAGAAACACTAGAGTGATTCTAGTGGGTGGAAAATGACAAACTACATGCATAATGTGGTCTTGGCTACAACATGACATGTTATTCAAACCTTTCATTTTACTTCATTCAATTGTGATGAGGTAATATAATTCTTGATAATCAAAATTGGATGAAGGTTCCAATATTGTTGAATTTCCAAAAGATCATTAAAGGTGGTGGGTCCATCAAGCTAACCACTATGTTGGTGGATTCTTTAGCTACTTTTGGAAGATTGTAAAAAAGGGAGTTGGCATCAAAACTTGTATGTTTTGTTGTAGATGGTGTCGTTGTTTTCTAGGGTTTAAATATTGGTGTGATGATGCAAATGATGCAAAAACATGCACCATTTATGATGGGCATCCACTCCATGCCTCATTTCTATAATTTTGATATATAAACATTGTCCAAATTGTTATGAAGATTGGGGACTTGCTTGTTTCAATGTACATGTATTTTGTTCACTTTTCTAAAAGGCAACTTTAACATACCAAGCTAATAGAAATCACGGAAGCCAAAGGTCAAAAAAAAATTTGCAATGTTAAAACACAATGGGTTTATATGCTTGCACCTTCCAAACATGTCTTATTTGAATATGAATCACTTCTCGTGAAGATGAGTGAAGACAACCCAAGGAACACCCTTACAAAAACCAATTATGGATTATTTTGTGATTATGACATTGTTTTGGGTTTGAAATGTGTCTTGCCATGTTGGAGTTGGTGCAAAGTTTGTCAAAGATGCTCCAAGCTAGGGAGACTTTTAATCAAGCTCATTGTGTGCGATTTGTATACCATGTATGTAGACCTTCATGAAAAGTATGACAACCCCTTAATTTCAAATCTTCAACACCTTGGTAAACCATATTTGTGATGCTCTACATATTGTGTGGTGGTTGGAACCATAGACTTAGATTGAGCATTTGACATTCAAGTTTCATAATTGGATGTCCATGTTACACAAGACATATTAAACAACTAGAAAGGTGTTCATGGTGAACATGACTAATTGGGAACATGTAATATAATTTATAAAAAAAGTAGTGCATGAGTGCAACAAAGGATTCTATCAAAGAACTTTTAAAATGTTTTCCTTCCCAAAGATTCACAAGTGCTAATACGATCATTTATCCTTAATATTAAATAACACCTAATGTAGAAACAACATTTCTAGGTCACCTATTAATTTTGAAAACATTTTTTTGGCACCAAAAAACAATAGTTACATTTAAAACTGTGGTTGGACCTTTGTTGGATCCATCATTGCTTGACCAACAACTATAAAGACAAACATCCATGGTGCATTACATCCACTATAATCTGGAAATGTTATAAATAAGATGTGGGGACAAGTGATTTATAATGCCATTGTTTCTTTTAGATTGTTTAAATATGTGAAATTAGTGGAGATGGCAATTGGGATGGTTCATGGTAGTGTTGAAAATGAACACACATTTTCTACGATGAACTTCATAAAATTTTAACTCCACAATTAATTGACCACAAATTTGGACCTAGTGCTTTGCATGTATGAACAACAATTTTACATGATGCAAATTTTTCCTCTATACACTACAACTTGTGATGCTAAGGGAAAAAATTGGTATGGCAAACAACATTAATTGGCTAGAGTTTTAGGCAACCAAGTTTTTCATCATCCAAGTGTTGGGAAAAATGTTATGTGCCTTATGCATTTACTTTGAATGGGCATTTGCATTGGTTGATTTTTTTTCAACAAATTTGAGAAAGACGAATCCTCAAAATTAATTTAGAAAAAAAACAACTTTGGATTCCTTGGTACCTTGTTTTGTTTGTTTTTGTTAAATGCATGTTCATGGCATTGTTTATGAAAGGGGGTTAACAATTTAGCATTTGCAAGTGCATGAAACTTTGGTGGGTTGCAATTAGTTGGGTTTTTGGCATATGTAGGAAGATTTTTATAAGTAGAAACCTTTTGGCATTGGGATGAACTAATAGGCCCATGTTGGAGCAAGCACATTTGTTTCAAATGTATGTATTAGTGTTGCTTGTTTTATGCAAACCATCCTTTTATTCTAATTAAGGAGGATCCAAAATTAGATTGGGGTTCAACCCCCTGAGAGGCACATTTGTGAATGAGAGTTGTTCAATCTTGTAATTACATTTGACATTTAGATTTTGCATGAGTCACAAGTTTTTAGCCCCCTTGTTCGTTGTTTTCACATAGTGCCCACCATAAAATGGGTTTTAGTTGCAATTTTTTAGCTTTGGTTTGCATTCAAGTTGCAAATAAAAATTAAATAGGAGCATCCTTGTTGTCACCCAATTCATTTTTCCTACAATTACCATATAGTTTCCATGTCACCAAAACTTCATATGCTATAGCAAAAACTTTAATCCTTTAAAACATTTAAATTACCACTTGTTTTAATCAACATTGGATGAAAAGTGCCAAAATTTCTTCTTCATCCAACAATGACCCAAAAAAAACACATTGCAAAGCACTATTCATCAAAAGTCAAAAGCTTTCCAATAATACCAAGAGCTTTGGGGGAGAGGGGAAGATCTCAAGTTTGAACCTAACAAACAAAACAAGGTGTGTTATACACAATGGCCTTGTCATTAATTTAATATCAAAAATTGAAATTGTATGATAAGTTGATCATAAGTAGGGGGAAAACAAAAAATAATTATAAAAAAAAGTGCATTATCATGTTGTTATAAAAGAAAAATTGTCATGATTATTTTTTCATTTTTTAACATCACATTAGTCATGAGGAACCCAAAAGGGATCTCACATTAAATAATGACATATTCTAGGAACCTATCTAAACATTTAAAAAATTGTTACCAAACCAAAACCAATAGGGAAATGTCATAACATGATTTTTAATTTTTAAAAATCTAATGATTGATTTCTAAAAAAAATCAAATCAAATATTCCCATTTCATATTTATTTTTCACATTTGCGCAAATTTTTAAACCAAAGAAAAATAGTTGCCATGATATGTGTATTTGAATGTTTTCAATCACATTGTCACATTTTGAAAGAACTATATGAATTTTTATGTATGTTGAGTGCCATAATCATTTTTGGAGACAAATAGTTTGATATTTAGTTTTGTGAGTTATGGATTGGTGACAAAGTGGGTGCACATTCGAGAAGGTGGCACAGAAAATGAAAAAATGTGAAAAAATGAATGTGAATCATTTTACAACCAAATTCGGATGAATCATCTCACCTAGTTTTTAGGTTAGGGGGACACAAAATCCCCTTGAAGCTACTATACTCTATAATGATTCTCAACACAATATCCCTACCTTACAAGGCAAGAAGGGCCAAACAAACAATTACCTAATTAGCCTACCTTTACTTAATTAATAGAGAGATCCCAAACAAAATTTTGTCAAGTACATACCACCAAATACAAAATTTCATGCAAAAAATTTATTTATTATTGCTTTTCCTACCAAAATGTGGTAATCTTGTTAGTATGAAGTTTATAGTATGAAGTGGTTGGATAGGTTGTATGAAGTGGTTGGTTGGTTGGTTGGTTAGTTGGTATACCCATGATTAACCCCATTTCTCCTCCTTCCCATCTCTTCTTCTTCCTCCATCAGAAGACCTCCTGGAGTTGAGCTGGGTTGTAAGTTCAAGCCGATCGAGTGGAGATGGATTTATTGGTGACCCACCCCATGCACACACACACTCCAGTAGCTTGTGGTTGAATGAATGAATGAATGAATGAATGAGTCAGATTTATTAGAGTTTATTTCACAATTTTCAGAGCTAAGGTGTGGAAAATATTGATTTTTTGAGTGGATTTTGTTGCTGGAATTTTATTTTTATTTTTAAATTGCAAAAATAAAAAGGGGTTTGAAAGGTAAAAAAATCAATTGATTCCTCAAATGGGTTTGTCTCACAATTGTTGAATTTAGAAAAAAATTCAATTCTGAAAACGTGGAAAAATAAAAGAATGTGTTCACACTTGGGGCCAACGGCATAAGCTACACGAGTGTTGAATGAATTTGAAATCAAGGACTGAAATGGGGAAATAGGTTTGTGTGACTTGTGACCAGTTTTTTTAAGCCCACCTTAAGAATCACATTCCCATGAATTTTGCATGAAAGTTTGAGTGGATGTATGAGAAGAAATTTTAGTGAAATTTTGGTTATAAATGATATATGGAAATAAATAACTTGAAGCATCCCTTTTTTTTTTCTTTTTTCTTTTGGATTGGCTAACCTACTGCAATTTTATTATACCTTTTCTCAAAATCTGGTGATTAAAAATCCCAAACCCAAACCTTTTTTTTGGGAAATTTATATTTAAAAAAAATTTCCCCACCCTAAAATAATAATAATAATATTATTATTATTATTATTATTTTTTTAAAAAAAAAACACCCGGGGACTATACAAGGGAATTAACTATCTATTCCTGTTCTTTGCACTTGTCTTGAGCAAAATCATTACATTTGTAACCATGAAACCCCAATAGAATCAACTATGGGTGTTTTGGGTATGCATTTAATGTTAATATTAAAGGTGCCAAAGGGCCTTTTAAAATTTTACTTTCTTCCTCGTGATGCCATTCTTAATGTCATAATGTGTTCACACTTGCAAATGCCAACAACATGCACAATTGATTGTCTCTTATCTTCAGTTGCCAAATGTGCCATGCTTGTAAGACATATTATTACAACATATTCTAGTTTTACATTAGGTACTCATATAGATAACATATTATTACACATCTTCTAGTTTTACATTAGGTGAGTGTCATATAGGTAACATCTTTACTCATTTATGTAAGAGGCAAATGTATTTGCTCTTACCCAAGACCTTTGAATAGGGATCATTTACCCTAACCCTTACTAGTATACCCTCCTACATGAAGAACAATTTCTAGATTGCAATGAAAAATTTGAAACTTAAATCCCACTAATTCGACAAAGTTCCCCCAAATGGACATAGTGCAATTCATATTAATTAGTTCCATGGGTGTGCTCATGCTTTTTTGTTTTGAAGGAGCCATCTTGATTTGGCCCATCACCAAAAAAATTTGGAACATTTTGGGCACTCTTCCAATAGAAGCACGTCTTGGAAACACTATTCACAAACTAGAAACAAATGTGCTCCCTATGGCCCACCTTTTCAGTTTATATACATGAGGCTTGAACTTTGGGCATGCCATATGGGATATAACTCAAGTGTTATTGGGAACGCGTTGGGGAATAACTTAGGAACTTGTGGAACCTTTTGAGGATTTAATGAGAACCTTATGGGAACATGATGGGAACACATGGGAATAAGAAAAAATAAAAAAAATAGTAGGGTGATGATATTATTTGTTTTTTAATATTTTGTCATTATTTTATCTTACCCCACCACCTTAGCTATAAAATTACCAAGTGAATGAATGAGCAAAATGATTTGAAATTAATTGTTTGAAAAACAAGGAATGAATGGACAAAAACAAGTGCATGAACAACAAAATACAATATTATGGTTTAAAGTTGGATTCATTTTAGTCAATCCCCATCTTTGAGAAAAGTTATCCTCCATTGAAAACCTTTTTTTTTTTTTAACGATGGAAATTTCGAATTATGTTTTGCTTAATTTGATAGAGAGATTATAGATTTTTATTTTTTTTAAAACATGTGTTTTTGTAAGCACCAAACATGGTGTTACAAAAAAAGTAAAGGTTTCATACTATTGCTTCAAAAGTTCAAAGAATAGCTTGTTTCAATTTCATCACTTAATCTCGACAAATTATAATGAAAAGAAAAATAACAACATTTCCTTTATAATGTCAACATTGGCTTTTGGATGTTTGTTGATACAAGAATTATAACAAACCCCTTCCTTTGGTTCATCAATCAAAGCAAAATGAATCAATTTGTGAACACATTTTTAAAATATTAAATTAAACTCAATGAAGAATGTTGGAAAATGTCAACCTTTTGAACAATTTTTTTTGAAAATAAAATGATTTTTCATCTTTTTCACAAGACATTTCTTTTCTACACATTGACATTTCCATTAAATCCTTTTATTGACACAATGGATTTAAATGGTCCATTGCCCTAACTATATATTTAGGTACCAACTCCTAGGCCAAAAATCAAGTAAAACTATTATGGACTTCATAGGATTCCATCATTCCCACCCATAAATGTTTTTATCACATGCTTGTGAAGCGTTGATTTAAGATATAAGTGAGCTTTGCAATGTGAAAAGAAGGTTTGGAACATCCAAGAAACTTTGAAGATTTCTACAATACCCATGTTAAATAGTGTTGTGTTCCCATTTTTGAAGGTGGAGTGTGCATTTTTTTGAGAGATGAAAATGTTCAAGGATTTATTTTTTTGAAGCAATGGTTTGCTAGGTGAACTATTTAGTTGTAATGTTGTTGGTCAACTAAGTTATAGTGGAAACTACAACCATTAATTTAGCTAAAGAGTTTCATTGTTATAAATTGCTTGTAAAACTTGAATGTTGGTCGAAGGATGACCAACACCAAGAGGAGTTGATCATACAACAAAATCTATTATAAATTAACTAAAAAAACTTTTTCAAGGTCCAAAAACCCAAAGGAGTTTTATGGCCATAAGATCTAGGTCTTTGTAACCTTTTTTTGTTTTGTTTTGTTGCCACATAGATTGGTTGTTGTATGAGTTGATCATAAAAATTAGGGAGTAAACAATTTGAACTTTGGTGAACTCAACCAAATATTGCAAGAAAATTGGTGGCCAAGCCACCCAACAAGATAATTGGAACTAAAAAAAAGATTGACAAGAAATGCATGATAGCAACAATGGTAATGCAAATTTCTCACAACCCCTTCTTCCTACTTATTGTTATTGTTTTGTGGCATTTTTTATCTTACAAGAAGTCTGCAATATTTGCAATGGTGGAGAAGTTATTGAATCACCTTTGCCAAAACATTTCACCTCTTCTTCCCCCCGATTTCATTCTCAACAAATTCTAACCATTAATGATGGTAGAGAGTTCTTAACAATCCTTCTACCATTCCGCACCCCCCCCCCCTTCTCCCAAATCATTCATAGTAATTTCTTGGCACCATTGTTGATCAAGAATTCTTGATGATACCTTTGTCAATTTGTTTCTTAACCCCTCACTTGAAAATTCCATTTGCATCAAGTTCTAGCCATTAGTCCTCCCAAATTTCATTCATAGCAATTTATTGCCATTAATGTTGGTGAAAAGTTCTTGATGAAACCTTTGTTAATTTGTTTCCTAACCCCCCCCCACTTGAAAATCCCATTTGCATCAAGTTTTAACTAGTAGTGATGGTAGAGAGGTTTACATGAAACCTTTGCAAAATTTTGTCCCATGCCCCTTTTTCCCCAAATTTCATTCTCATCAAAAATTGAGTGAAAGGGGGGCAATGATGGCATGAATCCCAAGCCCCCCTTTCTATTTTCTTTCTTTAAAATTCATCCTTATAGGAAAGAACACACAAAATGTTCCAACCTATGGTAATGGTGGTGAGGTCATTTTCTTGCATTTACCAAATTTTATGCCCCCCCCCAACTCAATTTGAAGTAGGAGTTTAGGGAGAGGGGCAATGGCAATTAGAATGCCCCCTTTCCATTTATTTTCCCAAAGTCATCTTCTACAAATCATGTTTCTCAAGGAGATTGTGGTTATGGTAGTGTAAGTTTCACTCCCCATTCAAACAATTTTTTTTTGAAGGCCAATTTCCTTAATTTTACTTCGTAAGTGAAGTAGTTTTCCAATGATGGAGGTGCAACTAAACATTTAGTCATGATACCCAATGTTGTTAGACATGTGGTGTTAAAAATCAATGTAAATTTCTATAGAATGGAAAGTAAAATTATCCTTTTAGTCTTTAGTCCACAAAAATGAGGATGTAGGTAATTCATTCATAAACACACTTTGTTACATGATTACCAAGCTTTCTAGTTATCTTGTTTTGCCACGAGGAAGAAATGGCAATCATGCCTCTACAAGGTTTGAATCTCACATTCTAGTGCCTTTTACATGTGGAAATTCTCGTATAAACCTTACATGTATTGAAATTTTTCCTCATGTCATGAGGTCATTGTGTTTTTTTGTGTGGGTGCAAATGTGTAGCAAGAGGTGTCTAAAGTTCCACCAAAGATAGATCTTAACAATGTGTTGGCTATTTTGAATGTTGGTGAAATAAAATATTTGGACCCAATTGATGGAGCTAACTTTCATAAATTTTGAAGAAACAATGTACTAATTAATTGTAAATCACAAACATCATGGTCTAATAGATTTGATATAGGCTTCATTGGACTATTTTTTTAATTTAAGGTTGAAAAATAAATTTGTAATTGTACTTCATAATGAGTTGGCCATGCTTGTGATTGATGAATCATTTAAAGCTATAAATGTAATTAAGTTTTGGGGAATAATAGTTTTAGAATTCTAACCTTCATGAAGTTATTGTCATGATTATAATTTTGTTATTTATTCCATGATGGGGTGTTTTGATTGTACAAAAGTTGTTATTAAATACATATATGAATATTCAATTTTAGATCATGTTTGAATTTATAAACTTGTGTTTCCATTTCATGATTTGTTGTACAAGTATGTCAAAGATTTTGATTATGCACGTAACTTGTCTTCTACAAATGTTGTGTTTAATGGTAAGTTTAATAGGATGTGGTTATCACCTAGCATAAAAATATGGTATTTGGATTCTCATCTTGCAACCCAATAATAAGGACTTGAATATGTGTCATTGTAAACCATGAAGACTTTGCCAAAAGGTGAATTGTTTGCACCAACCATGTGAAATTCTCCCAAGACCCAAATTCCAATAGGTGAATGGAAAGGTGGAGAACAAGGGCTAAGCAAATCTTTGCCTAATTACAAGACCCCATTTGATTCCTTCCAACTTTTTTGGCCTAGACGTCTCTTGAAGAGATTATTAATCATGACCAACAAATATGCCACATTATAGTTCGAAGGAGGAGGCACAAGGGGAGGGTTGAACTAGAACAAGCTTATAAAGCATGAACTTGAAGTTTTAATTGGGGTTGTCATGTTCATGGCCATCAAAAAGATACCACACAATAATAGGCTTTATTGGTTTTAGTTTGTTGATTTTTTTTGCACCCTTAAAATTGTTGGGTGAAATAATGGTGAAATACATAATTTTTGTACTTTGTCACAAAAAGTTACAAATAATCACACAAAAAAGTATTGAAAATAAAAATACTATTTTACACAATGATCAAAATAAGGATAATCTTTCACTTTACATTATAATTTTGAAGAACCAACATCTTCAAATATATTTAAATATATTTATTTAAAAACATGTATTTGCATGAGATTTCTAATCTTGCAAAATAAATTGCAAGTAAATGAAAATTTCTAATCTTGCAAAATGAATTGCAAGTAAATGAAAATGTGATTTAAAATTTTTAAAAAGTTAAAATGGAGGCTCAAATAGTTCATATTATAATCATAATATATCAAACTTCTAATGTAAAAGTAGTATTGAACACCATATTAACCAATTGGTTCAAATTTATTCATAACCTATTACATTTAAGTTCTTCAAATTTTGTATTCAACTTACCACATATTCATTGAAGGAACTAATGGTTTCATATTTTTATTTACATATTGTTTTTAATCTAGTCCTTATGTTTATGTAGAAAACTATATCATTTTAAAATTGGAATTTGGGTGGACTAATTTTTTTGGGTCTATTTGGTGATGCCTACACCTTATTAATCATATAATCATTCTAGGGTTTGAGGACAAATTTAGATGCATACATTAGCTAGTTTATAACAACTCAATTGTAAAAAGTAAAAATGATCCTACTTATCACAAAATTGCAAAGATTAGATGAATAGTTAAAGCTCACAATGACCTATGTGAACAATTTTGGAATGTAAAGCATAAAACATTTGTTGATAAGATGATGATTAAGTATCATGGGAGATACTTACCCATTTGACAAAACATGAAAGCTAATCCTTGTTGATATGGAGGGAAAATTTGGTGTTTGGTTAATGCCAACTCAAATATGTGCAAAGATTGGAAATGTATTATGAGGCATGTGGTGAGGATGTTGAACGTGCAATTTGATAGAAGATTATTATTGGTTTGATAAAGGGGATAAAGGGGTATAAAAACAATAATCATATTGTGTCATGTGATAACTTTTTCTCTAGCTTGGATTGTTTAGGGTTCTTTTGCATGTTGGAAAGCAATATGCCATTGAAACTTGTAGGATTGATTGTAATTTGTAAAGGGTGACTTGATGTTTTGCCCATCAATCCAAATAGAGGATAAAGAGGAGAACTTTGATATTGCATACATGATTCAAGTAAAATTATTGAGTTTTAAATTTGATTGATAATAATAACATGTTTTAAGAATCCATTGCTTTTCAATCTTGTTGGTCCTATAGTTTCACATTTGCTACATGGTGACATCTAATTGGTTGGAATGAAATTTTACTATTCTTATGCTAATAGGAATATGCAAAGTTTATGTGCAATTTCATGGCTATTATAACTTGTAGAAATGAAATCACAAATGGTGGTATTGAATCATGTTTTATGTCACATATGCCACCATTTTGAACTCCTACATAATGTAGGAAACACAATTAACACATATCGGCAAATCCAAAAAAATAATGTCACACTTGAAGTTCAATGTTTTTATGGCTAGGCTCTCATAAAAATTGTTTATATATATTTTAAAAATAATGATGGTGTGGGCTTTTGTAACCGAATCCTAAGGAGTTGCACATTATTTCATGTGATGGGATTGGTCAATTTAAGAGAAATTTAGGTGTGGTGTGTAAAAAAGAAAGCGAACTCTTGAAGTTGTGTTAAGTGAAGTTTATGTGTGATGCCATGATTGGTTGGTCTTTCAAGTTGAACTCTTAAAGTTGGTAGCATTAAATATATTTAATTGGTGGTACGTGGGTTTGTTTTGTTGGGTGTTTTGGGCTTTGGTTGGTCTTTCAAGTTGAACTCTTGAAATTTGGTAGCGTTGAATATATTTATTTGGTGGTATATGGGTTTGTTTTGTTGAGTGTTTTGGGCTTTAGTTGGTCTTTCAAGTTGAACTTTTGAGGTTAGTAGCATTAAATATATTTAATTGGTGGTATATGGGTTTGTTTTGTTGGGTGTTTTGGGCTTTGGTTATTTATTCATTCATGTTCATGTACATGTAATGGGTCATATTTGCATATGAAAAAATCCTCAATTTATTTCCACAAATATCATGCATTCATGATATATTTTCAATTGTGAATGAATCACAATGTTTATTCATGATGATTTCATTCATGGAAGCTCAAATCATAGAATCAATTCATCAATCAATAGTTAGTTGTCATGCTTTAAACACATGCATTGCAATCGGGAATCCATATGCCTTGCAACATATCTAAACAATATTAATGTTCATTGGGATGAATTAGTAAAGCTACATAGGCTCAAACAAAATTCCAAACTTTTTCCAATCGCAAAACAATTCAATAGATAGTCACCATGATTAAAAAAAATCCATCAATATAGCCACATGCATTGCCTATGCCCTTAATTTAATACCCTAGTAAAATCAATTACCTTTCCTTGGTTATTGGTAAAACACAATTATGTATATTAGCTAGGTAAAATAAATACAAAGCAAGTTTTTAAAAAGTCATGTGGGGGAACATTGCAAGGAGTGGGAATGGTCACCCAAAAATTTAAAAGTTTGTCAAAACAAAGTTAGTCTTTCCTTGATTTTGTGTAGATGCACATTGGATGTGCATCATTGATCATTCATTTCTCCCTCAATTCCAAGTCCAAATTGTGGAAAAAAAATCATCCCACAAATGTCATATGGATGCCTTCTATTTATTTTAGAATTTCTACTATCAATGAAGCACGGTATCTTGGTGAAATCCTACAAAACCTTGCAAATTTAAAGGTTGCCCAAAACTGAAAAAATTGCACTTTCAATAATGAGGGTTTTTCATTTTTCAACCAATTTTTTTTTAAGAACTAAAAGACCAAGTGCACAACACACCAGGGTTTGGGAAATTTCAATGTGACAAAAAAAAACAAAAGAAACAAACTACCTTTTTCAATAAATAGATATCAAAACATAAAAAGTTACCTTGCTAGTATATTAACTACCTCACCTAGAAAATTAAACCTTATTAATAAAATAATCATTTATTATTATTATTTAAACTGATTTATGCATCCATAATTAAATGTTTTTATGTAGCTATTTTTTATAAATTTTAAAAGGACACCTAACAAATTAAACCTTACTAACAAAATAATCACCTTTTTATTTATTTCTATTATTAAAAAATTGGCACATATATATATATATATATATATATATAGAAACTTAAATCATGTCACAACCTTTATTTTTTATATAAACATATATAGAAGTTAGCATGTGATTTTTAAATGGATGTATTGGTTAAATGCATGAACAATGTGTAAATATTCATATGCTTACTGATTTTATTAATTCCAATGAGGATGGTATTTAAAGGTTAAGACGACATATTTAGACTACTTGAAGTAGCCTAAAAGGTGCAACACTTTGATGCTGAATATTTAATATATTTTATCGTAAGATTTCAGCATAACCCATTATGAAATGATTAAGGTGTCTTGTTTTACTTGTTACATACACTTCAATAATTTCTCAAAAGCCCTGATTTTTTTTTTCTCATAATTATTTAGTGCCAATCTTATTAGGTTACTACTAGTGTTGATATGGTATATTGTTTTATTAAAATTAAAATAAAAAAAAAACCCGCTAGGTAGGTTTTTATCTTTTTTTTTTTTTTTAGGGACCACACAATTTATCAATATCAAAAAGAAATTTGAGTGCCAAGTAGGTTATCTGAAAATTTTGGGCAATAACCATTGATTATGCATAAGGGTAAGTTGTTACTAACTTGCTAAGAAAAGCTGGTCAGTTATACACCAGTTATAGGTTGTTTTTTTAAAAAATAAAAAGTATTTTAAATAAATTTATTTTAATTAATAATATTATTATTTAAAATTTAAATTTAAAATAAATTTAAAATGTTAAATTTTTGTTAAAAATTTGTGTTAGTATTTAAAGATTGATAACCTATTTGGATGATAATTGGGTCATCCAGGTAGGTTATTAGAATTTGAAACTTCAATACCAAGAGGTTATCAATTTAACCACTTATCCCCCAAAAAAATCAGCAACCAGTTGGTAAGTCCCTAATAACCAGGATGATAACCGGGTTGATAACCGGCTCAAAACTCGATAAGTGATCAAGAGTGGTTTGTACGGTATTGACGGATATTAGATTTTCAAAATTCAATACCAAGAGGTTATCAATTTAACCACTTATTAAAAAAAAACCAGTTGGTAAGCTCCTAATAACCAGGCTGATAACCGGATTGATAACCAGCTCAAAACTCAATGAGTGGTCAACCCTGGTTAGTATGGTACTTTGATGGATATACTGAATGTTCCATATGGAAAAAATTGAAAGTTAATTAACCATATATATATATATATATATATGGCTATTAAAATTTATACACATGGCTATACTTGGGATGGTGGGCACCATTTGGAGATGGCACAATTTTTGGTGTAGAGTTTGACATACACATGTTCCCAAATTGTTGAACTTCGCCTTTTTAGAACAACTGACACTATTGCCTTCAAAAACATGGAAAAAACATGACCATGTGAGATAATGTTCACATGCAACAACCAAAAAAAAAACAAAAAAACAATGTCAACCTTTCGAGAAGTACCTAGCTCAATTGATGTCCCAAATTCAAAAGCAAACAACTAACTCCATGTCAAATACCAACATGGCCTAAAACAAAGCCAAAAGAAGAAGAAGAAGAAACATAGGTGAATAAAATGCCAATACCATGTGTATAGAGTATGTACCTATCTATATACCATTGCATGCAATCCCAAAAATAGAATCCATGTGGGCCAAAGTGTCAATCCAATTTTTACAAATTCCAACAACATCACATTTCCTATAGGCTAGTGTCAAAAGTTTTTCAATCTTTTGAAAAAAAAAAGACTTTAAGCTTGACATAAATTTTAGTAGTTTCAATATAAAAATTTAGATCCAAAAATGCTCTGAGATACCCATATAGGGACTTGGTGGGTATCACAAGAAAAAGGGGTTTTTAAATTTTATTTTATTTTTTTAATCAACATAAATCTATTCATTTTTTATGTTGTGAAATGCCCTTGGGTGAGGTGTTCCCAAAATTTTGGGCCCTCATCCTTTGGCCTTGGGCCCATTATTTCAAGAGTGCATGAACCCAAGCAAGCAAAAAATGATGGCCAAGTTTTGATGGGTCCATGAGCCCTTGGGTGTTACTCTACACATATTTAAAACATTTCATGGTTTAACCTTTAGTGGTTTGGTTGCCTCTTGTTTTGTCTATTTGAACCATTTGAAACATTATTGTTATTGGGAATGAGTGTCAACCAAAAATGATAACATTGCAAATTCAACAACACATCTTTATTGGCTACATAGTTCTAGTGTTCCCACAATTTCATATAACATCTCATTTCTCCACAACTCCCCAATCTCACACATCTCTACATCTCCACCATTGTGGACATCTTTGCAACACACATCTTTATTGCCTCCATTGATCATTTGCACCACACCATCGTCACATGCATTGCCCATTGGAAGTTGCCTACATGATTGGATGAGGTCTATTTGTCATTTTAGTTTGTTTGATCTTGTTTGTTTTGGCCATTGTATTGGTCTTGTTCATCACAATAATCTTGTTTGTCATGTCTTTTTTTTTCCATCTTGTTTCCTTTGTTTCTCTTTGGTCAACAATAAATGTTTTGATTTTAGGTGCTATTGTGTTATTTGATGAAAAAATTCTAAAAGTGGACCTATTAAGAAAACATCTGGTGTTATATAGTTTTGTGAACAATGAAGATGTTTTGCAAATGTGTGACATCGACATCCAAAGAGACTATTCATCTTCATTTCTTCTAAAGTCTAAATGCAATGTTTTGAAAGCATTCATAAGAATAACAAATCTTGATGAGAAAAATGCATGAACTAAGAGTTAGTTTGGGTCCTATTTCAAGCCACAATGGCTACTAGTTAACGTAGTTGATGCCTTGATTTCGTTGTTCCTTATGTTTGTGCAAACATGGATTTTTGTAGTGAATCCATATAATAGAAAGTGAAAATTTGTCTAGTCATAGATTTTCAAATTACAATGCGCTTCCATATGCAATAGGGACACAATTTGCATCTTTGACATCATAGTGGTCATAT